>Ga0197142_1004384_pt1 | contig 11445 bp, 4 predicted proteins | sample GBS60_MetaG_FD_148614 | JGI IMG/M metagenome (GOLD analysis project Ga0197142, IMG submission 148614) | Sediment microbial communities from Great Boiling Springs, Gerlach, Nevada, United States - GBS 60_MetaG | ecosystem: Environmental > Aquatic > Thermal springs > Hot (42-90C) > Sediment... | reverse complement strand
TGCCTGCGGCGGCGCAACCGGCCGTGGTTCTGCCGTACTCGGAATTCTCGCAGCGCATTGCGGAACAAGCCTGGCAGCTCGGCGGCAGCTCAGCCCCGCCGGCGCTCGAGGCGCCGCCCGGGCCGGCGCCGCGCCTGGATTTCGGGGGCGGCGACCTTGTCGTCGGCGCCAGTCCGACCGACGGGATCAAGCTGCCGCTGCCGGACACGCACGGCGCTTTCCCCCTGGAAGGGACGGAAGAGGCGTCGGTCTCGATGAGCGCCTTGGCCGATCTCCGACCTTTGGGCCAGTTGCATGACAGCTTTATCGTGGCGGCAGGACGCGATGGTCTGTGGCTGGTGGACCAGCACGTGGCCCACGAGCGCGTATTGTTCGAGAAGTTCCTGAAGCGTCTGCACAGCGGGCGCGTCGAAGTCCAGCCGCTGCTGACTCCACTGGTTCTGTCGCTGACTCCCGCCCAGCAGGCCGATTACGAGCGGATCGCGCAGGAACTGGCCGCCGCGGGATTTGAAATCGAACCCTTCGGTCCGCGGACCATCGCTGTCAAGGCAGCGCCCGCCGGGGTCCCGCCGTCGGAGCTGGAGAAGGCGTTGCTGGAAATTCTCGAGACCCCGGAACGGGAATTGCGGCGAATGTCCATGGACGAGATCCGGCGGTGGATCGCAGCCTCGCTGGCTTGTCGCGCGGCCATCAAGGTGAACACACCTCTGGACGCCAACCGCATGGAGTGGTTACTTCGCGCGCTGGCCGCCACCGACTACCCCATGAGTTGCCCGCACGGGCGGCCTACGGTGCTGCGCTATCCGATGCGCGAGATTCTGAAAGCATTCCGGCGGATCTGAAGCGTCGCCCTATTCGAGCCGGAGCAGAACGCCGGCGCCGGGCGCCAGCCAGTCCATTTCGCGGCCGAACGGCTCCTCGCGGCCCGAGTACGGCGAGACGCGGAACAGTTTGCGTCCCTCGGGTTTGGTCCGGATGCGGAACTGGAACGAATTGTTGAGATCCTTGTTGACCAGGAGAATGTACGGACGGCCTTGGGGATCTTCGAACTCGCCCACCAGGAAACGACCCATGACGGGCGGGCGGACGAAACGCTGGGTCATTTCGACGCCGGCCACGAAGCGGCTTTCGGCCAGGTAGTGGCACTGGTCAGGCACGTCCGGGTAGTGATAGACGCCGAGGCTGCGCAGGCGCGTGATGGTGGGCGCCAGCGCGTGAAGCTGCAAGTTGATGCGCCTCAGCATGTCCCAGGTGGCGGTCCGGTTGCCGAACCAGTCCACCGCCCCCAGACGGTAGTTGCCGATGTGCGGCGTAAAGTAAGTGAAATACTGGATCCCCCGGCCTCCGTAGGCCAGCGTGGCGTAAGCCTGGATGTTGAAGGTGGCGTCAGAGGGCTCCATATAGTTGAAGTGGGCGTTGGCCAGAACGCAATTCCAGAACGGCTTGCCCGTTTCGAGCGAAATTTTCCGGATGATTTCCAGATTCGTGTAAAAATAATCGAGCATCTCGCCGCCCACGAGCGAGTAATTGTCGTAACTGATGAAGGGCTGCTTGATGACGTCCACTAACATGCGCACGTAGGCTTCGTAAGTGGGCGTGCCCAGCCGTTCCGGACTGACGCGGTAGGGAAACAGATTCACGTACGGCCACTTGCCGGGCATGACTTCGGCCAGAATGGCGGCCACCCGGCCCAGCCCGGGCATCAACGAGGCATGGGGCTCGTCGCGCAGATAGAAACCGAGCACAGCCGGGTTGTCGCCGATCTCCCGGGCCAGTTCCTGTGCGTTGCGGCGGATCTCGGCATCCGGCGGCAGCTTCTCCCAGTCGTAGCCGTTGGCCCGCTTGTCGGAAACGAAGCACCACAATCCCGCGGCCCGGACTTTCTCCAGATCCGCCACGCGGCAGAAGCCCGTGATATTGAGGCCCGCCTCTTTCATGAGGCGCAGTTGTTCGGGGTCCGAGGGCGAGCTGCCCCAGGCCATGATGGCGAACTGTCTGGGATCCACCGGTTGCGGTTGCGCAATCCACTGTCCGGTTGCGAGCGAAGCAAAAGCGAGCAGGCAAGGTAGCGATTTCATACGGAACATTTTAGTTTTCGATCAGCTCGCGGTAAAGCTCCGCCTGGCGCCGGGCGATGGCGTCCCAGTCGTAAAGCCGCTCGACGGTTGCGCGCGCCTGCCGATCGAGTGCGCGCCATGGCCGACCTGGCGGCGTCGGATGGCCTTGGGTGGTGTCATCCGGACATCGCCGGACGACCGGAGCTCGCTCTTCCCCAACGTGCAGGTTCCGTCCTCTTGGCTTTACCACTCTGCCAAAGGTTCTCGAGCACAAACGGCAACTACAGTGCGTTGACCGACGTTTTACAGCGGGGCGAGCGGCCCGCTTTTGCGGTTAGCTCGATGGTGGCTGGTCCGGTTGTTCCCGGCTGCAAGAATGAGGCGAGGATCGTGCGCGGAAAAAACCGGCGGGCCCTTGGCAAGTGAATGTCGCCAATCATTTCCGGAATTGCCTTGGGTGCGAACCGTGACTGGTCCGAGCGGGTGTCTACTTCGCTCAGTCGTGTGTTGTTAGCTGGACCCAGCCGAGGATGCTGAACCGCTCTCGCGAGGGCCGGGGCTGGCTGCCCCCGCGTCTTGGCGGGTCGTGTTGACACCGCCAGGCTCTGGGAGTCGCAGGCGGCGCACTGGGAATAACCGGCCGCGAGCGGCCTCTACAAAAAGCTGCGACTCGCCCGGGACTCGCCGGAGGTGTTCAAGCACGGCCAGATCCTCGAACGCGCTTCCGTCGAGCTGGGGCAGGCGCCGGTGCCGAAGCATTTTTCAGGTGAGCATGGGCGGGGCCTTCACGATCGTCCCGGTGCTCTTCTGGCCCCCTTTGGCTCTATCGCCGCCGCGAACAACTATTTGGACGGATATGGGAATGCTGGCGCTGTCTGGCGCGGTCGGCTAAGCCGACGACCGGCCGTGAGGCAACGTTGAGGCCGGGGTAACAATTCGAGGCGCACGCACGGGTCAGAATCCAGAGCGCCATCAAGTGGCGCGGCCGCCCGGAGATCTTGCGCTGACCAGGTCCTGCCACCGAAAGTTAGTAACGTCGTCATATATTTTACCCTCGCTCCGTGGAGGCGGTCACGGGGGATAGTGCGGGATCCTGCGATTCGATGAGCCAGTCTACCAGCAAGGTCCTCATTTCGTCCCGGATGCGGGCGTAACCGGGATCGGAGTAGAGATTCTCCAGCTCATCGGGGTCGTTGCGCAAATCATAAAGCTCCCCGTACGGGGCTACCTTATAGTGCACCAGTTTCCAATCGGTGGTACGGACCATTTTGATGTTGGGAAACTCCGAGAAAACTGCGGACCGCGGCCGCCCCGAGAGCAGGTCGCGTCCTTGCACGCGCTCGGGCACCGGCAAATCGAGCAGCCGGAGCAACGTGGGCAGCAGATCAATCGCTTCGGTCAGCCGGTTGATGCGCTGGCCGGCGGCCAGTTTCCCCGGGGCGCGGATCATCAGTGGCACCCGGACCACGCCTTCGTAAAAGTAGCCGCCTTTGAAAAGGAGGCCGTGATCCCCGAGCATCTCGCCATGATCCGATGTCACGACGACGATGGTACGGTCGGCCAGCCCCACATCCTCCAGTGCATCCATGAGGCGACCGATGTGCTTGTCGTTCAGCGAGATCATTCCGTAGTAGAAGGCTTTGATCCGGTCGAGGTCTTCTGCGGTAAGTCGGCGGAGGTCGAAACCCGCCGTATTGGCGAGCGCCTTAAGCTGACCGGGAGGCTTGCGTAACATTTCTCCCTCCCGTCGCGGCGACGGGGGGAAACTGGCGCCCCGGTACAGGCTATCGAAAGGCGGCGGTGGGTCAAAGGGATGATGCGGCCGGCGGAAGTTGACATGCAAAAAAAACGGGCGCCCCCGATGAGCCCGGAGGAAGGCGATCGCCTGGTCCGTGAAAAAGGACGTCTCGTCGAAAGGTTCGGGCCACGGGGCGGGGTGAGCCTGGAAGCCGGTTTTCAGTCGTTCACGATGCTGCGCTGCTTGTTCTTCCCAGCCTGTCTGACGCAGGAACTCGCGATATTCATCGTCACTGGCCCAGATCTGCTGGAAACCGCCCCGAAATCGGGTGGGCGCAAAGGGCATCTCGCCGACGGCCGCGGACAGGTAGCCCTGTTGGTTCAACAGCATGGCCAGGGTAACTTCGCCGTCCGGAAGCCGGTAACGGTTGCTCGGCGTGCGGTTGACGTGGGGGTAACGACCCGTGTGCAGAGCCGCCCGCGAAGGCACGCACTGCGGGCATTGTACGTAATGGCGTTCGAAGAACACGCCCTCCTGCGCCAATTGGTTCAAGCGAGGCGTCCGGATGATGCGATTGCCCGCAGCACCAAGGCAGTCGGCCCGCCACTGGTCGCAGGTGATGAGCAGGAGGTTCCACTGCTCTGCCGGCGGCGCGAAACGCAGCGCGGGGACGCCGGCGAACTCTCGACGAGTGATGCGAGACATCTGCTCGGAATCAAAAATCCAGCCGCAGGGCGAACTGCATCTGCCGCATGGGTTTCACCGTCCGGCTGATTTTGGCCACCGTGTTGGTGTTCGAAATGTTGTTATCGGGAAAGTCGTAGTTGGCGTGGTTGAAGGCATTGAACGCTTCCATGCGGAACGACAGTTTCCAGCGTTCGCCTCGCAACGGCACCAGCTTGGCCAGGCTTAGGTCGGCTATGTTCAGGCCCGGTCCGATCAAGATATTGCGGCCCGCATTGCCAAAGCGCGGCAAGCCGGTCGCGGGGTCCAAGGCGGGCACTTCAGCAAATGCTTTTGGATTGAACCAGCCGGAGGGTTTCCTCGCGCGTCGGGGCAGGTTAGCGCGCTCGCCCGGCACCACGTCGGGCCGATTGTTATTCAATCCGCCCGTGGTGGAAAACTGCGGAGTGAAGCGCATACCCGTGGTGTAATGCCAGATGCCAGCCAGCCGCCAACCGCCTACCATCCAGTCCAGCCATCTGGGCCCGGAGTTCAGCAACGCCTTGCCCCGACCAAACGGCAGCTCATACGCGCCATTGGCTTTGACCAGATGGCGTCGCACGTAATCGCTGTCAGCGCGGTCGCGGCCCAGGTTCTCCACGTCCAATAACGCTGACTGGACCGTCGGCCCCACGTCGTCAATGCCCTTCGCCCAAGTCCAATTGACCTGGAAACTCAGGCCCCGGCGAGCACGCCGACGGACTTCGGCCTGGAGCGCGTTGTAGATGGAATTGCCGTTGGTCATCCGCACGTTGATGGTGCTGGTGCCGAAGGTGTCGCTGAATCGGCGCCGAACGACTCGGTTCACGGGATCCAGATAAGGGCCGTTGGCGTTGACGCTGCGGAAGAGATGAGTCCCCTTATTGCCCACGTAGGCCAGACTCAGCGCCGTACTCCGGCCCAGCTCGCGTTCCACCCCCAGGGTCCATTGCTGATTGTCGGGCAGGCGGAAATCGCGCTGAAGTCCCGCAGGCGAGACGCTGGCGCTGCCAGCCGCTGCGTAGGGCGCCTCTAGAGTCAGGGCGGGTCCGAGCTCCGTTAGACGCTGACTGTGCGTAAATAGGCCGGCGAACGGCGGATTGACCGCGATGGTTTGAAGAAGGTACTGCACTGGATAACGGGTGTAAAAAATCCCGTAGCCACCGCGTATCAGGGTCTTGCCGCGGGCGTCAAGCTGCCGCACAAACCCTGCCCGGGGGCTGAAGTAACGATAGCGCGGGTCCACCAGCCGCCGCGGCGTCAACCCGGCTTCCTGATCGCTCAGCAAGGGGAAGCGCCATCGTCCCTGGGCGTCTCTGAGCTTGCTGATGACGGCAGGCAGGAATTCCTCGACCGGCAAACGCCCTCGGTCGGAGGCGACGACGATGGCGCCGCTCACCGGCTCAAACATGGCCAGCCGGTTACGATCCTCGTAAGGATTGAAAAACAACTCGTAGCGCAGGCCGAGGGTGAGCGTCAAGCGCGGATTCAGGCGCCAGTCATCCTGCGCATAGAGCGCCAGTTCGCGTTGATGCAGAAGGACCGGCTTTTTGACCGGCACCTCCTGTGAGCTGCCCGGTACGCCCATCAGAAAATCGGCGAAAGTATACCCCGCGGAGAGCCCCGAAGTTGCGGCCCGGAACCTAATCTGACCTCGAGCGTTGGTCTGTTGCAAACAAGGCAGGTCGAGGCTCCTCAGCTCCCAACCGGCCTTGACAACATGGCGGCCACGCGAGTGAGTCACAGCTTGGGAAAGACTGGTGGTCTTGCTCACCTTGACGAGGGCCGCCATCCCGTAATTCTCGTTGCCTCCGTAGTTCAACTGAGTGAAAGCATCAGCGCCCGTAAAAACGATGCGTGGCATCGGGGGCAGCGTGACACCTGCCGGTTCGAACCCCTTCAAACCTAGGCTTTCGACCGTCGGCAAACCTCCGGTCTCGTACCTGGTCGATTGAGAGTAACGTGCATAGCCCACACGCAGCTCGTTCACCGTGCTGGCGGTGATGGTGGCGGTCCAGGTTGCATTGACGTTGTGATTTTCCGTGGGCGCATAAAGCCCGGCGCCATTGCCGAGGATGCTCGGAGTAAACCCGCGATTTTCAGCCTGCGTATATCGCAGCGCCAGTCCGTGGCCGCGCGGGAGCACCTGATCCAGGCGGATCGTAAACTGATCGCCGTCAACGCTTTCTTTTGGAAATTGCAACAGGTTATACGCCCAGCCTTCCCGATTCGGGTCAGGCCAGAAAGGTCTGAGCCTGGGAGCGAGGCGCGAGATGCGCTGGCCCCCCAAATATTGATCCAAGCGGTTGCCCGGAATGACCGGCCGTGCCGCGTCCAACGGGTCCCGCAAGACGATACCGCGGCTCAGTAAGGCGGAAAAATCTCCTTTCCAGAATTCCGGTCGTGGCACTGTCGCCAGACGGGTCACGTTTTCTCTCTGACGATTCCCCTCGTAATTCAAAAAGAAAAATGCACGGTTCCGCACCAGCGGCCCGCCCAAGGATGCGCCGAACTGATTGCGCAAGAACGGCTGCTCGCCAACCGTGTTGAAAGGGTTGCGCGCCTGGCCCGTATTGCCGCGGTGATATTCCAGAACGCTGCCGCGAAACTGGTTGGTCCCGCCTCGCGTGACGACCGCGATCTGCGCGCCGGCTTGGCCGTACTCGGCCGGTGCGATGCCGGAGATAACCTTAAATTCGCGGATTACGTCAATAGAGACGGCCGCTCCGGAGCGTCCCTGAAACACGTCGTTGTTCGGTGTTCCGTCCAGCAAGTAATCATTCGAGAACGCCCTGTTGCCGCTGGCCGCCACCGCACCAAAGTCTTTGCCATTGCCGGAGTTGATGTTTTCCACGGCCCCCGCCGCCAGCAGGACCAGTTGGTTGAAATCCCGCCCATTCATGGGCAGAAACTCGATTTGCTCGCGTACCACCGTGCTTTCAACGGAAATCGCCTGGTTGATCATTTGGGCGGCCTCGGCTGTGACCACCACGGTCTGCTCGACCGCGCCTACTTCCAGCGTGACATTGCGGGTCACCGCCGCCGCCACGTCTACACGCACCTCCTCCAGGTGCTCCGTTCGAAAGCCATTCGCATGAACGGTAATGTCGTAAATCCCCGGGGCCAACGGGTAGAGCAGGTACTGTCCTTGCTCATTAGACACGCTGGCCAACCGCACGCCCGTATCCCGGTTGATCGCGGTCACCCGGGCGCCTGCGATCACGCCTCCGGTGCGATCCATGATCAGGCCCGCGATGCGCCCTGCCGGACTCTGTGCAACAGAAGGGACATGGCACGCCGCTACCGCCACGGCGCAAAGAAGCCGGCGGAGCGATACGCACGTGAATGCTCTCATCTTCCCGCTCCTTGGTCTTTCCTGTCCTGATGCGATTTGGAGACTTGCCGAATCGAGCTCCCGCCAACGCCCGGCGACCACGAAGTTCGAGCAAACTGCACGATCACGCTGGTCATGCGAGAGAGTTCTGACCCTGCATTTTACTGTGGTTCGTTTAACCTCGGTTTACGATTCTGTCGGGGAACCGTTAACGAACGTGGTTTATCGCGCCTCGCAGGATTTGCGGATGACCAAAATCTCCCACCGTTCCTGTCCCCCAAAGCGGGACGACTCATCGATCTATGGTTTCGACTTTCCGGGCAGCCTGCCGGTTTTCGATCAGCTCGCGGTAAAGTTCCGCCTGCCGCCGGGCGATGGCGTCCCAGCCGTAAACGCGTTCGACGGTGGCGCGCGCCTGCCGCTCCAGCGCACTGCGACGTTCGGCATCGAGCAGCAGGCCGCGGACGGCGTCTGCGAATTCTTCGGCGGACGCGGCCACCACCACGTCGCGGCCGGGCTCGAGGTCCAGGCCGTGGATTCCGGCCGGCGTGGAGACGATCGCCTTGCCCATGGCCATCGCTTCGAGGATCTTGATGTTGGTCCCCGCCGAGGCGATCAGAGGAGCGATGACCAGCGTGGCGCGAGCGTATGCGGGGCGCGGGTCGGCGACAAAGTCCTCGGTTTCCAAAAGCGGCGCATCCAGCGGGATCTCGGCGTGCTCGCGATAACGCTCGAGATAATACCGGTGGTTGTGGCCGGCGATGATATGGAGGACAGGCTTGAGGTCCTCCAGCCTCGGCCAGACTTCGCGCAGGAAAAAGTCCACCGCGAGCAGGTTGGGCAGGTGGGCGAACGAGCCAATGAAGAGGAGGCGGCGCGGCTCGGGTTCGGCCGGCGCGGGACGGAAGCGGTCCAAATCGACTCCGTTCGGCAGGCAGGCGACGCGCCGGGCGCCTTCCACGAACCGGCGGTCGCGTTCCGACATCACCACCACGCAATCCACGCGCTTCCACGCCTGCGTTTCGAACCCGCGCCAGCGCGAGTATTGCCGACGGGCGTCGAAATCCCCGGTGCTCTCAACCAACTGGCGGTGCAAGTCGAACGTGATGTCGTGCTCGACGAGGATCACGGGCGCACCCGCGGCCTCGTCCGCGTATTGCGCCATGTGGGTGAATTCCAGTTGCAGCAGCGCAGGACGCCATTTGCGCACCGTCTGGCGCAGGGCCGCGCGAAAGGCGGGCGTAGCGTGTTCGACCACCATGTCAGGCAGCGCGCTGCGGGGACGCAGGTGCGTGCCGGGTCGCCGGACCTCGACCAACTCGCAGCAGATGGACGCCAGCTCGCTTGCCGGGGGCGCGAGCTGGTCCACGAACGCCACCAGAACCAGGTCGAACTCTTGGGCGGCGCGCCGCATGAGGTTGTACATGCGGACGGCGCCGCCATGCGAGAGCGGGAAGGGCAGGTAGGGACTTGCGATGAGCACGATCGGGCGGCCTCTGCGCGCCCGGCCAGGGAAGACGGCTACTTCCCCGCTCCCGATACCTAAAACCAGCTCGTCCGAGAAGACCAGCGCGGTGGGCGGACGGCGGGGCAATCGCGGCGCTCGCCAGGCTTCGCTCAACGCCTTCAGCGCCGGCTGGTTGCCGTAGGCAGCCAGCGTGTTGAGCCGGGCGATGGCCTCGCTCCACAGCCGGAGGAAGACGCCGGGCGACGCTACCGTGCGCGCCAGGAAACGCAAGTAGTTGGTTTCCAGAAAGGAGACCAGCGCGCGCTCGGTGAAGTAACGCGAGGTGGTCGAGCGATGGCGGTGCAACACGCGCGCCGAGGCAACGTAAACCGTGGGCCAGCCCCGCAGCCACGCGCGGTAGCCCAGGTCCAGGTCCTCGACGTACGCCGGACGGTAGATCTCATCGAGCCCGCCGAGCTGCCGCAGCTTCGCGGCTTCATACATGGAGCAGCCGCCACTGCCGTAGAGCACGTAGCTCGAGTCCTCGCCGGGCAGAGGCAACTCGCAGCGAACGGGGAAATCCGAAGCGGCGCGCCGCGCGCGGGGCGGCATGACGGCTTTCCCTGTTTCCTCGCGGCGCTGGCCCTCCGGGAAGAGAATCTGCGCAGTGGCGCAAAACAGGTCGGGGACGCGATCGAAGGCTTCGCGCAGCGCCCGGAAAAAGCCTGGCTCGATCGTCATGTCGTTGTTGAGCAGGCAGACGTGAGAGTACCGGGCCCGCTGTAGCCCGCAGTTGATGGCCTCTGAAAAGGCCAGCGGGCGGGAATGCGTCTCCAGGACGACTTGCGGAAAGCGTTCGGCCAGAAAGGCGGCGGTGCCGTCGTCAGAGCCGTTGTCTACCACGATCACTTCCGAAGGGAACTCGCGCAGGTCGGCGAGCACCCCGGGCAGCATGGCCGCCAGCAGCTCTTTGCCGTTGCGCGAGGGGATGATGACGGAAAGGCCGTCGGGCGCGGGCTGGCCGGCAGGAGGATCCCGGCGGGGCGGGAGCAAAGCCTTTGCGGTCGCCGCCACGAAACCGGCCAGCCGGGCGATCAGCATCCAACAGGGCCGCCGCCACTCGGAGGGCCGCAGCAGCCGCCACAAAAAGGTGTAAAGATGCCCGCCGGGATGCGTCTCGAACACGACCCAGTTGCGCAAGCGCCAGGCCAGATGCCGCAGCATCAGCGGGACGCATCGCGGTCGCAACATCCAGTGATCGAGATTTTCGTTGTAGGCCAGCAGACGAAGCGGCGCCACCAGGAAGGCGATCAGCCGCAGCCGCCGATACGGGAGGTTCGGCGCCAGCATGAGGACTGCGTAGCGGATGCGTTTGCCGCGGAAGGCAGCGCGGCAGCGGCGCCAGTTGACCCAGAACCCTTGCAGCGGATGGTAAGGGATCCAGCGCCCTTCGGGCGGCGGGAATTCCGAAACCACGTAAAGCGCCGATTCGGGATCCAGCGCCTTCAGGCGCTCGATGAGAGCCAGATTGAGCGGATCGGTACCGGTGGCGAAGACGACCTTGATGGCGGGCTTCAAATCAGTTCCTGCCACAGCGGCCGGAACTGGCCGATCCGGCGCTGCCGCCACATCTCGAGGGCCTGCACGGCGAAGGCAGTCGTGTAAGGGTTGACGAAGGGGAGCCAGCCGGATGGCGTTCGTCCGAAATAAAACCCGCCCGAGACGCGGGGATCCTGATCCGCCGCCTGGAACTCGAGGATGCGCGCGACTTCCCGCTCGGCCTCTTCTTCGGCAAGCGGCGCGACACCCAGCGCATCGGCAAACAATCGTACGCGCAGCAGTTGCGCTCGCACATCGCCACGCTCGAAAAGCGGGGCGATTTGCTCCAGGCGTTCCCGCGCCCGCTCGATGCCTTGGCGCAGGGTCTGCCGGCATTCCTGCTCTTCCGCGCACGCCAGCAGGCCTTCCAGGAAGTAGCTGTAAGCGTGCAACCGATCCATCACGGCCGGTTCGTTCGTACAAGGCAGGAACTGATCGTGCGTGGCTACAGCGTAGCGCAGGGCCCGCCGGTAAGACTCTTCGAAATTGCCCCCGATTCCTTCCAGTGCCAGCTCGCGCCACGCGAGGGCGGCTTTCAGGTGGTAGCAGCCGGGATTGCGCGACCACC
>Ga0197142_1004380_pt1 | contig 11453 bp, 10 predicted proteins | sample GBS60_MetaG_FD_148614 | JGI IMG/M metagenome (GOLD analysis project Ga0197142, IMG submission 148614) | Sediment microbial communities from Great Boiling Springs, Gerlach, Nevada, United States - GBS 60_MetaG | ecosystem: Environmental > Aquatic > Thermal springs > Hot (42-90C) > Sediment... | reverse complement strand
AAGCAAAGAAAGAAACAATTGCAGGATTTTTCAATGGGAATATTGCTTTTGAATTTTTTAGAATGTCAATCCAGACAGTAGGACTTAAAATAATTAAAACAACACTCAAAATCAAACCTGTGTAAATGCTACATACAGCACCTTGTGTTGTGAATTTTCTCCAGAAAATTGACATTAGCAATGCTGGAAAATTTGCAGAAGCAGCTATGGAAAAAGCTAATCCCACCATAAAAGCTACATTCTGACCTTTAAAGACAATACCAAGAATGATTGCAAGCAATCCAAGACACAATGTAGCAATTTTTGCTGCCTTTACTTCCTGTTTTTCATCTGCCCTTCCTCTTTTAACTACACCAACATAAAGGTCATGAGATACTGCGGAGGCACCTGCTAAGGTTAACCCTGCCACAACTGCAAGAATTGTTGCAAATGCTACAGCAGATAAAAAGCCAAGAAAAATTTCTCCTCCAAGAGCTTCTGCTAAAAGAGGAGCTGCCATATTACCACCTTTGTCAATTTTCATGATAAGTTCTTGTCCTACCAGTGCCGCTGCGCCAAATCCAATTGTAAAGGTAAGAATATAGAAATATCCAATAAATCCTGTTGCATAAAATACTGATTTTCTTGCCTCTTTAGCATCTGGAACAGTATAAAATCTCATCAAAATATGAGGAAGTCCTGCTGTCCCAAACATTAAAGCAATTCCAAGTGATAAAGCATCTAAAGGATTTGTTATTAAGCCTCCAGGTTGAACAATTTTATCACCATAATTTTTTGTAACTGTTGAAAATAGTTCAATATAATTGAAGCCAAAATTAAGAAGAATAAGAAAAACTAATATAGTAGATCCGCCTAAAAGTAAAATAGCCTTTATAATCTGAACCCATGTTGTCGCAAGCATTCCTCCAAAAAGAACATAGGCAATCATAAGACATCCAACGATTATTACTGCAATCTCATAGGGTAGTCCAAATAAAAGTTTTATTAGTGAACCTGCACCAACCATCTGAGCAATAAGATAAAAGAGAACTGTTATCAATGCTCCTGTTGCTGCTGCTGTTCTAATCGGTCTCTGTTTTAATCGGTATGCCACAACATCTGCAAAAGTGTATTTACCAAGATTTCTTAATGGTTCTGCTATAAGAAATGTTACAATAGGCCAGCCAACAAGAAATCCTACAGCATAAATAAGACCATCATACCCTTTGAGGGCAACCAAACCTGCAATTCCAAGAAAGCTTGCTGCAGACATATAATCTCCGGCTAAAGCTAAACCATTTTGAAAACCTGTAATACTTCTCCCAGCTGCGTAAAACTCTGTTGTTGTTTTTGTTCTTTTAGCTGCCCCATAAGTGATGTATAAAGTTGCTAAAACAAATAAAAGAAAAAATGCTATACCCGTTAAAGTGGGTTGTCCTAAAACTGTTTGCATTATTCACCTCCAACCAATTTTTCTCTAATTTCAGATACTTTCTGATCATATTTCTTATTCGACCATGACACATAAATTCCTGTAAGAAGCCATGTTAAAATTATTACACCTATCCCTATTGGAATCCCTACAGTAACAGGTCCGAAGATTTTCTGACTCAAAAATTCTTTGTTATAAGCTAAAAGAAGTATAAAACCGAAGTAAATAATTAATTGAATCAAAGTAAGAATTAAAGAAATGAAATTTTTGCTTCTTAAAAGACTTTTAAATTCTGGAGAATTTAATATTTTTTCTTTCACCTTCCCCTCCTCCTTAAAATTGAAATGCCTGTTTTTTATCTAATCCTATATTTAAATTAATATTGGGATTTCCTATCTCTAATAACTCATCTACAGTATAAATCTTTATTTCAGCAAGCAATGTTATTAATCTTTGAAAAACCTGGGCTGTAACAAAAGCATCGGATAAAGAATCATGCATTTGCTTTGCCTCTATGCCTAAAGAATTAGCTATATCCCTAAGGGATTTATTATTTATAAATTCCTCTGGTAGTAAACCTTTTTGAATAAGCCATCTATATATTGCAAATGTATCAATTGCAAGAGGTTCATATGTTTGATTTAGATGTTTATGAATAGCTCTTTTTAAAAAGGCAATATCAATAGAAATACAATGTCCGACAATTATTAAATCTTTCACAAAGTTAAGATATTCCTTTAAAATAGGGATAATATCAGGACATGATTCAAGTTCTGCTGGAGTAATTTCATGAACTATAATACTATCTTTCTTGACAAAACTTTGCGGTTTTACAGTTCTATAAAATACTTCTCCCATTTTTATTGATTTGCCTTTTATTTTCAAAGAACCTATAGAAATAATTGTATCTTTGATTTCACTTAATCCTGTAAGCTCTGTATCCACAACTGCAAACTCCATTTCACTTACTGACAATCCTTTATATTCATAAATTTTTCTTTTTTTTCTGAATATATTAAACATTTTAAATTATCATTATCTTATATCTTTCAATTAAAATATCTTGTAATTTTGATATAAGCTGAAAGGTATCTTTGAGTAATTTTTTTTCAAGATTGCTTAAATTTTCTGGATTTATAAAATTATCAGGCATAATTCCTTGAATAACCTGATCATACTGATGTTTCATTCTTAAAAGCATTAGAAATTCAAAGGCATAGATAATTTCGTCAGCATAATCTCTAACTACACCATGTTTATTTTTTAAGGATTCTATTCTCTCCAATGTAGATGTTTCTCTTATTCCCTTCTCAAGGCTAAAAAGTCTGATAATATCTACAATAGGAGCAATTCCTTTTATTTTCAAATTAAGTTTGTCTTTGTGTTCACCACTTTTTTCAACGACAAATGTTTTAAAAAAGCCTAAAGGTGGTTTATTTCTTACAGCAAGATTTGCAAGATAACCTAAGAAAACTCGTTGGTCTTTAACAATACTTAAAAGATAATCTCTTAAAGATTCTTCAAGAGAAAAATCTCCGTAAATAGCCCTAAAATCAAAGAATATATTTGAAAGATTTATTGATTCACCCTTTGGTGTATATATCCATTGAGAAAAATACCTTTTCCATGTTTTAAGTGGCTGACACCATTTTGGATTACTTGCCATAATATCTCCAGGACAAGGGGGAAAACCACATTTAAGAAGATTCTCTTTAATATAATTTGTGAATTCAAGGAAATATCTTTTAACGGAATCCTCCTGTTCTAATACAGGATCAGCATAAATCAGCGCATTGTCCTGATCTGTTTTAAATGTTTGCTCCTTTCTTCCTTCAGAACCAAGAGCAATCCAACAATAAGGAACAGGAGGTGGTCCAAATTCTCTCTCAGCAAACTGAATTATTTTTCTTACTATTCTATCATTAATCTCTGTTATAATCCTTGTAATATTGCTTGCCTTGGCACCCTGTGCAAGTAAATTACCTACAAGATTTGTTATCTGTTTTGAAGTATGGATAATGCCTTCAATGCTCTGCTGCATCTCTATATCTCGCACTATAGTTACTGGAGAAAATCCTTGAAGCATCATAATGTCATGATTTGTAATTATTCCATCGACTTGACCATTTTTAATGACAAGAAGATGATGAATATTATATTTAAGCATTCTTACTATTGCTTCAAAACAGTAATCCTTTGCATCAACTTTAATTATCGGAAAGCTCATTATGTTCCTTACTGGTTCATTTACATCTCTTGCTGCAGCAACTACTTTTTTTCTTAAATCTTTATCAGTTATTATTCCAACAGGAATTCCGTCATTGTTCATAATTACAAGAGAACTTATTCCATTTTCACACATTACCCTTGCAGCCTCTTTTATTGGAGTTTGCTCAGGTATAGAGATAACATTTTTTGATGCTATTTCTTCAACAGTTGTAGTAAAAAGGATTTTATCAACAGAACCAATAAGAGTCTTCTTAGAAGTATCTTCAGCATATTTTTTGTCAAGATATATATTCATGAAGGATTTTAAATAGAAATCTCTTACTTCAGGATACTTATTCATTAGATTCAACATTGTTTCTCTTGGAATTAAATAGCATATTGTGTCATCTATAGCAACAACATTTGCGCGGGATTTATCTCCACTTATTAATGAAACAAAACCAAAGGAATCTCCTTCGCTTCGGAAGTCAATGGTTATTTCTTCCCCATTAACTTTTCTATAAACCTTTATTCCACCTTTCTTTATAATGTAAAGAAATTCACTGGGAGAACCATCTTGAATAAGTATATGGGTTCCCTTTGGATAATACTCTAAAGAAGTTTTAACAGCAACAGAATTTACAACATCTGTATCTAAAAACTCAAAGGGTGGAACACTTTTAAGAAAATCTATGGTATCTTCTATTATTTTAACCATCTAATGAATATAAAACAAAATATATGCCAAAGTTATAAATATCTGAATTAAAAAGAATTTATATTGATTTGTATTTTCATTATGTTACCGAAGGTAACATAATAATGTGTAAAAAAGTAACAATTTTTTAAGAGAAGTATCTAAGATTGTATTTATCAAATAAAAACTTCTGAAATTCTTCAATCTTTTTGAAAGATTCTCTTAAAATTCCTTTTTCAGTTTTTGAAAGGATATGGGGATTAATGTAGTTATCGGTTTTTTTACCATCCCTTAATTGAATTGCCTGTGATTTTAATCTTAAACTAATTAAAAATCTGTAAGATTCTTCTAAATCTCTCGAAAACTGATCTGTTAATACCCCTTTACTTCTAAGAACTCTTATTCTTTCAAAAGTATTTGTCTCAATTATTTCATTATCAAGGGTTAAAACTCTTACACCCTGAACAATAGGAAAAATTCCATATTTTTTTATATCAATCTTTCCCTTGTGCTCTCCTTTTTTCTCTACAACAAAGGTTTTAAAAAAACTTAGTGGAGGTTTAAACTTTACTGCTTCAGAGGCAAGAAAGGGTAGAAAAGTTTTACTTGTTTTTAACTTTTTCCTTATATAATCTCTTAAATCTTCAACAAGAGATTCTGAGCCTGCGACACTTCTGAAATCAAAAAATATGCTTATATTTAAAACATTCTCGGGATTAGGATTTTCAATCCACCTATTTATCTCTTTAAACCATTCCTCTTTGTTCCTTCTCCAGTAAGAATTACTTATCATAACATTACCTGGACAGGGTGGAAAGCCTATTTTAAGTAAAAAATCAATATAAGTTTGAGAGAATTTTTCAAAGTAAATTTTATGTTCATTTTCGAAAATTAAAGCATTATCTTGATCCGTTTTTAGACTCTGCTCTCTTCTTCCTTCTGAACCTATTACCATAATACTGTATAAAGAAGGAGGTAAACCTAAAATACTTTCTGTTAACTGTGAGGCTCGCTTCATAAAATGGTCATTTAATTCTGAAATATATTTGCCAACATATTCTGGATCCATTCCACTTAAAACACCTTCAATTATGCTGTCCTGTATTATTGAATATAAATATGATAGTTCTTCAACTGTTTTTGCTTTGTTGATTTCTTTTATGAGGAAAATTATATTCTTACTTTCATGGGAGATAACGGTTCTATCATCAAGGACTCCTGAAATAGAATTACCGTCTTTTATTATAAGTTTTCTTATACCGTGCTTTGCCATAGTAAGGAGGGCATTAAAAAGAGGCTCTGATGAAGACATTTCAATTACAGGGAAAGTTGCTATTTCCTCTGCCATGATATTTTGAGGATTTAGGTCCTTTGCAAGTACTTTTTTTATTATATCTCTCTCTGTAATAATTCCTAAAGAATCTTGTCGTCTTATAAGACAAAAGGTTGAATCTTTCTCAGCCATTAATTTTATTGCCTCTTGAAGATTTATATGGGAGTCAATAATTAAAGGGTCCTTTAATTTTATATCCTTAATTCTAACATCAACAAGTCTTTCCATCTGAAAAGAAGTTTTAGTTTGAGGAAGCCTGTGTACTCTTTTTGCAAGCTCCTTTGTAAAAAATTTTGCAAATTCATCATACTTAGCAATAAGTTTTATAAAAATTTCTTTTGGTAGTTGTAATATAATTGTATTGTCCTCTACAACACGGGCTGTAGAGGCAGGAGGCAGTTCTCCAAGTAAAGAAACATATCCAAAGAGGTCTCCCTCTTTTAGGTGGTATATTAATTGACTGTTTTTTTCAAGAAAAATCTCTCCTTTGTTAATTATATAAAGGAATTCTAAAGGATTGCTACCTTCTTTAAAAATTATATCGCCCTTTTGATATTTACTCTTCAATAAAAATTTGCAAAAGCTTTCTATTTCCTCAAAAGGAAGCCTGCTAAAGGGATAGGTATTTTTTATAAATTGTTCTAAGTCTTCCATAAGAATACCTCATATCATATTGAGAAAATTATTCCAAAATTAAAAAATCAGAGATATTTTACAACTAAAATTCTCAAAATTACCAGCGCAATAACTATAAATATTGTAGTTCCATAGGGAAATATTTTTCTTGCAATCTTATATATTGGTTCAGTAGCCCTGTAAAAAATTCCATAAATTGGATTATTTAAATTTTTTGTAAAAATAGAAATAATGGCTCGTCCTATGACGAGCCACATAAAAAAAGCAATGGTGTAATTCAGTATGAGTTTTAAAGTCATTCTTCTTTACCCGCTCCTACTGCACCTTTTGGATATCTTATGTTATCTACAAACTTCTGAAGTTCTGGGTCAGGAGCCTTTGTAAGCCTTGACACAATAAGAGCAACTATTATATTTGCAGGAATTCCAAAAATTCCAGAGGCAATTGTCTTTATTCCAAACCAGTCTAAACCATAAAATCTACTGCCAATAAGATAATATAGAGTAACTGTAAGCCCTACTATCATACCAGCAACTGCTCCAGCCCTGTTCATTCTTTTGTCCCATATACCAAAAACAACAGCTGGGAAAAATGTAGCAGCAGCAAGTGAGAATGCCCATGCAACAAGCTCAACTATAATGGCAAGTTTATGGGATGCAATGTAAGCTCCAATTGCTGCAACCACAAGTAAAAGAGCCTTTCCAATTTTAACTCTTGTTGATGGAGATATATTTGGATTTATAATTTTGTAATAAAGGTCATGGGATATAGCATTCGACATAGTTATAAGTAGCCCATCAGCAGTTGAAAGTGCAGCAGCCAAGCCACCAGCTGCAATTAAACCTGCTATAACATATGGTAGTCCTGCAATTTCTGGAGTTGCAAGCACAACAGCATCAGCATGAATTCTTATTTCTGCAAACTGAATAATACCATCACCATTTAAATCTTTAATAGTTATCAATCCAACTCCTGCCCATTTAGTTGCCCATGCTGGAAGAGCTGTAAAAGCCTGTCCAACTATATTTGTTAGAATTTCACTTCTGGCAAAGGCTGCATAAGCTGGTGCTGTAAAATAAAGCAGAAAGATAAAAAATAGAGCCCATGCAGCAGAGTTTCTTGCTTCTTTTACTGTTGGTGTTGTATAAAATCGCATCAAAATATGAGGTAATCCTGCAGTTCCTACCATGAGACAGAAAGTTAGAGCAAGAAAGTTCATTATTCCTTTACTGTCAGTTGGAGGTTGAACATAGGATTTTGGAGGCTTAGACATCCCCTGTGCTGTTTTCATATCAGTAGTCCATTTCTTCTTTGCTTCCTCTGGAGACTTTGGATAAACCTTTAGGGCTTTCTCTGCTTCTTTTCTTTTAGGATCATCTTGTGGTAGTGTTTTTATCTGTTCTTCTAATTCATACTTTCCCTTTGTCCAACTGTCTGGCAATGTTTTAATTTTTTGATTTAGCTCATCGGCTTTCTTTTTCCAAATTTCTCTTACTTCAACTTCCTTTGGATCATCTTTAATTTGTTTTTGTTTTTCTTCTATTACTTGAAGAGCCTGTCCATACATTACTTGAGGGATTGGTACTCCAGTATGTTTATAGGATATTGCTACAACTGGAATCATATAAGCGACAATAAGAATTATATATTGTGCAACCTGTGTCCAAGTTACAGCTCTCATACCGCCAAGGAATGAGCAAACCAGAATACCACTAAGACCTACAAAAACACCAATTTCAAAGGTAAGACCAAGAAATCTACTTGTTATGATTCCAACTCCTGTAATCTGGGCAACAAGATAAGCCAAAGACACAATAAGAGCGCAGATTATACCTATTAACCTCGGCAGTTTACCTCCATATCTTGACTCAAGAAAATCAGGAATTGTGTATTGTCCAAATTTTCTTAAATAGGGAGCTATAAGTACTGCAAGCAATACATAACCACCAGTCCAACCCATAATAAATGCAAGTCCGTCATAGCCTTGAAGATAAAGAGCACCTGCCATACTTATAAAAGATGCTGCACTCATCCAATCAGAGGCTGTTGCCATTCCATTAAAAACTGCTGGCACTTTTCTTCCAGCAACATAATACTCAGCAACAACAGATGTTCTTGAGATAATTCCAATAGCTGCATAAACTCCGATTGTTCCAAACAAAAAGGCATAACCAATAAATTTAGGATCTAGGCCCATTGATTCGAATATCCATAGACTCACCACAAAAAGAACGAAGACACTAGTATAAATTCCATAAATTTTTCTTAATTTAGCTCTCCATGCATCCATAGCATCCTTAGCCATACTATTCCTCCTCTGCTAAATCATATTTGATATCTAATTTATTTTGATAAACCGAGTTATATAGATTAAGAAGGACAAAGACTACAATAGATCCCTGAGCTCCCATATAATATCCCAACGGAAATCCAAAAATGACAATACTGTTTAAACTTGATGCAATAAGCGCAGCACCGTATGAAACAATAGCCCAAATAAATAGAATGATTAACATATTTTTCTTGGTCTCTCCCCAATACCTTTCAAGGATTTCCTTTTCTACCATAATACACCTCCTAAAATTGATAGATTAGTTTTTGCTTATAAGACATGTATCCGGATACATGTGGTTGCCCAATTTTAAGTAAAAAATCTAAATCCCATATATTGAAAGATTCAATTAAAGCTATTTCTTTTTGAAAAATCTGTGCAGTAATGAAAGCATCTGAGAGAGAATCATGTAATTTTTCAGATTTTATTCCTAATGCTTCAGCAATCTCAGAAAGAATTGAAATTTCAGAATATTCTTTTGAAATCATACCTTTTTCAATAAGCCATTTAAAAATAAGATAAGTATCAATGCCCTGAGGATTAAAATCTAAACCAAGATAATTTTTTATAGCTTTTTTGAAAAATGAAAAATCTATAATTAAAAAGTGTCCAACAAATATTGAATTTTTACAGAATAATAGAAACTCCTTTAAAATTGGTTCTAAATCAGGACATAATTCAAGTTCCGAAGGCATAAGTTGATGAATTATTACTCCCTCTTTATTTAAAACAGAAGAAGGATTTAGATGCCTGTAAAATATTTCACCTAAAAATATTTTCTTTCCTTTCATTTTTATTGCTCCTATTGAAATAATAGAATCCTTATTTTCATCCAAACCAGTAAGTTCTGTGTCAACAACAATAAAATCGGTATTCTCTATGAATTTTCTTTCCCTTACTTTTTTTTTAAAAAAGTTAAACATCTAATCAATTAGATAGCAAAGTGAATGCCATATAAAAAAGAAGGAAAAATTTTGATATTAAAAATTTTTTTTGTTACAATATGTAACAAAAAAGAAAAAAAGTAACAAAATTAAATTTTTATTCTGTGGGTCAAACAGGAGGGATTTATATAAAAAATAAAGAAAAAGGGGAGGGAGATACCCCTCCCCTGTAATACTATTCAATTGTTAGTTTTCTTTCTTTTGATTTTGCCTCTTCTGTTTTAGGAATTCTTACTTCAAGAACGCCATTTTCAAATTTTGCCTTTGCTTTATCAGTTTGAACCTCAACAGGCAGCCTAAAGGTTCTTGTGAAAGAACCATAGCTTCTTTCATACCTGTAATAGTTCTTTTCTTCTACCTTTTCTTCCTTTTTCTTTTCCCCTGAAATTGTAATATAATCATCAGTAATCTTTACTTCAATATCGTCTTTATTAAGCCCTGGTAAATCTGCTTTCAGAACCAAATCATCGCCTTCCTCATAAATATCAACTGCGGGAGCAATAACTTCAGATTCACCCCTTATCCTTGGAACAATAGAACCTAAGACTGAAAAAGGCCTTTTCCATACTTCTTCAAAAAGTCTTTCAATCTCTTCAAAGGGAGATAAAATCTTAGGTTCAATTCTTGCAACATCCTTTGTTTCTTTTCTTGTCATAGTTTCACCTCCTTAAGGTGATATTTATATTATTTGACTAAATTTATCATAAATATATCGTATTTGTCAATAGGTTTTATGAAAATTTTTATATAAAAATTATATCAAATTATTTGGACACTAAAAGAACTCTTTTCCTTAACCTCACCGATAATTTGTGCATTTTCAATGCCTTCTTCCTTAAGTCTTGAAACCAATTCTTCAGCTTTTTCTGGTGGCAGTGATATTAACAATCCACCTGATGTTTGAGGGTCCGATAAAATATCAAGAGTTATTGGGTCAGTATTTCCTATATCTACTGCTTTTTTACAATAGTTTATATTTCTTCTTCCACCTGCTGGTACTACTCCCATAGATGCCATTTCATATGTTTTTGGCAAAACTGGCACTTTATCTCTGAAAATTCTTATTGTTACCTTGCTTGCCATTGCCATTTCAAGACAATGTCCTAAAAGTCCGAATCCTGTTATATCTGTGCATCCGTTAACTCCTATTTCCATCATGAGCTGAGATGCTGTTTTGTTTAGTGTTACCATTGTTTTTATAAGAATTTTTGTTGTTTCTGAATCAAGAATTTTTCCTTTTAAAGCAGTAGCAAGAATCCCTGTGCCAATTGGTTTAGTAAGAACTAAAAGGTCTCCTGCTTTAGCTCCTCTGTTTGTAACAAATTTTTTAGGATTAACTAAGCCTGTTATGGCAACACCGTATTTTATTTCAGGGTCTTCAACACTGTGACCACCAATCATTAAAGCTCCAGCTTCCTTTAATTTATCCAGACCACCTCTTAGAATTTCTTTTAAAATTGATTTGTCTAACTCGTTAATTGGAAAGCATACAATATTCAATGCTAAAAGAGGTTTGCCTCCAACAGCATAGATATCACTTAGAGAATTTGCTACTGCTATCTGCCCAAAATCATAGGGATTATCCACAATAGGAGTAAAAAAATCAATACTTTGAGCTAATGCGACTTCATCATTTAAACGATAAATTCCTGCATCAGACCAATCCTCAGAGCCAAGTAGTAGATTGGGATCAAAGGGCAAAGGTAAATCCTTCAATACTTCTTCAAGGTCCGCCGGACCTATTTTGGCTGCTCAACCTGCTGCTTTAACTTTCTCTGTTAGCATCCCTAATCTCCTCTTTTTTCTTAATTTTATCATAAAAGTGAGTTTTTACTTGAGAAAAGTTTATACTTTTGATATCCTTAAATTAAGGAGGTCATATAAAAATAGCA
>Ga0197142_1004379_pt1 | contig 11455 bp, 7 predicted proteins | sample GBS60_MetaG_FD_148614 | JGI IMG/M metagenome (GOLD analysis project Ga0197142, IMG submission 148614) | Sediment microbial communities from Great Boiling Springs, Gerlach, Nevada, United States - GBS 60_MetaG | ecosystem: Environmental > Aquatic > Thermal springs > Hot (42-90C) > Sediment... | reverse complement strand
CGCATCACACCTGCTCTGATCTGGGTGGCGCCATTGATCGATGCCTTTTTCCCAACCAGTGCTTTGAGGAGATTGAATGTTCTATCTGCCATTCTCAGTTTGCCAAAGCCTTCAGTAACGATTATGGTTAAACCAACATTTTCTGAACCAGTGATGGCAACACCAATATCATAACCCATAAACTTTTTTAAATCCTGGTCCTCAATTCCACCAACAATGATACCTTTTGCGCCAACATTCCGAGCCTTGATTAAGGTTTCGAATGGTGCAAGGGAACCGCCAATTATTATCTTATTTTTAAATGAGTCATTTATATCCTGCTCAGTAAGGACTTTATCAGGACTATCAGAGGCAATGGCGAGTTCACCAATAGTCTCACCACCAATACCAAATATACCCTGGATAAAACTACCTTCGGTTTTTATCAGGACCCCTTCATTAGGAAATACTTTGCTAACCTCACCATCGATGTAAGCAATTACCTGAACCGGGATGGGTGGTTCTCTCAATATTACCTGCCCTGTAATCTTTGAGACACTTTCCACTGTTCCGGTTATTGGACTTTTGACCGTTGACTTGAATAGTCCGAAGAATCCTTTGCTCTGGGCAATGACTTCATCCTTTTTCACTTCATCTCCAGTCTTTTTCAACATTGCTTCGTCAATCTCTTCGGGCAGTATGCCTAAAAGCCCTGCCACATTAACAGTCTGGACGCTGCCAGGAAGGGATGTCTTCGCAACAATCTGCTCAGCCTTGACCTTATCACCTTCCTTCACAAGAACTTCACCGGGCAAAGGCAGACGCCTCTGTTTCTCAACAACAGTATAAGCAAGAACCTTTAAGCCTGGAGTATAAGCATGCGCCAATGAAGCCTCCTTTGAAGATATATTATATCTATTTTTTCAAAAAGGTCAAGGATTTCTTATCATTTTTTTTGCTGTTGCCATATTCAGGAGGTCTTCATTGATTCCTGTGCGTGGTGTTTCCATAATAAAAGGGAGGTGTTTAAAAGCAGGATGGTTTATAATAAATTCCATCCCCTTGCCAATCTCTCCTTTCCCAATGTGCCAGTGTCTATCCTTTTTTGAGCCCAATTTTGCTAAGGAATCATTGAAGTGAATAAGATAGACATAATCAAGTCCAATAAATTTTTCCAAAATTGTAATTGTTTCATTGACTCCTTTTTCGGTCCTCAATTCATAACCCGCAGCGAATGCATGGGCAGTGTCAAAAACAACTCCTATCCGCCTTGAGTTCACACCTTTTATTATTTCCCCTAACTGTTCAAAATTATATCCAAACTCATTTCCGCTTCCAGCTGTATTTTCCACAAGTATTATTACATTGTTATTGATATGAGATAATGCCTTAATGATTGCTTCAATCATCCTTTTTATCCCTGATTTTATATCTAAGTTTGAACCACTGTGAGTAATCAAATACTCGGCATTTAATTTTTCTGCCCTTTTTAAATCCTCCATTAATGAGACAATGGATCGTTCATATAAAACATCATTGCCTGACCCGAGGTTGTTCAAATAGGGGAGATGGACAAAGACCGGTGCGATATCATAATCAATTATTTGTTTTTTGAAGATTGCACAGTCTTCATCATCAATGTCTTTATATTTCCAGCTGCGTGGATTACGGGAAAAGACCTGGATTGTTTCAGATTCTGTTTGTTTTGCCCTTGTGCAGACATATTTAAAACCACCGGCAATAGAAATATGAAAACCTAATTTCATCCAAAATAAAAATTTATTTTTTGCAATTGAAGCAGAATGGTTTATTCTTCTTTAAAACCATACCTTTTTCACATTGCGGACATTTTTGTGCGATTGGAGGATAAAATGAACTGAATCCGCATTCCTTACATTTATAAACCCTCCCTTTTTTACCCGAGAATATAATTACTGTGCCATTACAAATCGGGCAGGGGACATCGTGGGTAAGGTTTTCTGTATATTTGCATTCAGGATAACCACAGCAGGCAAGGAACTCACCAAATTTCCCTTTTTTAATCACAAGCGACTTACCACATTTTGGACAGGTTTTATTCGTTATTTGCAATTCAAGATTTTCTGAATATTTACATTCAGGAAATCCTGAACAGGCAAGAAACTTACCATATTTCCCCCATCTGACCACCATAGGCCTTCCACACTGTGGACAAATTTTGTCAATGGTCTGCTGGATGTTTTTCTTTATACTTTCTGCATCTGCGTTTGCTTGATTTACAATGTTCGCAAACGGTTCATAAAATTCCTTTACAACTTCCTGCCATTTTTTCTTTCCGGCTTCAACAAGGTCAAGTTCTTCTTCCATCCTGGCGGTGAAGGGTATTTCAAAGATATTATTGAATCTGGGTATGATTATATTATAGACTTCTCTGCCCAGGTCTGTTGGAATGAGTTTACCATTATTTTTTACTACATATCTACGGTCAAATAGAGTTTGTATTATATGGGCATAGGTAGAAGGTCTACCAATACCATTCTCTTCTAATTTTTTAATCAGGGTTGCTTCAGTAAATCTTGGTAATGGTTCGGTCTGTTTTTCTTCAATATTGATTTTCTTTAAAATCACAGTTTCACCAACTTTGAGTTTTGGCACAAAACCCTTCTGGGTCGTTTCAGCGGTAAGTAATTGATAACCAAGGAACAATGGCTTTGTTTCTTCTGCCTTGAATTGAAGTCCCATATATTCAATAAATACTTCTTTCAATTCATATCGGGCATTTGCCATTTGCGATGCGACAAATCGTTCAAATATCAATTTGTATATTTTATATTGATCAGGAGTAAGATAATCAATTATTGAATCCGGTTCAATATTAATCCTTGTTGGTCTGATCGCCTCATGCCCGGACTGGGCACTCTTTTTATCTTTAAATTTTCTGGTCTCCCTTGGTAGATATTCGCTTCCGAACTTACCATCAATGTATTCCCTCACTGCTTCAATTGCCTGGTCATTCACCCGTGTGGAATCAGTTCTCATATATGTAATCAAACCAATTGTTCCCTGGGGTAGATTTATACCTTCATAAAGGCTCTGGGCGATCTGCATCGTCCTTTTCGGAGTTATATTGAACTGTCTTGAAGCCTCCTGTTGCAGGGTGGATGTGATGAATGGTGGGGCTGGCACCTTCTCAGGGGTTGTTATTCTATAAGCAGTTACAGTGAATTTTGTATCAGGTTTTAAAAGATTTTTGATATTATTTAGTTCCTCTTCAGAAAGAATTTTTCTTTGAACCCCTTCAATTTTTATTAAGTTGGCGCTGAAGGATTCATTTGCATTCGTTTCAAATAAACCAGAAATGTTCCAGTAAGGAGTTGGCTGGAAAGATTCAATTTCTTTTTCCCTTTCGCATATCAGTCTTAAGGCAACGCTTTGCACCCTTCCGGCTGAAAGTCCGGATTTGATGACCTTCCATAAAAACGGACTTGTAAAATAGCCTACAATGCGGTCAAGAACCCTGCGTGCCTTATGTGCATCTACAAGATTTATATCTATTGAGACCGGGTTTTGAAGTGCCTTTCTCACATATTCTGGTGTAATCTCATGGAATAATGCCCTTTTTATAACTGGTGCACTGGAATTCAATTCTTCAGCGATATGCTGGGCAATTGCTTCGCCTTCGCGGTCAGGGTCTGATGCGATATAGACCTTTGCTGAATCCTTACAAACCTTTTTAATTTCATTGATTATTTTTGCCTTCCCTTTTATCTTTATATATCTTGGTTCAAAATTATTTTCTATTTTTACACCGAGTTCTGATTTGGGCAAATCCTTTATATGTCCCCTTGATGATACAATTGTATATTCCCTGCCAAGAAATGATTTTATGGTCCTGGCTTTTGTTGGCGATTCGACAACAATGACCTTTTTGCTTTTGTCCACAATTGATTATACCTAATATTTATGCGGTGTCAAGAAATAAATTCTATTTCAAATGAACTAAGTTTGTCATAAATTTTCTACCCGCAATCTCTACACAGAGAGTATAAACTCCTGCAGGCAATTGTCTGCCGATGTCGTCATCAAAACGCCATATAATTTCATAATCGTTCTGATAAAGAGTGGTTTTATCAATTAATTTTTTAACTTTTTTGCCAAGGCAGTCATAAATTTCTAATTTTACGCTGGAGAAGGGTTCAATCTTTAATTGAATAATAACCTGGGTTTGAGATGGATTACCTATAATTTTGATCGGAGAATTTTCAGCAGTGTTTTTACTGTATTCGGCAACAGCAAGACTATGCCCGGTTGGTTTTAACCATGGGTCACCAAGCAGGGTCATACCATAATGCCAGCATAGTTCGTCAAAGCTAACGCCATCTGAGGTGATGTGGGTGAACCATTCTTTGAAAGCCTGACCCAGTGTCTTTTGCTGGGATAAGGGATAATAGAAATAATAGAATTCAAGCATACTACCGGTCTTGGTTGACCCTACTGCGCCCAATCCATAAGTCTGATTGAATATTGCCCTGCCTCCACCATAGCCATTATCTGTATACCTTGCAAATGAACAGGCAAAGTGATTGTAAAAATTTGCTGGTGGATTCTGATTTGTATATTCATAACCATAATAAGTATCCCAGGAATTTCCGTTATTATACCTGAATTGATGCCCACCAGGCCAGGAATGGGCAAAGAGTGCAACCCAGGCTTGGGGTGTATTTAATTTTATCCTGTAGATAGATGCCCTTGTTGTTTCTGCATGCCAGTAATTCATTGTATCAGGATACAATTTTGATACATCATTAGCCCAGTACGGTGCCCACGGGATCCAATCATCGTCGCAAAACACCAATGCCCTGCGTTGTAAGGCAAGTGTATCATAACGGTAGGCATTATCTTTACGAAAATAATTCTTCAATAGCGCTGTATCTGTTCCTATTCCAGTAGTCATCAATCTGCCAACATAAATCTCCGGGTTGATGTTGCCGGTATGCCCATCATACTTTCCATTTCCAGTGTTCATTGTATCAAGCCAGGTGCCATTCAAATCCATATAGAACAGGTCTATGGGAAACTGGGCGTAGCCATATTGATTGTAGTCGTTTGCAATCTCAAACCAGGCAACAGGGAGATTGCCGATAAAAAGCGCACCTTCTATATTATTATTATTGTAAAGATTTTGTAAGAATGTTCTCAGAGTTTCGGGTGTTCCGCCTGAGATTTGAAAACTCAGGACTGTGTAATTTTCTGATTGGAGATTACCGATGAGTTGATTGATTTCATCCGTCAGTGCACCAGCAATGCTTTGCTGGGTCAAAATTGCAATATTGCCTGCCCTGCCATTTCCATAAACAATTTTATCCAGTATACATTGAAATTCTGTATATGGATTCTGCGCAATCCATTCTTCATAAGTCCCAGGCTTTGTGCCTTCAGGTCCTGCCCATTTTAATAAGGGAATATCACTATAGTCAGCGCTGAAAAGGGTTGAAAAAATAAAAATTAGAATGATTGGTTTTGACATTTTATCTCCCTTTTTTGTATTCAAACTCGGGGCGGAGGGATTTGAACCCACGACCCCTTGGTCCCAAACCAAGTGCGCTAAGCCGCTGCGCCACGCCCCGTAGAAATACTTGGCGTAAAGATTATATATAACAATAGACTGAAGTCAATATGGATGAATAACTCTTTCTATGGAATTAAGGCGAAATGGGGGAGCAAAGAGGGTTGAATATGGTGTTGGAAATTGGTTATTAGATGAGGAAGTGAGTATAGAAATTAGAAATAAGAAGTTAGTCTTATAAATATTATTCAAACTTCGTCCCACGCCAGAGGTTTTGACCGACGGCGTCCAACTTCCATACCCACTTCCTCAACCATCTTCATCCCAATAATCCTTTGGAGTAGAGACTTTAGTCTCATTACTTGATACAGGATACACGATGCACGATACAGGATAAAGAATGGAATGATTTCTACCCTTTAGCCCTCTTGAACTTATTATGTGCAAGGCTAAAGCCTTGCCCTACATATTCTTTTGCGCCCTTTTCTTTTATACCTTCAATTGTCCCCTTTCACAATCCCCTATTTCCCCCTTTGATAAAGGGGGAAATAGGGGGATTTTTTGCCTCCAATTGCCTTCAATTGCCCTCAATTGCCTTCTATCTTAATAGTATCACCTTCTCCGTCTGCTTTAATCCACCATTTTCCAATCGGATAAAATAGACACCCGCAGGAAGTCTGCGGCCAGAATCGTCAGTGCCATCCCAGAAAATCGTTGACCGTTCACCGTTTACCGTTAACCGCAACAAATCACGCACCACTCTACCACTCACATCATAAATCTTCAGATTTATATCCGGTATCGTGTATCTTGTATCGTGTATCATTGATCGTGTATCCTGTATCCTGCATCTGATTATCGTCCTATCCCTGAATGGATTCGGATAGATATTCAGGGGTTCTTGCAGAATAAGAATTTCAGATTTAGATTCTTCATCCCCAACAAAATAGAAGTTGAGATTTGTGGGCCAGAGTGCACATAACCATTGTGATAATTCACCATATGGAGGATGGTTACCAAATGTTGCTGTAATCCAGTAACGGACCGGCCAGAGGCTATCAAATTTGTAAAAACCATTGTTGTTTGTGTATGTGGTGCAGGCTTTATAAAAAGGTCCGGAAGTTTGAATGGAGTCAACAACACTGGCGGTGATCCTTGCATTTGGTATTGGATTATTATTTAAGTAAGCATATCCGCTTATGACACATCCGGGGTAATCATCATTTGGACCTCCGAGGGTGGGCGTATAATCAATATACCAGTCTTCTGAGGGATAAGGTAGGTTATTATACAAATAGACAAACACAAAACGTGAGGCAGAAGCACCTGAAGGTGGAGCAAGAATTGGCGAATGTAATGTATCGGAATAATTAACTATATCTATAAAGTGGTCCCATTTATAAAGATATATGTATCCAGTCTGAAGGGGTAGAAAAATATTCCCATTTAGAATGGTGGAATCAATAACAGTGTAACCATAAGGTGGATTTGAGATGGGGGTATCAATAAACGCTGAGCAACCTGGTGCATATACTTTTGTGTTTATAAGCGGGATTTCCCATCCGTAATTGATTGGATGGAACTCAATTTTTTGTCCGATTAATGTATCTGTCTGGAATTCATTTATAACACCTGTTAGTAATGGATTGGCAAACATTAAAACCGAAAGGATAAGAAAGAGAAAAGAAATTCTTTTCATATTCCTCCCTTAAAAATAATTATAATAAATAAATTACTGATGTCAAGTGGTAAAGCAGGATTTTCAGAATTTAATGTAAAGTAGACAGTTGACAACATTGTTTTTATTAGTATAATATGATTATAAAAAGGAGGTCTATACAGAGAACAGATTATCTTTTATAACAGGATGTTTGTTTAAATGAAAGCCTATGTGTTTAGTAAATATTTGGGAGTGTAGAAAGGAGAAAAAAATGAAAAAGATATTATGCTTACTAATTATGTTGTTGTGGGTTCCATTATTTGGACTCGTAAGTCCAGATTTGGAACGTGTTATCAATAGCACACGGTCTTCGGATTTAATCCCCATAGACATTGTGCTGAAGAAACAAATGGACGTGAATGAACTAACAAAGGCAGTGGAAGGACTTCCTAAACCTGAAAGAAGGGCGAGAACTGCTGAGATACTACGGACTTTTTCCTTAGAGAGTCAGAAGTCAATTCTTGAATATCTTTATAAAATGGAGAAGCAGAATAAGGTTAAAAATATCACATCAATCTGGATTGTGAATGCTGTTTATTGCGAAGCAACGAGGGAAGTTATTGCCGAGTTGAATAAAGATAGAAGCATTTTTTACATTGATTATGACCTGAAACCTATTGAACTTGAAAAACCCGATTTTACAGTTGTGCAACCAGATAAAACATCAAAAGAAAGGGAAATCGCCTGGGGTGTTAGTAAGATCAATGCACCGGCAGTATGGGCTATGGGGTATACCGGACAGGGTATTGTTGTTGGTATAATCGATACCGGTGTAAATTATAACCATGTTGACCTTGCTGACCACATCTGGACCGACCCGAATTATCCGTACCACGGCTGGAATTTTGAACTGAATAATAACAATCCAATGGACGCCCAGGGGCACGGAACACACTGTGCAGGCTCAGTGGCATCTGACGGCACAGCTGGTTCCCAATGTGGAGTTGCACCAGACGCACAGATGCTCTGCTGTCGGGTGCGCACTGTCGCAGATACCACCGCAGAGAATCAGGTATGGCAGGCAATGCAATTTGTGGTATCACCACCATTGTCACCAACCAATGGCGGTGATCTGATCACAATGTCTCTTGGCTGGCGCTATGCTTGGTCTCCCCGTGTTGCCACCTGGCGCACTGCCTGCAACAATACCGGAGCCGCTGGCGTGATTATGATAGTTGCAGCGGGTAATGAACGTGGCGTTGACATACCGCCCTATGGACTTAGATGCCCTGGTAGTGTTCCTTCACCCTGGCGTCATCCACAGAACGGTGCAACTGGTGCCCTGTCCAATGTAGTAAGTGTAGGGGCAACCGATATCAATGATGCAATTGCCACTTTCTCATCACAAGGACCAGTAAGATGGGATACGGTTACAGGGTATAACGATTATCCATATCCACCAGGATTGACAAAACCAGATGTCTCTGCACCGGGTGTGAATATTAAATCCTGTGCCTACAACAATAATAATGGTTATGCAGATGGATGGAATGGCACCTCTATGGCAACACCGCATGTCGCAGGTACTGTAGCATTGATGCTCCAAAAAAATCCATATCTGACAAGGGCTCAGATTGATAGTATACTGCAAACAACTGCGGTTGATTTAGGAATTGCAGGCAAGGATAATGATTTTGGTGCCGGTAGAATCGATGCACTTGCCGCAGTGAATGCCACACCATACCCTGGAACTCCATTTACACCAACAATCATCGCACCTTTCAACTATGCAAAATTTGCGACACTGAATCCAGTATTCAAATTAACGACCACTGACCCTCAAAATGATCCGGTAAAATATAGAATTTATTGGTCAACTGATACTGCATTCACAAATCAGGATAGCGTAACAACCGGCACATATGCAAGTGGTGCAACTGCAACCTATACCTTACCAGTAGCACTCACTAATGGTGTGACTTATTGGTGGCGGGTCCGTGCAGCTGATACGACCACTGGTGGAATGTGGTCCGCGCCAACCGCACGAAGGTCATTTACGATTGGATTAAATATACCTTCAAATACCTGCTCCTGGTTCCAGACCACAAATGGTCAGTTCTCAGGTTGCACATTCAATGGTACACAGGTTCAGGGAGATAGCGTAGTGCTCGTTCCAGTCGGTTATATAGAAGATACATTACTATTTGCAGAGTTTGAGAGTGGTATGCCTTCGGGTTGGACCTGGGTAGATGGAAATAATGATGGATATAGATGGACTACTGGAACAACCACTGACTTAGGCTCCTATACCCCACCAAATTACGGTAGTGCATATGCATACTACTCTGACGACGATGCAGGTAGCGGCGTGATCAATAACAATGAAGAATTGATATCACCAAAGGTTCGTGTTCCGCCAACAGCAACGAATCTATCCATTAGATATGATTATGGTTTCCGGGTCTATCAGACCGGTGAAAAACTCAGGGTGAAATTCCGTAAACGGGTTGGTGGTTCCTGGACTGCCTGGTCCAATATTGCAGAATATACCACAAGTGTAAGTGGCACTGCCAATATTGACCTTACCAGTCAATTACCCTGTGACTCAATACAGTTTGAGTGGTTTTTTAGTGATTCTACTGCTTCGTCCCATTGGGGCTGGGCCTGTGCAACAGACAATGTTGTAGTATCGTATTCCTACACATATCAGAACAACACCGGTACCCTAACCGGAATGCCTGTTGTCTACTCAGACCTCTCTAAGACCTATGCGCGTCCTCGCTGGGGCGATGTTGTATGGCGTAAGGCGACAGGTGATGATTCAATAGGTATTCAGGTTGAATATTATACCGGTTCTTCCTGGCAGTTGGTTCCTAATTCTATAATCCCGGGTAATTCTGTTGGAAAATTTAGTTCTTTACCAGTTGACACAGTGAAATTGAATATGATGACGGATACAATTACATATAATACATTAAGGCTCAAGGCTTTATTCTACCGCAAAACAAAGTCACCGAATAATCCCGCATTACTTGATTGGGAAGTAGGGAATTTGATGAGTTATGTGGGTATTGTTGAATCAGGCTCAGAAATGAGTGGTATGATGCTCAAAGTATATCCAAATCCTTCTAAAGGTAATCTTGAGATTAGATATGAGATAAGAAATACCAATCAATCATCTGTTACTTTAAAGGTTTTTGATGCAACAGGCAGGTTGATAAAATCGTTTAATAGTTTGAACGACAAAACATTGAATCAAGTTTTCTGGGATACAAAAGATGATGTTGGCAGAAAAGTTCCTTCTGGTGTCTATTTCATCCGTTTGGAAACTGATGAATTAAAGCAGACAGAGAAGGTGATATTATTAAGATAGAAGGCAATTGAGGGCAATTGGAGGCAAAAAATCCCCCTTAATCCCCCTTTATCAAAGGGGGAAATAGGGGATTGTGATAAAATGATTGTTAGGGGCAATTGGGGGCAATTGAGGGCAATTGGAGAAATAAGAAAAAAGGGCTCAAGAGGGCTAAAAAAGGCTAAAGATGGTTAAAGGACAAAAATCCCCCTTATTCCCCCTTTTACAAATGGGGAAACAGGGGGATTGGGAGATTATGCTGCGTCCGACTGAAGTCGGACGCTACAGATTGGTTAAATGTAGGGACAGGGCTTGTCCCTGTCCGACAAAAATATATTTACAGGAGAGATGTAGGGCAAGGCTTTCTTCAAAAACCGGTGGTTTTTTCAGAACCAGAGGTTAGCCTTGCGATTTACGATGTAACAGGCAGGATGGTTCGTGATTTTTCGCGGTTAACGGTAAACGGTTCACGGTCAACGAGTCTGTGGGATGGGACAGATGGTTCCGGTCGCAGACTCCCTGCAGGTGTCTATTTTGTGCGATTTAATGCCGGGGAATTTAAACAGACAGAAAAGGTTATCTTATTGAGGTAAGAATAAATAGAGTTGATAAGTAGAAAATGGGTTCAATTGATTTAAGGCGGAGTACATTCTCCGCCTTTTTTATAGTAGAAGGGAGAAAATCTGGAGCATCTTTATCTTGATGTTTTGATTGCGTGTTTGAAAGAGATTGCTGGAATTAATGAAGGTATAATTAATAATTCGATGATTTGAAAATTTTGAAATCGTCAAATAAAATATTATAAGGTAAAAATCTTTACTTCCGTAAAAAATTTAAAATCGTCAACATTGTTGGTGAAAATGTGTTTAATATTATTGGCAAGGGCTACGGCAACAACATTTGCATCGTGGATTTTCTT
>Ga0197142_1004378_pt1 | contig 11455 bp, 12 predicted proteins | sample GBS60_MetaG_FD_148614 | JGI IMG/M metagenome (GOLD analysis project Ga0197142, IMG submission 148614) | Sediment microbial communities from Great Boiling Springs, Gerlach, Nevada, United States - GBS 60_MetaG | ecosystem: Environmental > Aquatic > Thermal springs > Hot (42-90C) > Sediment... | reverse complement strand
TAAGAATCGAAATCCCTCGGGATATAATCATCACCTTTAAAAATAGAAACAGTAATACGATTTTTATCTATTCCTAAAACTTCAGTTAAAAACTCATAACTCCAGTAAATAGCCGATCTTTTAAAATAACCACTTACTCCAAAATCTGTAGGGTCATCACTGCCAACAGGGCCAAATGAAAAATTACCTAACATCTCAAAAAAAGTTAAATGAGTTTTATCGCCAACCTCTTCAATATCTGAGGTTCGAAAACATTTCTGAATTGAAACAGTTCGTTGACTACCAAAATCCTTTCTTGCATCAAGTTCTCCTGTAAAATAACGTTTGAACTGCTGCATACCCGCAGTTGTCAGAAGAACAGAAGGATCATCAGGAATAAGAGAAGAAGAAGGCACTATTTTATGACCTCTTTTGCTAAAAAAATCAAGAAATAATTTTCTAATCTCTTCCGAACTCATTTAGTAAATTAATCACTTTTTACGTTTTCTAAGAAAAGCTGGAATTTCTAAAACATCCTCTTCCACCGACATTGTTAATTGTTGACTATTTTCTTTTTTAGCTTTGGTTTCATCTTCAGTTTCGGTTTCTTCTTTTTTGTCTTTGTTATCCTTTCTAAAAATCTGTTCAAGAAAAAGATTAGGTGTTTGGAGACGAGAGTTCATCATCCCATTAAAACCAGTGGCAATTACAGTCACTTTAATTTGTTTATCTTTAATTGTATGGTCATAATAAGCTCCGAAAATTATTTTAGCGTTAGCGTCAACACTTTCAGCGACAGTCTTCGCTATTTCGCTCACCTCAATCATTTTCAAATCACGACCGCCAGCGACGCTAAAAAGTACTCCTTTTGCTCCTTCAATTGAAAATTCTAAAAGAGGAGAATTGATTGCTAATTCAACTGCTTTAACTCCTCGATCAGCTCCAGAAGCTACACCAATTCCCACTAAAGCAGTGCCAGCATCTTTCATAATTGTTTTAATATCAGCAAAATCAACATTAATAATACCCGGCGTATTAATAATATCAGCAATAGCTTGCACTGAATTTTTTAAAACATCATCAATATAACTAAAAGCGCGATTAAGAGAAGTATTTTTGTCAATTATATTGAATATCCTATCATTAGGAATGACAACAAGAGCATCAACTTTATCTTTAAAACGAGCAATTCCTTCTTGAGCAATATTCATTCTTTGAGTTCCTTCAAAAATAAATGGCTTTGTAACAACTCCTATAGTAAGAATGCCCATCTCTTTAGCAATTTCAGCAATTACTGGACTACTGCCTGTACCAGTACCGCCTCCAAAACCAGCAGTTATAAAAACAATATCTGCGTTTTCAAGAGCCTCTGCAATTTCCGAACGATTTTCTTCAGCCGCTTGCTTTCCGATCTCTGGATTCATTCCTGCACCTAAACCCTTTGTTAAAGCTCTACCAATATAAAGTTTGCGATGAGCTCTTACATAATTAAGATCTTGAGCATCGGTGTTAACAGCAATAAATTCAACTCCTTTTAACTTAACAGAATTCATCATCCTTGTTACCGCGTTACCACCTCCTCCGCCTACACCAACAACTTTAATTACCGCTTGACCATTTTTAATCCCACCAATACTATTTGTCGAACTTTTTACACTTCTGTTAGTAATCCTGTTTGTATGTTTTTTTAATTTTTTTTGTTTTTTCATTATTTATTTATATTTATTTTAAGGAAAAAAATTTTTAAAAAAATCAACAATGCTTTTCCTTACTGATTTAACCTCGCTTCTTTCAGCACCTAATAAAACCAAACCAACTGCAGTAACAAAACAAGGGTCATCCAATAGTTCATAATTAGCTGGATTAACAATCTCGAAACGAGATAAATCAGGTAAACCAAGTTGAACTGTTAATTTTAACTCCTGACGAACTAAATCAACTAAGCCTTTTAATTTAGCACCACCGCCTACTACTACTGCTCCTGCCGGCAATTCAAGTCGTCCAAAAGGTTTTAACTCATTATTTACTAAATCTAAAATTTCTTCAAGTCTTGCTTCAATTATCTCAGCTAAAAAACGTTTAGAAATTTCACTCTTTAAAGAAGAATCAAATTCTTGAAGATTAAATGTCTCTTTTCTGGAAATATCTTTAGCTAATGCATATCCATAGCTAAGCTTAACTTTTTCTGCAATTTCTACTGGTATACGCAAACCAACCGCTATATCTTTAGTCAAATTAATAGAACCCAATGGTAAACTTTTAACGTGTAAAACCTTATTCTCTTCATAAACCGCTATTGAAGTAGTGGCAAAACCAAAATCAATCATCAAAACTCCAAGTTCTTTTTGTTGTTTAGTAAGCACTGACTGAGAAGCGGCTAAAGGATTAAATATTACCCCAGCTACCTTCCCTCCCACTCTTTCAATAGTTTTGGTAAGAATATTAAAGTGGGGAGCAAAAGCTTCAATTACAAGTGTGCTAACTTCCAACCGATTTCCTACCATTCCTACCGGATCAAGAATATCACCAACATCATCAACAATAAACTCGCGGGTTATATTATGCAAAATAATAGAATTAGCTGACAATTTAACCGCTCGAGAAGCTTGAATAGCTCTTTCAACGTCATCTTGTTGAATTTCCTGGTCAGCGCGAGCAACCGCTGCTGTCCCCCGCGAGAGTCGAGGTTTCACTTGTTCGCTATTTAAATTTATAAAAATATTTTGAACAGCCTTTTTTGAAATTTTTTGGAGATCAACAATGAGAGAACGAAAAACTGAAGTGACTTCTTCAATATCAACTATTACTCCCCGTCTTAAACCAACCGACGGCAATTGAAAAACATTAATAACAGAAAAAATTCCATCTTTGCGAAATTCAACTACTAGCCCTTTAATATTAGCTGAACCAATATCTAACGCCGTTATTAATTGACCCATGGTGAAATTTTAGCTAAAATTTTGTTCTCTAAAGCCTCCATTTTTATCCTATCACTACTTTTTTTATGTGTATACCCCAAAAGATGAAGAAATCCGTGGATAATCAACCGATAGATATTTTCTTTATGACGACGGATATAGCTTGGGCAAAGATAAATCTCGCCAAGAAAATAAGAGTTAATATCCGGTCGAGGAAAATTATTAGAAGGAAAGGCTAAAACATTAGTTGGTTTATCCTTGCCCCTAAAAAGTTTATTAAGCCGTCTCATTTTGCGACTGTCTACAAAATAAATATCAAAAAAAACACTAAATTTACATTCAAACCTTCCCTTCGATAGCCGCGATTTTTTCATCTTTTTTTACCTCTCTACTCAAACAGAAAGACCGTATTTTTTCAAAGTCATTATTTCTTTTTCTTTCTGAACCTTATAAAGAGCAGAAAGACGACGCTTCCGGCGATTAATAGGACGAGTTCTAAATCTTCTTTTCTTTGCTTCCTTCAAGATACCGCTTTGCTGAACTTTTTTATTAAAACGATAAAGAAAAGAGTTGATACTTTCATTTTCTTTTCTTCTTACTTCAATTGGCATAGTTTTAAATCTCTTTTATATTATTTAAAATAATATTCCTTATTTCTTGAATCGACTCTTTTGGTGGATTATGAACTACTGAATGAATTGAACCACCACCATCATTTTTCCAACGAGGAATAATATGAATATGAAGATGTTTAATAGCTTGTCCGGCAGCTTCTTTTTGGTTAATACCAATAGTAAACCCTTCCGGTTCAAAAGATTTTTGCAAAATTTCAATTACTTTCTTCACGGCTTTGAAAACAAATTCAATCTCATTATCAGGTAATTCAACTAAAGTTTCAACATGGGTCAGTGGCAAAACCATCGTATGCCCTCTAGCACAAGGATGAATATCTAAAACAGCAATTGCTTTTTCAGTTTCATAAATAATCTCTGCTGGGATTTCTTTATTTATTATTTTACAAAAGATACAATTGTCCATTTTTGCTTAATAAAAATTTTATCAACTACTTGTTTTTTTCAATCTTTTTTTAACCTCCCCTATAAGATCAGTTAAAAGAATCGTCTCCTGCGCTCCTGTATCCATATCTCTTATTATAATCGTTCCTTCAAAAACTTCTTTCTGGCCAAAGATAAGAGCGATCTTTGCTTTCATTTTGTCAGCTACTTTAAGTTGAGCTCTTAAAGATTTTCTACCAAGACTTTCTCCAACAGCAATTCCAGCTTGTCGTAATTGATTCATAAATTTCAATGAAGATTTTTTAGCTTGATCGCCAACGGCTATCCAAAAAACCTTTAAACCGGCTTTAGTAAAAGATTGAATTGTTTTATTTTGGTTTTTTAATATTTCAATAATTCTTTCTAATCCAAGAGCAGCTCCCACTCCCGGTATTGGTCTACCACCAAGAAATTCGGCAAGATAGTCATAACGGCCACCACCGCCTAAACTTAATTCCGAAGAAGGATGAAAAAATTCAAAAACTGTTCGATTATAATAATCCAACCCTCTTGCTAAGTAAGGATCGGGTTCATAACCAACATTATTATCTTCAATTATTTCAAGAAAAGACTTAAAATGATTATTACAGTTTTGACAAAGATAATCAAGAATTATAGGCGCTTCCTCTCTTATTCTTCGACAATCCTCTTGTTTACAATCAAGCAATCTAAAAACATTATTTTCATAACGACGCTGGCAATCTTTACAAAGTTTTGACTTACGTAAAGAATAATAATCTTTTAATTTTTGACGATAATTTGGCCGACAAACTCGACAACCTAAAGTATTAATTTTAACCTGAATATTATTCAATTTAATTAAATTGAAAAAATCAAGACAAGCAAGAACTACTAAAGCGTCATAAACCGGATCACTATCACCAATTATCTCAATACCCCATTGATGAAATTGACGTTCTCGCCCAGCCTGCGGTCTTTCATATCTAAACATTGGTCCTAAATAAAACACTTTCAAAGGAGAAGAAAAATAACCAAGTTGATGTTGAATATAGCTTCTCATAACAGGAGCGGTTCCTTCTGGTCTTAAAGCAACTGAATCACCGCCTTTAGTTTTAAAAGAAAACATTTCTTTTTCAACAATATCAGTATTCAAACCCACACTTCTCTCAAATAAAGCCTTAGATTCAACAATAGGAGTTTCAATAAAAGAAAAATTATAAAGCTCAGCTACTTTATAAGCAGTCTGCCAAACTAAATCCCAAAAAACTTGCTCTTGAGGCAAAATATCATTCATCCCTTTAACTGACTGAAAAATATTTTTTTTCTTTTCGTTGTCTTTTTTAAGATGACTAACCATTTTTATTTTATTCTCAAAGGAATTTAAAAGGATTTAAAAAATATAATCAAATTTAAAAATAACTAATAATAAACAGGTTTATTAAATGCCATCACTTCATTCAAAGGCCAAAGTCTTAATCTTACTAACCCAACAATATAATACCTTTCCAACGGCCCCCAACTTCTTGAATCATAACTAAAATTTCTGTTATCACCCAATACAAAATACTGCTGAGAACCAAGCGCAACTTCAAGACGGTCTTTATTGTATTTTTGATAGCTGAAAACATAATTTTCTTTTAACTCCTTCACTCCTTCGCTATTTTCTATAATTATCTTCCCATCTTCCAAAATAACTTTCTCACCCGGTAAACCAATAATCCTTTTAATAAAATAAGAATTTGGATCCTTAGGATAACGAAATACTATTACTTCTCCTCTCTGTGGTTCGCGAAAGCTATAAGTAAGCTCATCAACAAGAAGATAATTACCATGATAAAAAGTTGGCTCCATGCTTGAACCACTAACTAAAAACGGCTGAGCAATAAAAGTTCTAATCAAAAATACTGCTACTAAAGCAATAACAAAGGTTTCAAAAATTTCAAAAAAAGACCAAAAAAATTTCCTCATGAAAAAAAACTTAATTTATGAGATAATTCTAAAGAATAAATAAATGAATTTCAAGACTCAGAATTTAAAACTAATAATTGGAATTGGTAATCCTTCAAGAAAATATAAAAACACCTACCATAGCGTTGGTTTGCTTTTTATAGATTATTTAACAAAAAAAATAACACCTTCTAACTTTCATATTTTAGCTTCCGAGATTTTTATGAATCTATCAGGCGATTTTGTAAAATCGGCTTTAAAAAAATATAATGCTAGACCCGACCAACTTCTTATCATCCACGATGACGCTGATATTGAAATAGGTAAATATAAATTAAGTTTTGGTAGAGGTTCGGCTGGTCATAAAGGCGTAAATTCTATTATTGAAAAACTTGAAACAAAAAACTTTTGGCGTCTTCGAATCGGAATAAGACCTACCCTTGAAAACAAAACCTTAAATAATAAAAAAAGAGAAAAAGCAGAAACTTTTGTATTAAAAAAAATATCAAAAAAAGATAAAAAGATTTTAGTAAACCTTTTTAAAAAAATAACCGCTCTCCTTTTCAATACTGACACTCTGTCAACAAAAACAGTTAAGCTTTTTTCTAAAGAGAAAGACTAATTACAAATCTTACTGAGCCATCATCAAGAGCAACAATAGAAGTAAGAGGTAAATCAATTTTTTTTGGCTTTAATTGCTGAGTTAAGGCGTTTTTAAACTCAATAGCTGCACCGCTTGAAGGAGCGCGAGCATTAATATAAACCGGCTCATTAATTGAATCCATAACAATTCTGTCGTAATTTATCTTATAACGTTCAGCTATTGTCTGAAGCTGATTAAAAAATGATAACCACAAGGGAGCGGTATTTTTCTCTTTCTCAATCATTACTACCAGTTGATTAAATTCACTAACCTTATTTTGTAAATCATTGAGCTCTTTCATAACAGGTTGAGTTTTAAAAACCTCAAGCTGTTCTTGATTTTGATTAAAAACATCCATCAAAAAAATGTTAACCCCTATAAAAATAACAAGAAAAACAGCTACCACTCCAATAATAATATTACGCCACAAAACAATGAAATTAAGAGTTTGTTCCTGATAATAACTTTCAATCGATGAAATAGGACTTAAACTAATTTCTTTATCCTGGCTCCTGTCAACTAATCCTCTTAAAGCAGAACCAATAACAGAAAACCAGCTTGGACCTAGATAATCAAAATCTCTAATCACCAAAGGTATAATTGTCAAACCAAAACGTTCCTTAATTAAATTACTAATCTCAACTTCAAAACCAGGAGCAATAACAACTACATTTTTAAGCCATTCTTTAAAACGATTAATAGAAAAATTAACTATTCGTTGAACTTCTTCTACTAAAACTGATTCAAATAATTCTTTGGTAATCTGACGATTATCACCTTGAATAGAAGACCAAGAACGAAAATGACTAAAATAAAGCTTGCTATTTTTAATAATAAAAAAGCCAAGACCATCGCTTGAAACATTAAGAATAAGAAGAGATTGAGGGACAGTTGTTTGAGCATAACTAATAAGTCTAGCTAAAGCTAAAGCAGGAAACTCAAAAGCAATAGGTACAAAGTTGGCTTCATTTAAAACTGTTATAAATTCATCAATTACATTTTTCTCAGCAAGAGCACCCAATAATTCGTACTGTTCTTGGCTTTCACTTATAACCTGCCAAGCAGCATAAACCTGTTCTGGCGGTAATGGCGAAACAATCTGAAAATTTAAACGAGCTGATTCATCAATTAGTGAAACATCAATATTTGGTATACTAAAATTTTGAGTATAGACAAGTCCTTGTGGCAAGCTAACAATAACTTTTATTTTCTTATTTTTTTTATCCGGTTCAATTATTTGATGAAATTGATTAAGTAACTCAATAAAAGCGTTCCGATTTTGAATACGACCATCTTTAATTACACCTGGCGGAATACGCAAAACAGCCGTTTGAGGTTTACCTTTACCAAACAAAACAAACTGAAAAGCTGAATCGTTTATCTGCAATCCCCCAATTTCTGGCTGAGAACTAAGTTTATTAAGTAAATATAAAATTTTTTTCATTGAATAGCTTTTTCTTCTATAGAACGAAGTTCCACTCTTCCGGTTATATTATCTACTGAAAGAGTGCCAACAAGTCGACGTTGACGATTCCCGGCAACAGCTGTTGAAGTGACAGTAAAAAGATTAGTATCTATATTTTTACTAATTTGCACTGTCACTGTATCACTACCAACTGTTATTTCATAAGAAGCACTAGTTAAATTTTTGTTACGAGTTATCCGAACAAAAGCATCTCTAATACCAGTCTGGGCTGCTGACATTGCCCGAAGACTCAACCGCTCTCCTTGATTTGAAGCGGTTACAAAATACATTACAAAAACGCCACTAATCGCAATCTCAACTACAATTATGCTTATCAGAAGAATAACCGGTAAAGCCATCTGCCCTCTATTATCAAAAACAAATCCCATCTTTTATTATTCTATATTATTTTAATAAAAAAACAAAAACTAATTTTCCTTTATTTTAAGGCTAAATTAAAACATTATAAACCATAAAAACAACTCAACAAAAAATCTTTACTGGTTTGAAGTTGGCGGTGTTGAAGTTGCTTCTAAATTATTATTCAAAGAAGGAATTTGAGGAGGAACTAAATTAGGATTAGTTTTAATAAGTTGAGCTAGCTGACCATTAGGATTAAGTTTGGTCATCCATACCACTTTACTGCGGTTAATTTTAAGAAAATCAGCCGGTCCCCAGAATATATTAGAAAATTTTTGAATAGAAACAGGAGTTGTTGTATTCTGAGGATTAGCTTGAAAAAGATAAACATTTTTCAAACCAAAAGAAGGAAATCTTGTTAATTTTCCAAAATAAAGCTCGCCAGTTTCCAAAAAAACAGCATAATATGTCGGCTGAAAACTTATTCTTTGCCAAATAAACAAACCTATCAAAATCAATGCCAATACAATAACTAAAATTAAAAGAATTCTATTAACTTTGTTTGAACTCATAGCTTTAAAAAAATTTTCTATCATAAAGATATTATAAAAAACAAAAAAATAATTTCAACTTAAAATTTATCCACAATATCTTATATATCACCTACATAAAGAATAAATTTCACTTCGACAAGGAAAAGCGTCAGTAAAACATTCACCTCCAAACCACCAACCCCACCTTACACTCGTCACAGCTTTAGAAATCTTAAAAAGAAAGTTCTTTAAAAAAGAGTAAAATTTAAATTCCTCAAATTTTTTACTATCTGATAATTTTAACCCTTCATTAAAAAATTTATAAGAACTTGCACAACCATCAGTACCTTCAAAACGTAATTCACCACAATTTCTTCCCTCATCATTACTAGAATCAAATACTAAACACTCTCGTTCATTATGACCCGCTACCAAATCAGAAAAAAAGCTTGGATTCTGCAAACTATCTACATAAGTTACACTATATCTTCCATCACAATCATAATCAAAACTTCCATCACCTCGAGGAACGCTAAAATGCTGAGTTTGCCCAGGATAAACCAAATGCGCTCTAGTGGTACTAGTAGGAGTGGCATCATAACAATCATCAGTGCCTAAAGCAGAAGAAACTCTTATTTTGCCAGCAATTGGTCCAGGACTTGAACTCCATGATTTAGTACTAGTTGATGAATAAAGATCACCATCAGGATCAGCATCATTATAATAAAGATAAGCTTGCCTTAACTCTCCGCCGCTATCAATAGAAAACTTGCCTCCTTTTTCAAGAACAATGCTATAACCCGGATTCCAAACAAAAACACCACCACTGGCTAATGTCACAGTATATCCTCCAGTAAAACCAATTGATGTAAGTTCTAACCCGTCAACACTGGCAGTTAAAGTGCAATCACGGTTAATCTTATTTTCCGGAAATTCAAAACTACACGGATCTGACCAGGCTAAAACTAATTTGTCAATATTGCCTTCTTTATCTTGGGCAATAAAAGTGGTGTGATAAGTAATAGTTTGGGTGCTGTGAACTTTCCATTCGCCCCGATAAGTATATTGAACTATGCCTTGAGCTTTAGCTCTTTCAATTAAATTATCAACTATTTTTTCAATCCGACTTTTGTTTTTTGAAGTTACAGGCAAAAGATGATTATTTTCATCAACAATAAAAGGCAAATTTAAATCCTTTTGAGAAACAACATTTTCACTAACCAGCTCTAAAACCACAATATCTTTGCCCCTATCATGCTCAATTTCAGCCCAGACATTTTTAAGCGGTCCCGGATTCTCCACCACAATTTCCATTTTTTGAATATCGCCAATGCTTACTTTTAAGGGGTCAATAACTCCTTTGATAAATTTTGGATATTTATTTTCCGAAGCAACATAAAAACTATGTTTGCCAGCTTTTGGCAAAAGCCAACGTTTGCCTTTGGCGTTAGTATAAGTTAAAAATTCAGTAGTGCCATAAGTAACAATTTCTTCTTCAGACGCTGGCGCTGATTGCTCAGTTTTTTTCTCAAAATAAAACCAAACTCCAAAAACAACAACCAAAATACCTGCCAAAACTATTGATAAAATTTGTTTTTTAGTCATTATATTTACTATTATACCAAATTTATTATAATTATACCAGTTAATTAAAAAACAAAAAAGGAGTATGAAAAATGAAAAAATTATTTTTACTTTTGGTTTTTTTATTTTTTTCTTGGCCAGTTCTAACTATTGGCCAAAGCACTAGCATTATTTCTTTTAAAAACCAGGTCAAATTCAAGTGGGGTGGTCCAGCTGATAGCTTCTTTGGATTAATTTCATCAAGAGATTCATATTTAATTATAAATGGGGTTAAACATAGACCATATTTACCTGACCAAGCGGCCATCGGTAAATTCACATCCGAGGGTCAAGTCATCTGGATAAAAACTGATGATGGTTTTAGTGACACTTTAGATTCTTTTTCAGGAATTAATTCTACCGCTATTATTGACAATAACATTTTTTGGATTATTGACGACTACATTCTTATTAAGATTGATTCAAATGGCAACACCATTTGGAAAAAATCGCTTGATAATATCGCCGGCAGTCAAAGATTGTTTATCACTAACTGGCAAGACACGATTGTCGCTGTCCAGGAAAAAAACAATGCTAATGTCATTCTTCTTAATGAAAACGGTCTCATAAGAACCTTCCCTATGCAAGCAAACGGTTATGGCTGGATGACACCTCGGGTCAAAGGTGATACTTTATGGATTAGTTCTAATAATTCAATGTTCGGAACTTATGTCGGTCAATACAATTTACAGACGGGACAAAGAAATTGGATTTTTTATACACCAGATGACAGTTTTAAGTCATTTCGATCTATGATCGAAATAGACTCAGAAGGTAATGTTTATTGCGCAGGCTCAAAACTTAGTGGCAATGGCAACCAAAAATTCTTTGCCTATTCACTTACCCCCGCAGGCCAACTCCGCTGGTACACTGAATGGTTGCCCAGCGGTGACTGGCGTCTTAATTATGGGAATTGGGCACAAAGTATGGCGGTATCAAATTATGGAATTCTTTTTGTGGGCGGCGAAGTG
>Ga0197142_1004377_pt1 | contig 11455 bp, 6 predicted proteins | sample GBS60_MetaG_FD_148614 | JGI IMG/M metagenome (GOLD analysis project Ga0197142, IMG submission 148614) | Sediment microbial communities from Great Boiling Springs, Gerlach, Nevada, United States - GBS 60_MetaG | ecosystem: Environmental > Aquatic > Thermal springs > Hot (42-90C) > Sediment... | reverse complement strand
CACCGACCCCGGCTACGGCGGCGATGTCCACCCCCACACCGGGGAGCATCGTCATCACGCCACCGGCTCCGCCGACCACGCCTGAGCCTCCGACGGCCACGCCGACTTTGGCAGGCAACGATCCCACGGCTCCCCCCCAGGCCACCGATGCCCCGCCGCCTCCTGCCGACACCGCCACGCCGACCCCGGTACCCCCTGCGCCAACCCGCGGGACCGGCGGCCCGGTCGCCATGCGTTCGCCCGATTTTGGCGCCCAGGCCTTCCTCTGGTGGCGACCGGAAGTGGCCGACCGCGACCTGGGCCTGATGCGGGATGCCGGCTTCCATTGGGTCAAGCAATGGTTTGCCTGGCAGGATATCGAAGGCGCCGGCCGCGGTCAGTACGACTGGTCGCGTACCGACCGCATCGTGGCTCAGGTGGAGCAATACGGTCTGAAGCTTCTGGTGCGCGTATCGCCTACGGCCGATCGGGCCTTTTGGGCCGGCAACCCACCGGAAAATGCCGATGACTTCGCCGCATTCGTCGCCGCGCTGGCCCGCCGTTATCGCGGTCGCATTCACGCCTATCAAATCTGGAATGAGCCGAACCTGGCGCGCGAATGGGGCAATAAACCGCCCGATCCGGCCGGCTACGTCCAGATGCTGCGCAAGGCCTATCGGGCCATCAAAGCCGAAGACCCGAACGCCCTCGTCATCACCGCCGGCATGGCCCCCACCACCGCCGATCAGGCCGAGGCCATGTACGATATGAAGTTCTACGAGCTGATGTACCAGGCCATGGGCGGGAACAGCGACGGCTATTTCGACATGTTGGGCGCGCACGCGGCCGGCTATGCCGTACCGCCGGAAACAGACCCCGGCGCCATTCCCTCGAATCCGGCCTGGTACAATCGCGACCCCAGTCCGCCCGAACGCTTGCGGGTGTACAGCTTCCGTCATGTCGAGGATATCCGCCGGCTCATGGAACGCTACGGTGACGGTCGCAAGAAGATCGTCATCCTCGAATTCGGCTGGACCTTCGACCCGCGACCGGACAGCCCCTACTACTGGCATGGCGGCGGCGCCGGCATTGACCCCTTTGTCCAGGCCGATTACCTGGTACGGGCCTACAAGTGGGCGCAGCAAAACTGGCCCTGGGTGGGCTTGATGTCCCTCATCTACATGCCCGATTCGGAGTGGACGCCCGAGACCGAGCAGTACTACTGGTCGATCATGGACCCCAGCCCGCCCGGACACACCTATTGGCGGCCGGCGTTCATTGCCCTCTGCGTTTATTTGAACAGCCTCCGAGGCACAACCTGTCCTTATGCCCCGCGCTGAGCGACCGTGGCTGCCATCGCTGCGCTTTCGTCTGGCCCTCGTCGGCGGTGTTCTGAGCTTTTTGGTCGCCTCGGCCTTTTTCTGTGTTTATCGCGAGCTCAATCTCGATGAAGGTTGGTATTTATGGGCCGCGCGCCTGGTTTACGAAGGCCAGATTCCCTATCGTGACTTTGCCTTTCCGCAGGCGCCCCTGATGCCCTATGTCTATGGGTTCTTCCGTCTGATCGGGGGACAAGGGCTGTATCAGGGGCGCCTGACGACGTGGGTGCTGGCCGTTGCGGGACTGGCCCTCGGGTATAGCCTGGCGCAACGTCGCGGGGGACCGTGGGCAGGCGTGCTTTTCCTCTGGCTGCAGACGACAACCTTCGTGGCCGGCGCCTATATCCTGGCCTATACGGCTCCTTATGCGCTGACTTCCACTCTGTTGCTGCTGGCTTTTCATCAGAGTCTCGATACCGCCCACGAGAACCGGCGTAACTTCGTGGCCACGCTGGCGCTGATGGCAGCAGCCGCTACCCGACTGTCGGCGGCGGCCGGCCTGGTGGTCGTTTTACCTTATCTGGTGTATAGCAGCCGGCGGCGGCGACGGGCGCTTGTGCTGATAGGGGCCACCACGGCTATGGCGGGTGCGCTCTTTTTCGGTCCTTTTCTGGCATGGAGTGGTCAGGTCATGCTCTACGATGTGTTCGGCTTCCATACCGATCGCATGACTCCGGAAGCCTGGCCACGGGTGCGCTGGCATAGCCTGTCCACCAGCCTGCGCGATTTTGCCGTGCCCTGGCTGCTCCTCACGGCAGGTCTGATGGCGGGTGGAATCCGCCTGGGGCGTAGCCGTCCACGACGGGCGTGGCTCCAGATGCATCTGCCCGAAATCATCATGGGGCTGACGGTGCTGGCGCTGTTCATCGCCCATCTGCTGCCGCGCACAACCATGAGCTTTTATCACAGCCTGGAGATGCCCCTGGTCACGATTCTGGGCAGTCTGATCATGGTCAAACTCGGCGCCGTTCTCCGGCTGCGAAAGCGGGTGCGACCGTTCGTGGTGCCGGGTGTTATCGTGATCCTGGCCCTCCATGCCGGCTGGCAATGGGAACGTATCCTCGACTACGGTTTGGTGCGGTGGCCACCGCGCTCCCCCATTGCCGTCGTGCGCGCGGCAGCTCGCTACATCGACAGCATCGTCCCGCCGGGGAGTCCTATTCTCACCTTTGCCACACCTTTGGTGATCGAAAGCCACCTGCGCCTGTTACCGGGCTATGAAATGTCCATTTTTGCCTATCGGCCGACCTGGTCCACAGCCGAAGCGGAGCGCCACAAGGTCATCAACAATGCCCTCTTGCAGGACGCGCTGAGGCAACCGCAACCGGTCGTGGCCATGACCACCTACGACCTTGACCATCTCCTCTACGGCGAGCGCGAGGCCATCCTGGCGACGCTCTATCGCCACTATCGGTGGGTGAAGACGGTACCCGATTTCGGTCCTCTGGACCACGAGCTGCGGATCTTCCTGCCACCGCAGTACGATTCCCTCCGACCTGCCGTTAGCCTGGAGCGCCGTTTTGAAGGAGGCATCCGCCTGCTTGGCTACGACCTGGAGAAGACGACCGTGCGCGCCGGTGAGACGTTGTCTTTTGCCCTGTATTGGCAGGCCGAAACCCCGATCCAGATCTCCTACACCGTGTTCACCCAGCTTCTCGATGCCGATGGTCGCTACGTGACCGGCTGGGACAATCCCCCCTGCCACCAGACCTGCCCCACCACCACCTGGCAACCGGGAGAAATCATCCGGGATGAGTATTGGCTGCCCCTACCGGCCAGCCTGCCGACCGGCGCCTATGTGCTCCAGGCCGGTTGGTACGAATTCACCACCGGTCAACGCCTGCATCTGCGGGAAGACGGTGAAAAAGGCGCGGACAGGGTCATCCTGAGCGTGATCCAGGTCGAATAAAGCGCAGCGGTGAGGCGACCATCGCGCCTTGCTCAACGCTCCCGGCGCTCATAAAGGCGATAGCGGCGCCGGGCCGTCGTCGGCCAGGGCGCCAGGAGCGCGGCCACGGCAGGGTCATCCGCCGGGTAGAGTCCGAATTCGATGGCCTCGAACCCGGCCGCGGCTGCGCCGCGCAGGGCTGCCGCCACCAGAAGCCGGCCGTCATCCTCCCGGCAACGCCCGGGGGCAAGCACCAGGGCGGCCAGGCGGGTCCGCAATGGCGGTCGAGAGCCGGCCAGACGAGGGGATAGCCAACCCAGGCGGGAGCGACGGCCGACAGGATGGGGATCGGGCAAGAGCCAGATCAACCCCTCCGGCCGCCCCTCATCGGTTCCGGTATACAGCCCCCAGGCCAGGTCGGGACGATAGAGCCGGGCGCAGGTAGCCATCAGGCCGGGCGCAAAGGAAGGCCGGCCGAGGCCCTGCACCCCGGCCAGCCATTGCCATTCCCCCTCGGCCAGGAGCTGCCAGGGCGGCGACGACAACGGACGCACCGCGGGAGCCGGGAACGGAGGTGGGGCCGGACGACAGCGCAGGCGCACCATCGCCATCTCCATCCGCACCGTCATCCCCGCCGCTTCCACCCATTCGGCGTAATAGGGCAGATGATAGGGGGCCAGCAGGGCCGGGACCTGATCAAAGCCGTCCACCAACAGACCGTCATCGCCGCTGCCGAAAGGAGCAACCGGGCCTTGCAGACGGCCGGCGCCCTGCTCTGTGGCCCATTCCCAGGCGGCCTCCAGCAAACGGGTGCACACGGTGCGGTCGTTATCGAACTCCAAAGCAAAAAAGCACGCCACCCAACCCGGCGATGTCAGGGCAAGGCCGATGGTGCCCAGGACCCGCTCGCTGCCCACCACGAGGGGCAGACCGTCGGAACGGTTTAGCGGCTGGCGGATAAATCCCTCGGCCACAAAACCGCCCACCGCGCCAACGGTACCGGGAGCGGCATGTCGGGGATCCAGGGCACGGCGATAGGTCCGGACGGACAAAGGCCGTCCATAAGGATCGTCCCGGTAGAGGCGAACGCGCAACCCGGCTACGGTCGCCCGGTCGCCTCGCCGGGTGAGGTCCAGCGGCCGCAGGCGCAGGTTATGGATGTTCATGGCGCCGGACGGGTCGGTGTCGGCGTGACCGTGGGTGTGGGAGCGAGCAGCACATCAAGGGGTACAGGGGTCACAACCGGCTCACCTAACAGCTCCTCCAGGCGCAACACGCGAATCCAATCGTCGACGGTGTAAGCGGCGACGGCGCTCAGACGCTCCTGATAGCGGCCTTCAAGCCGCTGGTGAAACCAGCGCGTAACGAACAGGGCGACCAGGAGCACGATCAGAAAGGCCAGGGTGTAACCGGGGTGAAAACGCCGCATAGGACGGGGATGAAGAAGAAGGATAGACCCATTATCCGTGTTTTGGGGCCGGATGTCCACCGCGACCCGGCAGCGCGCAGGGAGCCCATCGTCTGACCGGTTTGCATAAAACCACCTACCATCGCCGAAGGTGAGGATAAAAAAACCTCCCCCATTTGTCATTGCGAGCTCAGCGAAGCAATCTCCTGGCCTGCGAGGAGATTGCTTCGGCGGCTCAGGCCGCTCGCAATGAGATGGGTAGGTAGTTACCTTGCATTGTCGGAAGGCTTATGGCATAATCCATCCATCGGGCGAGTAGCTCAGCTGGTCAGAGCGCACGGTTCACATCCGTGAGGCCGCGGGTTCGAGTCCCTCCTCGCCCACTCTTGTCCATCCAGCAAACTCGCAAGGCCCACAGAGCTCCTCTGTGGGCCTTTTTGTTTCGCGAGCAGCAACACGATGGGGACGCATACGCAGCCTTGCGGAGGCGTTGGGGGTAATGCAGCGTGGGCTTTGACTTTGCCACACGGGGCACTCAGAGTTGGGGATATGCCCCTGGTCCCTTCGGAAATGGGAAAGGGATTCCTTGCTCCTGGCAAACCAAAGGACCTGGCCAAATGACCAGGATCAATATCGACCTTTTGGACAGTTATTTGCCCGGAAAAATCGAATTATCATGAAACAGTAAGCGGCCATTATGTTCGTCATTTAGGTCATGACCGGTCATTCTATGATGTTAGCACCATAGGAGAAGAAACGCCTCAAGGGTGAAGCCGTTGCCTAGCCATTCCGACGCTCGCAAGGGAGGCTTGCATGTTTTCCACCAGACTCCTATGGCGTCTGCTGACTGCCCTTCTCCCGGCTTTGCTGGTGATGGGGCGTACCCCTGTCTGGGCCAATCCGGATGTGCTCTATGCTGCACCGACCGCAAGCGGCAACGGCGACTGTTCCTCATGGGCGCATGCCTGCACCCTACAAACCGCCCTGACAAACGCCGTGAGCGGCGATGAAATCTGGGTCAAGGCCGGGGTCCATTACCCCGGCAGCAATCGCGCCGATACGTTCACGTTGAAGAACGGCGTTGAAGTGTACGGCGGCTTTGCCGGCACGGAGACAAATCGGAATCAGCGCAACTGGCAATCCAACCACACCATTCTCAGCGGCGATATCGACCAGAACGATAATCATGGCGGCGATTTCATCAACGAAAACACCAGCCAGATCGTGGGTAGCAACGCTTATCACGTCCTCACCGGCAGCGGCACGAACGGAACCGCCGTGCTGGACGGCTTTATCATCACGGCCGGGCAGGCGAATGGCTTAGGCTGGCCCGCCGATTATGGGGGTGGCATGCTGAACGTATCGGGCAGCCCCACATTGGCCAACCTCCGTTTCAGTGGCAACTTCGCTCAAGCCGCCGGCGGCGGCATGTACAACAACGGCAGCAGCCCAACGCTGACCAATGTCACTTTCCAGGGCAACTCGGCCGGTCAGTACGGCGGTGGGATGGATAACTGGAACAGCCATCCGACTTTGACGGGCGTTCGTTTTAGCAGCAACGCGGCCGGTCTGGACGGCGGCGGCATGGGTAACGGGCAGAGCAACCCGACACTGACCCGCGTCACCTTCATAGCCAACTCGGCCGGGGGAAACGGCGGTGGGATGAACAACTATCTCAGCAATCCCACGCTGACCAACAGCCTCTTCAGCGGCAATTCGGCCGGTCAAAACGGTGGCGGGATGCGCAATTACGACAGCAGCCCGATTCTGACCAATGTCACTTTCCAGGGCAACTCGGCCGATCAAAACGGCGGCGGGATCAGCAACTGGTCGAACAGCAGTCCCACGCTAAGAAACGGCATTTGGTGGGGCAACACCGCCCCCAATCGCCCGGAAATTCACAACGATAGCAGTACACCCACCATCTCCTATAGCGATATCGAGGGCTGCGGCGGCTCCGGGGGGAGTTGGGACAGTGCCTGCGGTAACGATGGCGGCAACAACATCGATGCCAATCCACTTTTCGTGAATACCGGCAACGGCAACCTGCGCCTGAATTTCGGCTCACCGGCTATGGATACCGGTACCAACACCAATTGCCCTACAATCGACCTGGATGGCCTGCCACGCCCCACCGATGGCAACGCAGATGGCACCGCTACCTGCGATATGGGGGCTTATGAAGCCGGAACCATGATCTGTAGCGTGGCACAGGGTAACACCTACACCTTCGGCGACCAATCCAATGTCAGCATTTACATCACCACCATCGGCAACCTGGCCTGTCTGTATGTAGACGAATTGCGAGTGCATCATGCCAATGCCACTGCCGGCCTGAAGACAGGACGTTACTGGATTATCCGGGGCCTACAGAGTGATAAGCAAACCGACGCAACCAACTTTACGGTCAACGTCACCTTGCCGACTTTCTTCGTTCCCGACAACAACGACAAGGTGTGCCGTTACACGGGCACAGGACAGGTCTGGAATTGTGCCATGAGCGCTTACACAAGCAACAGCATCACCCGAAATGGTGTGACGGTTCTGGCCTCTGACTGGGCTGCCGGCAACCAGGTAGGGCCGACGGCGGTGAGCCTTCGCTCCCTGACAGCACGTCCGACCCATGGGGTACCTCCCGGTCTGCCGGGAGCACTGGCCTTGTTGTTCCTGGCCGGATGGGCTATCCGTTGCCGACCGCGGCGCAACCGGCCCAGGTACCGTTCAGATAGCGTTCAGAGGGGATGGTCTGAGAAGTCCTCCTCATGATTTTAGAGGAAAGGCGCTTCACCACAAGGAGGTCCGTCTATGGGGTTCCGAGATTATAGCCGTATCGTTTTAATCACGGTGTTGGTCCTTGGTCTGCTCATGCTCGCGCCGATGACGGTGGTGCGTGGAGCCACTTACACCGTCAACAGCCTGGCCGATCCAGGGGATGGGACTTGCGATGCCACGGAATGTACCCTGCGGGAGGCAATTGCCGCTGCTAACGCCAATGCCGGTGCGGATACCATCGACTTTTCCGTCAGCGGCACCATCACTCTGGCCTCACAGCTCCCCGATTTGAGCGATACGGCCGGGGTTACTATCAATGGGGGTGGAAACATTACCCTGAATGGCAATAACAGTGTTGCTATTGGGTTACGCAGTGTATCGGCGCAAAACAACGAAGTTCACGACATCACCCTCCAAAATTTTACCCAAGTTGGAATCGAATTCTTAACGTATACAAGCGGAACCGATGGTAGTCATATCGTACAGAACGTTACCGTAACCAACAGTAACATCGGCATTCGCATTTATAACGGCACTGGCGTAACTATAGACAACTCCACATTAAAGGATAATGTTACCGCAGGTATTGTCATCGAATGGTATAGCGGCACACCTGTCATCCAAATCAGCAATAGTCAAATTGGCGGCGCCAGCGGCGACGGTAACGGTATCGGCATTGATATCGCTAACGAAGGAGCCGATAATATTACGATAAGCGGCAACACCATTTCATACAACACAAGTCATGGTATTCGTATCTATAATGGTGCCGATAACACGATTATTCAGAGTAATACTATAAGCAATAACGGCAGTAATCAAAACGATCATGGTATCTTCATTACCGGTAGCGGCACCAACGGTACACAAATCATAAATGATAACACCGTTCAATACAATAAAGGCCATGGCATCGCCGTTTCGACGGGACCTCAAAATACCCTTATCCGGGGCAATACGATCGCCTACAACGGACAGACCATTGTAGGCGTCTATGCCGGTAGTGGAATTTGGGTATACGGCAATGGCACCGATGGCACAATCATCGGCGGCAGCGGTAGTGGCCAGGGCAACGATATCCACCACAACGTAGGCAATGGCATCGTCGTCCAGGGCGGGAGTACAAGCGGCCCGGCCGATACGAGTATCATCGGCAATACCATCCGCCAAAACAGCCAGACTTCTATTGACGGAGTCGGTATCCATATTGTGGGTTTCGTCGAAGATGGCGGAGACACCGATAGCTATTCGGTCGTGGTACAGCAAAACGCGATCCACACGAATTTTGCCCAGGGTATCCTCATCGAAGAAGGCGGGGCCGGTGGTTCACCGACCAATACCCTGATCGGCGGCACCTATAGCAGCGAAGGCAATCGCATCTACAGCAACGGCCAGGAAGGCGTCCTCATTCGCGATAGCGGCAGCAACGACCATCGTGTCCGGGGTAACACCATCGGCATCAGCACGGTGGGGGGTACTTCTGCCCAGGCCGCGCGTAACAACAACTCCGGTATCGCTATTACGAACGGCGCGCAGAGCAATATCATCGAAGACAACGATATCGCCTATAATCGCTATCAAGATATTCTTATCTCCGGTAGCGGAACAACTGGTAATATTGTGCGTTATAATACGATTGATTCGGATAGTAACGAGATACCACGTCAGTATGACAATAGTGGTATAGTTATTACAAGCGCTGCGAGTAATAACACTATTGGGCCTTGTAACAGCATTACTGAACACTACTTTGACGGCATTCTTGTTTTAGGCGATAACGCCGATAGCAACACAATAAGCGGCAATAACAGCAGTTGTTCGTCCACTCCGGGCGATACGGCCGGTGTGCGCAGCAACGGCCGCGGCATTTCGGTCATCAACAACAGCGTCAGCGGGGAGGCCTTTGGTCGCGTTGATCCGAATCACACCACGCCGGGCCCGGATAACACGACCATTCAGAACAACACCATCCAGAACAACGTCGGCGATGGGATTTATATCAAATTGACTTCGGATACCCTCATCAGCAGCAATACCATCTCCGGCAACCTGGACCATGGCATCCTCTGGGTGGGTTCTACCGGGGGCAGCATTCAGGGTAATACCGTCAGCAACAACACCAATCATGGCCTGCGGGTCGAGCCCCATTACGGCAGCAACACGTCGCCCGACACGGCCGCGGATGACCATCTCAACGGCACCCTGCTTATCGGCACGAGCTCTGCCAACACCTTTAGCAACAACGGCGGCAGTGGGGTTTATATCATCGACGATGATATCGGCTACACGGCTTCCCAAATCAACAGTAACAACAGCTTCAGCGGCAACCAGAATCGCGTGCGACAGGACTGGCTGGGGGTGGTAGAGTTACTCCAATGCGTCGGCGCCACCTGTGTCCCCCTTATTACCGGCCAGACCGTCACCATCGTCGCCAGCGGCGGTTCGCCTACCTGGAGCGGCAGCACCTACGATGCCACCAATTCCAATCCCACTCTGGGTGTCTGGGGACCGACAGGACTCAATTACGACGATGTAGATACCTGGTTCACCATCACCGAGGAAGTGGTGAACAATGCCGGGACCTTGCAAAGCTACAGCCCCCATACGGTCTCGACAACAGGAATCTTCAGCCATAGCGGCACGTTTAGCTACGACGGCAACAGCACCACCCATCCCGTCAGTCCCGATTACGGGCTTCCCTTCAGCAATAACACCGGTTCGAGCAGCACCGGCCGCTATCAAATTGCCCAATTGCGCTTCGGCCCCAATGCCGTGGACTTGATAACGCTGAGCGCCGGGGCAACAGCAGCGCCGTCCTGGTGGATGATGACGATGCCGGCGGTCCTGGGGATTCTGGCTTTTCTCCTCGGCCGGCGCGGTCTTCCCCGAAGGCGCGAAAAGGGATAGGCCTCGGATACCGTCGAGGCAGGGAAGCGGCTTGACCGCAGAGGACCGGCTTACTCGCCGATGATCTTCACCAACACCCGCTTCGGCCGACGGCCGTCGAATTCGCCGTAGAAAATCTGCTCCCACGGCCCGAAGTCAAGCCGGCCGTCCGTCACGGCCACGACCACCTCGCGCCCCATGATCTGGCGTTTCAGGTGAGCATCGGCGTTGTCCTCGCCGGTGCGATTGTGACGATAGCGGCTGATCGGTTCGTGCGGGGCCAGCCCCTCCAGCCATTGCTCGAAATCGTGATGAAGGCCCGGTTCGTCATCGTTGATGAAGACCGAGGCCGTGATGTGCATGGCATTGACCAGCACCAGCCCTTCGCGAATGCCGCTTTCGCGCAGGCATGCTTCAACCTGGGGCGTGATGTTGATAAAAGCCCGCCGACCGGGCACATGAAACCAGAGTTCCTTGCGATAGCTTTTCATCGTTACACCTCTGCCGCCCTTCCGACGGCGTGGCATCAGGCTATGGCCAACACATCCACATGCTCGCCGATAGCCGGTAAACGCTCACTCCCCACCTCGCCGGGGTCGAGCACGACGATCAGACCTATGGCCAGACCCGGCCGCAGCGGGCTCAGGTCTAACCGGGCCAGGGGCACGGCCAGCTCCACCACCTGCTCGGCCAGCGTACCATGCACGGCGCCCAATCCCACCGGCATACCGTTGACCAGCCGATAGAGGAACACCGTCCGCTGCCCACGGCCCAGGCTGAGCAAGTAGCGGTCGTTCTCGGTACGGATATGGATTTCCAGGGCATGGTCGGCCACAAGCACGCCCAATTCCACCCGCAGATAGAGATAGGCCTCGTCGTTACCGTAGCGCAAAGCCCCTAAGCCGGACGTCGCCCGTTGCATGGTCCCGGCCGAGGTCGGCGCCCGCAACACGGCGGCCGTGGCCCAGGAGGCCTGCGGATCGGGATCGGCCGTCAGCCGCGGCCGCAGAAATCCGCGGCGTTGCACCGGTTGCTGATTGAGACCCTGGATGGGCAGCAGCGCCCGCGGAGGTGGCGTCTGCCCGATGGCATAGTAAGCCGTGGCCAGATAGGCCAGGAACGCATGGTCGAAGAGAGCATCCT
>Ga0197142_1004376_pt1 | contig 11455 bp, 13 predicted proteins | sample GBS60_MetaG_FD_148614 | JGI IMG/M metagenome (GOLD analysis project Ga0197142, IMG submission 148614) | Sediment microbial communities from Great Boiling Springs, Gerlach, Nevada, United States - GBS 60_MetaG | ecosystem: Environmental > Aquatic > Thermal springs > Hot (42-90C) > Sediment... | reverse complement strand
TCCGCCGGGCAATCTCCTCTATCTGGACAACTGTTATCGCCTTCTCGGCCATTTTCCCACCCCCGAAGCCATCGGCTCAGCGGTATTGTAGCGCGGAATCGGGAATTGTCAAAGCCCGTTGCGGTGACCCAAAACCACAAAGGACACGAAGGGCACACAAAGGGAAGGGAGCAGGATTTGCCACGAATTTCACGAGTGGGCACGAATTTTTTAATTCGTGAAATTCGTGCAATTCGTGGCAAAAAAGGCCGACCCCATAACGCCCACCCGGGCTTTGAGATTCCCAACGTCTGGGTGGTGGGCTGCGGTCTGGATTACGCCGACCTGTTCCGCACCCTCCCCCGCATTGCGGCGAGGAAGTGGGAGGGGTATGAATCCCGCTGATGCAGGGCTGGGGGGAAAATAGCAACCTTTGGCCTCTGCATGAAATACGTGGAACAGGACAGCCAATCGGCTGTCCTGTTCGCATAGGAATGAAAATCCCGGGATGAAAGGACATGGTCAGCAGATCACCACTTTATCCAAATTGGGGCAAAATCGTCCGCAGGATGATTCGTGAGATTAACTGGTCGCTTGCTCTCTACTCCAACAACAAATATCTCAAACTGTCCTCCAACTTCGGCGGTATATACAAGATGCTTGCTATCTGGTGCCCAGCGGGGTCCCATTTCCATTTCTGGAGAGTGGGTTAAATTATTAGGAGAAGCACCATCCCGTTGCATTACGAATATATCCCACCTCCCTTCGCGGTCGGAACGAAAGGCGATCAAGTTACCGTCCGGGGACCATATTGGATCTACATCCTGGGCTGGGTGATTTGTCAGATTAACAGGGATGCTTCCTTCCTGCGCATCTACAACAAAAATCTCCGTGTTACCGTAAAGATTGCTTTGAAACAGTATCTTTTGACCATCAGGTGACCAAGATGGCGCAGAGTCTTGTACAGGACTCTTTGTCAGATTAAAAAGCCTTGACCCATCTCTGTTAACGATGAAGATATTAGGTATACCTTCTCTATTGGATAAGAAAACCACTCTCGTACTATCGGGTGACCATTGTGGATCCGCCTCTCTGGCCGGATGAGCGGTCAAATTTAGGCGCTCGGTACCGTCTGAGCGCATTACGCAGATATCCAAGTCCGATTCTATGCAGATGAAGGCAATGTACTGTCCATCTGGGGAGGGAACAGGATGGCTTTCCACTTGAAAAGGTGTATTGGTTAGATTGAGCAAATTTTTCCCTTCTCGGTCGCTTATATAAATTTCACCATTTAAGGCAAGTAAGAATTTTCTCATCGCCGGAGACCATACCAACTCCTCTATAGTTGCACCATCCGGCACATTAATGCTGAACGGTTGCAAACTTCTACCATCGGGGGTCATTATAAAATAATGCGTAGATTCATTTCTGGTTGATTGAAAAATAATCACTTCCGGCTCGTTGATTTCCACACTGGATGTAGTTAGCGGAGATCGCAAAATTGAAACAAGGGGTGTCGGTGAGGATCTCCAAGCACACGCTGTCAAAAGAATCGCGAAGACCAAAACCCAGATTTTCCGCATCGCACATGCCTCCTCTATGGTTTTAATAACTTTTAAAAATAAGGGGCCATCGTGCTAATACTAGATGGCCCCTTTTTGCTCAACCACCAGACTGAAGAGCCTTACTTATTGAAGGTGTTCATTGTATACATAGTATCACGGCGTGCAACATCTGACTCCTCATTAACAAACGCTACAACCGGTACTCCGCAACGGACAATCGCTGCACCGATAAATTGCCGCTGACCACCTGATCGCCAGAACACATCCTTATTGATATCACCAATCTCCAAACCTCCCTTTCGGCCCTCGTAGACAGTAAAGCTCCCATTGGCTGGCAAGTTGTGAGTGTAACTTCTGCTCTGGTTCTTTACTGCACTATAGGTGTTATCCGAGGTATAGGTAATAACGCAGGTGCTTGTTACGTTCGTTGTGTTCTGAACAATCAGCGTGGTATAGTAACCATAGAAATCGGCAAGGATAACGGGCGCAACCAACTCTTGGGTAGCCTCTGCAACTGGTATGCCATTGTATGAACCTGCCTGCCCATCGCCATCAGCCCGCGCTTCCACGTTAACTTGGACGACAACCTCAATGTTTGACTCCACCAAGACAGAACCAAAGAACTTTCGGTACGCCCTGGGTGGGTCGTCCAGATCGCTTTGCCCGTCCGTTGCAGTGGGACCATCATAGCGCGTCAAAGCAGTCTGCGGGAGGACAGAGTAACTTACAGTGACTGGGCCAATAGTGCTACCTGGTTCCATCTCATTGTAGTAGGTTTGGCTTGTGTCGGGTGTATATGTAATAGTTACCTGGGCTGTGGCGGTTGCGCTGGGATTGGCAACCAGCAGCGTCGTATAGTAACCATAATAGTTACGCATATAAGAAGGCGCAGCAACCTTGGTCGCGCCGCCTGTGAACCCATTGTACGTCATCAACTTATAGGCGCCCGGGTTGTGCTGGTTAACCACTGCAATAATGGGCTGATCGGATGTGATAACAGCAGAGCCCAGGAAGCGACCCTGGAACGTACCACTGGGAGCACCCAGCTGCGTCATATTTTGTTGGCTCTTGTGGAGCGAGGCATATTGGGGAATTGTATTATTCAAGTCCACTACCCCACTGGCCCCTGTATCCTCCAACCCCCTGCCAACATCCATTTTGCCCGGAATGTAAGTAATATCCACATCATTGGCCTGTCCTGATCCGATATTCATTATAAAGATCTCTGTATAGTACCCATACCAGTTGTACATTACCGCTGGGAGGATAATCCGGGTTCCGCCAGCACTTTGTCCGCTGTATGTGGAAAATGGTGGGCCTGGAGTATAACGCGTTCCGCCTGCAGGTGCTGTCTCTTGGTTAGTAATAGCCGCAATTGGTTGGTCGGCGCTAATCACGGCGGAATATCTCCCGCTGCCCAAAGCCGAATCATCTGTAAACTGGACAACCAGAACCGACCCGCCTGCAGGCACATTACTAAAGGTTTTGCGCGCTGCGGTTTGCACATTTCCGCTTGTATCATAGTAGTCAATCACAATATTAGCGGGCCCATCCCCCATGTTGACAACCTGATAGGTTGTCCACCACGGGTTGGTATATTGAGCCTGGGCGAGAGAAGCCAACAAAAGGGTTAAGACAAATACGGTAGTTATAGTGAAAATATATCGCCTCTTCATTTTACACCTCCTGTTTGTGTTGATTTTGAGTTTTATCATAAAGCGCCAATATTTACGATTTCTTCTTACTGGTTGTACACCTCCTGATGATAGTTTCCTGTTTGTAATCTACTACATTACAACCCTTTGGTCAATAACTCTTTTGGACTACTTCCGTTGCTCGTTGCGAGGAGCCCGGCCAACCCAATAGCCCAACAATGCCCACAATATTTCCACAAAGGTGTGGGCCAAACGGTAACAGATAGAGATAATTACACCCGCTGATATTGGCAGCCACATACTTAGCAGGGCACTCATTGTCAGCTCTTTTAACCACAAACCAGCAGGCAAAGCCAGAGTAGCAATAGCTATCAAGGCAGAAATTGTGGAAATGCCAAGAATGTCAGGTATAGAAGGCGTTTTGGGGACAAGCGCAGCAACCATCAGGTAAAAGCTAAACCCATCTAGCAACCACGTACTTAAATAGATTGTACCCCAGGTTAATAAGTCAGTCCGAGTTACAGAGGCCGCAAGATGAGGTCGGCCAAGCAAGCGGAGTATCCAGTTACTAAGGTCAATCAGAAGATTCGGACGCAGTAAAAGCGCACCCGTCCATATCACCAAACTGGCACTTCCGATCCCCCAAGCCCATCTATTGGTATAAGTATATCTATACCAAGGGAGAAACAGTAAATAGCAGATAAGACCACTTATGGTAATTAATACTGTCTCCAATCCTGTGGCGCTCAGGATTATTGCAGAGGATATCTGATATTCCTTGTATAAATAAAGGCGACCGCCAATATACCATATAGGAGTGGGAATGCGCCGAGCAAGCGCCGAGAAGCTATAAATTTGAAAATCCCTCCGCCAGTCTTCTGACCTGACCAAGCGACGCATTATCTGATGCCACCCGAGAAAGAGGGTACTCAAAGCCAGGAAGTGCGTTATTATTACAGCGCCCAGATTTGCCCATTTGAGTTGCCAAGGGAACGCCAAGAAACCTTCCCAGTCTTGTATGACCATTATTCCTATAGAAATCAATATACCCAACGAGAGAGCCAACAAAAACGTTCTTTGACAATTCTTACCGCTTATCCACCGCATGTTCAGGATCCACAACCTTGACGGCATCTCAGTCGGTTAGGTTGCTATTTACTTTTGAGCGGTTTTCTGAATAACATAAGCCATTTTAGTAACCACCACTTCCTGTAAAAAGGGAATAGAGGCCATTATTCTTAACAATGATAAGACCGCTTGCTTTACAGGGTTACCCGAACTCAGAAATTCATATCCAACAGGAAGCAATGTAATCTGTTTAATAGAGAAGCCTGCCTGTAGGACCATTCTATGAAAGCGCATAAGGGTAAGGTGATTTACATCAGGAATTCTACGTATATCCTGTATGCATAGAGATCTGTTTGCTCCTATAAATTTAGGGCTTAAACAAAGCCGAGAGTCTTCACGCGCAACAACTTTCATTAGAGTCCTTTCTGAAAAAATTAAGTGAGGCCAGGGGAAATGAATCCAAAGTTCCAGATGAGGCCCCCATGGACTGTAATAGGGGGGTAAAAACAGAAAAGCGATGCCATTGGGTTTTAAAACCCGATGGCATTCAAGTAAGGCTTCTTTTACTCGTTCAATATGTTCAAAGGTATTTATAGAGACTATCGCATCAAAAGTATTGTCACGAAACGGTAAGTTGGCGGCATCTGCTACTGATAGAAAAACTGCCTGGGATAAACGCAACGAGCGTATGTGCTCTTTAGCGATACCAACAGATTGTTCATTAATATCTATACCAATCACAGTCCTGGCACCAGACTCTACGTAGAAAGGCAATTTGCCTCCTAATCCGGTTCCGATATCCAAAACCAATTTCCCTTTAAGCCTCCAGTAAGAGCCAAAATGAGGATAAATGCGCTGCGCCTCACGGTAGGCCCATCTATGGTTGGCTTCTATACTGGTCTTGGCAGACCTCAGATCACGATGCATGCGCAAAGGAGGAAACAGACGATTTAACGTCCAAGCTAACCACTCGCCTATGCCCATCATAACTCTGCACCAGTGCCTTCTTCTATTGGACGAGCGACAACAAGAAGTGAATTTCCGTCTACATAATCATAGCGTGTATCCATGTAGGCCAACCATATACAAAGTGGGTGAGTCAAAAGTGCGGTTAAAATGCGTAACCACCTGTATCTCCAAAACAAATTATTAAGTTCAAATGCCATCTCTCCCCATCTACTGAACCCGTAACACAAGTTCTCTACCCGAAATTTTGCTTGGGATAGTCGCTCGCAAATCTCGTCCGCTGTGTATTCATCGCGCACATGGTCGGGAGTAGTGTGAGATTTGAACGCAGGGAAAAAGCGCCAGTGTTCCTGATGGCGACGCGGCAAATGTAATACGAGATATCCTTGGGGGTTCAGTGCTTGGCGCCACGCATACAGCAGGCTTATATCATCCTCAATATGTTCTAATAAGTCAATACTGAAAATCAAATCAAAAATCGCAATTTTTTCCAATTTTAGCGACTGAATATCCGCCAGAACAAACTCAATGTTACCCAGGCCCAACCGGCTGGCTATCTTTTTCCCCTCCGAGATCAGATTTGGATCAGCGTCAATAGCCCAAATACGGTATTTGGGATAATGCCGAGCCAGCCAGAAAGTCGCATAACCATGTCCACATCCGGCATCTAATATACGAGCTTCGGCCGGCAGACTTAGTCGTCTAATAGCGTTAATGACACGGGTATTCCGGATTCTTGTGTGAACCCCAAGCGGCCCCCATAGATATATATAGATTCGGGCTAAAGGGTTGCGGTAGACAATCCACTGTTCACGTCCTACCTGGAGAAACTGCCAGTAGCTAAGTGGTTTCATGGTATCGATCAGCCTTGGTACAGACAAAAATCAGAGAAAAACTGAGATTCAAGGGAATCCAAAAGTCTCCTAAAAGGTGGAACAGGAAATTATATAAATACCAAAACAACTCTCGGCCTTTCTTAAACACACGTGCGAAACCCACATTGTATTTGTGCACTGATATGACCCTCAAACCGTTCTGTTCCAATAAGGATTGCCATTCTACTCGGGTAGCAAAACGCTCAAAATCTTGCAGCTCTGGCAAGATTCCTCCCGTTTTGTAAACGTTATAAATAGCCATAAGGTGGTGAGAGTTAGGAAGAGAGATTGCGGATATTCCTGTCGGCTTGAGCACCCGAGCAATCTCACGTACACCTATTTCAGGGTGTATGAAGTGCTCCAAGCTCCCCAGGCAAGTCACATAGTCAAAAGTGTTATCAGGCCAAGGAAGGTGCTCCCCATTTCCCAGCACTAAAAGGCGCTCACTTTTTTCTGCTTTTGACTTAACCAGGGCTGTCCAAGAAATATCAAGTCCAAATGCCTTTGCCCCTCTTTCCTCTGCCATATCCAACATATAACCTAATCCGCAGGCCACGTCAAGCAATAGCCCTCGTTGTATCTGTAGGAGATCAAGCATTAATTTGGCCTGATCAATATTCCGATGCTCGCCTAACCATTCCTGGTATAGACGATCATAAGAAGCCTTAAGCTCTATTACGGAAGAAGCCACTTTTTGCCCCGAAGCGAAGGCTTTCATTAAATCCTCCCTCGACAAGCCCGAAAAAGTGCCTGCATTTTTACCCTAAAAACCTTTAAGTCTAAAAGCGCAAGTGCTACATCGCCCCGTAAAAAAAGGTCAGCAAACGTGTCTGTGAATAGCCTCCGCAAGGTGCCCGCGAAGAGGGTCCAAGGATACAAATTAGAACGTTTCTTGGCGAAATAGGTCCAATAAAACCAGTTGTATTGGACTCGCAACAAGCTTCTCTCTGTGTCAGAGTGCTGATGGTAAACTATAGCATCTGGAGTGTAATACAACTTGTATCCTGCTCTTCGGATCCGATAGCCTAGATCTGCGTCTTCACCTGCGTTTATAGGAAAGAAGGTATCAAAACCACCCACCTGAAGTAACACCTCACGCTTGTAAGAGGCACATAGGCCAAAAAGAAAGGGCACTCTACGAGGCTTAGGGCCAAAATCTTGCCGGGCATGCAACGCACGCCATTTGTCAAAAACTGTACAAATGTTACATTCAATGCCCCTGCCACCAATCCCTGCAATAAGAGGATCTGTTTTTTCTTGATAGGCACGCAAGAAGGTCTCTATAAGACGATGGTCAGCGTAGGCATCTGCGTCAACAAAAACAATAATATCTCCGCTACTCACACTCAAAGCCGTGTTACGAGCAGCTGCCGGGCCTTGATTTTGCTGGTGGCGGATCAATTTCACAGGAAGCTGCTGAAGTATCATTGGACTGGCATCTTCTGAGGCATCATCTACGACCACAATCTCATCAGGTGGAACAGTTTGATAAAGGATAGCATTCACTGTATGATGAATGTGTCGTGCTTGATTATAACAAGGGATCGCTACGGAGATAGTATGAGTCTTGTGCATAGACCTCCCCATGAAGGGCAATCTCATTCCCCCTTCGCTGACCATAACCAATGGTGGGCTGCACCTAAGCACCAAGCAATTTTCGCTAAACAGATTGCGGGTGCAGCATACCAATAAGGGCGCAAGTTGGGGTAAATGAAGAACATCCTTAGAGTAGCTACTATTGCTAAAAGCGGTGCCAGCGTGGTGAGTCCCAATCGACTTCGCAAGACAAGCGGAAGCCCTTCTTCCACGTACCGGCTATCCACTTTGGTTGAGTACATGCCTTGATAGTACCCATGCCGAAGTAAATCAATAAGCCGGTTGCGAGGTGGGCAGTGAACAACTACAGCGCGCGGCTCAAAGTGCAGAGTATAACCACGTTTACGTAGACGAATGGTTAAATCAGCGTCCTCACCAGACGGGCGCGGGTAGCGTTCGTCGAAACCACCGATCTCCTCAAAAACTTTACGCCGAATGCTTAAGTTAAGGCTGGGTAATTGTCTTCTCTCGCCCGGCTTATGAATCGCCAAATACTCATAAAACATACTCAGGTTATCTGATAGCGTCCAGTAGTTATATACATCAAACTCAACTCCTCCACCAACCACGGCCACATTTGGACTAGCGAAGCGTTCGGCCAGCACCGCTAACCAATCAGGGCGTGGTATACAATCCGCATCTGTGAAAGCCAAAATTTCACCTTGCGCCTTTCGGGCACCGCGGTTACGAGCCTGCGCTGGAGATAAGGGGTGTTCACAACGATCAAAATAGACAACATCGCTTTGCCGAACTAGCCCAAGATTATCCACTCCAACGATAATAACCTGGTATCTATCACGGTTGTAGGATTGCCGCTCAAGGGCCTGTATGGTTTGATCAATGAATGGCGAATTTAGATTAGGGACTATGACGGTAAAGGTGATCATTCTGATTGTTTTGTCAACAAGATTTTGCAGGTGTCTAAACCTATGTATAGGTTCACAGCAAGCGACAGATCTGACAAACCGCTACTCCTGTTTCCGAACAAACAGAGATTGTCCCAACCATCTGCTTTCAGACATTTTAACCGGCTTGAACCCCATTCTTAATAATTGGGCGATCCAATCATTATCAGAGGACAATTCTCCTACTACGATTAAGAAACTCTCATTCACATCAGTTCTTCCTTTGATGATTATATTATCTATTTCGGTTGGGTATATCCAAGCAGCGATGTCAGGTCGTGAATACACATGTTGCAAGTAATAGCGATAAACCTTTTCCTGATATCCAGGGGCTACAAGTATAGCCTCACCAGGCCTCCAGTTTCTTGATAAATACTCGCTTATCCAGCGCGCATCACTTTTGGGCCATTGATAATAATTAGCCAGCGCAGGGAAACTCGACGATAACAATAACATTCCAATTAGTGCTGCAGTAAGCCATCCCTCTACGATCATTCTCTTGCACCGCTTTAAGAGATGCATACCTGTCAACAGGCCTATTGAGGAAACCATAAGCATAGCAGGATGCAGGTAAAGAATCTGCCGGTAGACAAACCAGTACCTTTTTAACAAATCGGCGGTAATGATAAGAAGGATTTGTATTAGGCTGCTGGTCATCAAAGCAATTACAGATTTGTTACCCCGCTTCAGGCTTGTGATAAGCCCTAATAAGAAAAACGCAAAACACATAATATACCAACTGCTACCTATATTTGGTGACGGAGTGAAGGGTAACTCCTGCCACCCCAATCCTAGGGCAATTTCTTGGAAAAGTGAGCCGCCCCAAGGTAAAAGTGGGTAACCGAACTTTTGGTGATCACCGAAGTATAGGTAGCCTAAGAGGATAGCAGAAAATGCTGTAAATAGCCCCCCTAACGCAAAACTATGGCCAAGTTGCCGCATTTTCTTATTCGCAATCGCCCAAGCCAAGCCGCATATTAGCGATAGCGAAACATAAATGTGAAAAAATGTGCCAATAATGAGGATTAAAATCAAAAGCGCCCAATTTAATAGAGCGCTTTTCTCGATCGCTTCAATAAATAAGTCCAACGAGAGATAAAAGAAGAATATCAAAGAAGCATAAAACCGCATCTCCTGTGAATACATTATGTGCAAGGGGGACAGAGCCAATAACAGAACAGATAATAAAGCAGCCACTTCCCCTATCAATCTACGAAATAAACGATAACAAATTGCCAATGTAAGTGTTCCAAAAACTGCTGCGGGTAGACGCAGGACAAATTCTTGAAAACCCAATCTGATAACCCCACGGATTAAAAGATAATCCATGGGCATTGCCATAGCATGTGATCGGATTGCATCAATCATGCTTTGCAGATCAGGAAGTAAGGCTGCTAAAGCGACACCGGCTTCATCGTTCCAAAAACTATCTGAACCAAGTTGATGTACCCTAAGGCTAAAGCCTACAAGTATAATGACGAGACAGAATTTTTTGTAATTTGAAATCATGCTTACCAACTAATGTGGTGCCGAAACTTAAGACCAAGCAAGGACGGCGTGAATCTGTCGCAATAGAGACTGTAGCCTTTTGCAGCGATGGATTGTCGCAATGCCAGATTCTTCTTTAACACCTTTATGGCCTCTCCCAAGGACTGCGGATCTGCGCGCTTGCATAGATATACATGTTTACCGTGAACCATCTGCCCACGCACAGCCGGTCCATCTCCCGTAACCACCGGCTTCCCCATCGCCAGTCCTTCATAAATTTTGTTCTGCACTGTCATCAGGGATTGTGGGGTAGTGCCAAAAGCACCCAGAATCACATCAGCATTGGCGGCCCGCCGTACCAGTTCCTCCTGGTCCATCCAGCCTTCAAAGGTCACATTTGTAAGATTGTATCGCTGTGCCAGGGCTATGGCAGCGGCTTTCTCCGGACCATCACCGATTAATTCAAAGTGAATATCGGGATCGTCGCGCAAAAGCCTTGCCGCTTCAATGATGTACTGGACTCCGTGGTTGGGAATGAATGAACCGTAATACAGTACCCGAAAGAGACCGTCATTTCTATCCGAAGCAATCGGCCGAAATATTCTGTCATCAGCGCCTGTGGGTACCAGACGGAAACGAGAAGGATCTATTTTGTAAACCTTCTGAAACCATGCAACATACTCCTCCGTATCCAGAATCAACAGGTCCGGCAGAAGACAAGCGATTTTTTCCACAAGGTAGATAAAATGGGCCGTAAATGGGCTACGTTGAGTCAGTCCGCGCTCCTGGGCAATCAGGAAAATGGACATAAACACATCCAGCACCAGGGGCTTACCCTTTAGCCAGGTCAATACTCTGGCTAAAGGCACATCTAATTGCCCTGGATAGCCCAACACCATCACATCGTAATCCCCAACATCCCAATACTTGCGGAAAAGACGGGAATAGACCTTTATAACCCGTAGCCAGAAAGAAGGACGTATCCAACCTCCACTGGCAGCCTTTACCCGGTCCTCAATGCCATACCATAAAGGCTCATGGCATTCAACGACATCCACCCCATTACGCCGCAACCCTTCTATCATAATCCGGTTCCGTGAATATTCGGCCCGATACGTCCCAAAATAACAAACCCGCACGTTGCCTCCAGGAAGTTCACCGGAGTGGTATGGATAAAAATGTGGCTGGGGTGTCGGTCCGTCTTAATTCCAGCCCACTGATGCCCTTCTTTACCTCCGCCCCAACCCATTCCCCATATAGAAACACCGTCGCCACGCGGAGGGAGGATATGCCGGAATACACCCCATCCAGACCGGACGAGCCCCCCGCGCGCTCCAGGGCCTCTACCCGGCCACCCT
>Ga0197142_1004375_pt1 | contig 11458 bp, 11 predicted proteins | sample GBS60_MetaG_FD_148614 | JGI IMG/M metagenome (GOLD analysis project Ga0197142, IMG submission 148614) | Sediment microbial communities from Great Boiling Springs, Gerlach, Nevada, United States - GBS 60_MetaG | ecosystem: Environmental > Aquatic > Thermal springs > Hot (42-90C) > Sediment... | reverse complement strand
CCTTGCTGAATAGTAAAGATATATGGCATATATCTTGAGTATATGTGCTTCTATTGCGTATTGATATCATAGTATAATATAGTGTTACTTACTCTTAAGTTAACAGAGCCCTATGAGGGCTTGAAACGCTAATAAATAGATAATGGGTCTTCCTTTGCATTTAATTCCATTAACTTAATGCATAGATCACATAAAAGTGAATAATATCTTAACCAAATATCTTAACTCTCAGATATATTATGTGCTTATAGACTAATATGTCACATAGTCATTGCTGTTATTATTCTAGCATGAAAATTATTATTAGAATTAGTATTCGAAATCACTATTAACAACCCATATTTAGGAGGTCTTTTAAAGATTACTGTGATCTTATGTTATTATATATCATGTCAATTATCATCCAGTTATAATTAGATAGTTTCCGTATTACTTCTTACTATCTTATCTAATTGATTTCTACCTTCAGCATAAATAGATATACCAAGATTGTTAGGTAAATTGATATTAGTACTTAGATCATATTTAATTATAGTACTCTGTAATCTTTCTAGTCTATCTATAGTAGCTATAGCGATATTTGTATTGCCTAGTCCAGAGATATATACATTTATGTTCTCTATAGCCCCATCACTTGTATTAGTTATATGTGTTAATATGGTATACCGATTTATCGTAGTGGATGTTATGATGGACTTCAGATTCAACTCTAGTGATGGAATGGTAACTATCTTCTCTTTTATAATACCGTCATTGGTAACTATTTTTATTGTATATATACCACTTTGTATGACATAGTCATTTAATAGAGTAGTTATCTTCTTATTCACGATATAAGTAGTCATATCCCGTTGAGTTATTACATTAGAAGTTCTATTATCAATTAACCATAATGAGAGTAGATTTATATCATGATCAGATCTATTATATATTCCAACAGTTAACTTACAATTAGTGTCACAATAATTACTCGTAATTATATCTATTTCATCTTGGCTAATCTTCTTATTTGACATACTAGTATATGCTGCTAATAGATCGTTTTGATATTGTATGAATAAAATGAGGGAACTAAGAATTGATACAGTCACAGTCATAAATAATAATGTGCCTACAATTGTAGAAACTCCTCTTCTCACGCTAAATCACCACTTTTAATATACCAATTTTGTGACGACGTATCACTAATTACACGTATATTTATAACATGGCCAATTGGTATATCACTTATATTGCTACTTAGTTTAATAACTACCCTAGATGTTGATAGTGACTCTATTATATTATATTCTTTTTGTATTGTATCATAATTAGAGATTATACTAAAGAATCCTGAACGAGGGTATGATAAATTATTTAGTTGTCTAGATGCAGTGGACGCATCCCATAGATGCAATGAACCGTTAACTATTATACCTTCTATTTTAATTGAATTTGTAGATTGATTCTTAATATATAATACTATAAATTCCGTGCCATTATTAGCAGGTAACCGATCTCGATTATTAATACAGCTACTAGCGCATAATTTATTATCATTTATATTATTTAATGTGGTGAACATTCCGATATTTTGCCCATCTCTGGTATCATAACCTACGAGTTTTACAATACTGCTTTTCAATTTGATATTCTCTACTCTTATCATACCTGTAATATATTGTTGGATTAGTACTGTGCCTATTATTGTAATACTTATTAGCATTAATACACTTATTATCTCAGACAATCCTTTTTTTCTCATTTGGTAATAATAATGTAGTTATAGATATATATCATTTTAAGTTATAAAACTGACATACTATGTTAACTAGTGGGCTTAATGTAGCGTCTATAGCATACTAAAGATAACGTTAACAGAACCTAAAAATTTAATTCATTCTTATAGTTTCATAATAAATATGTCATATTTAATTTACTATACCAATATAATGTTTATCATCGATCTTGATAAGATTTTGATATCTTTATGCCATATGCTCTACTTATTTATTGTAGTGGTTATAACTATATCGTTATCTACTCTTATTGTGATTTTGTATATGGATCCATTAATAAGTGCGTTTAGATTATTATATGTTAATGTTATAAGCTGTTTGGGCATCACATACACATTGATGCCATCCCTATAGTATACTAAGTTCTGTGTAGATATGTTAAATATACTTATGCTATCTACCTTCCTGCTTTCGTGGCTAAGATTCCTTATCCATATAGTGATACTATTATCAGCAGCATTAAGCCTTACATGTTCTATTATTATAGGATCCAATTTGGTAGCAACGTTCCGTCTTTCTTCACTTAATGTAAGGTTGAATGTGTTAACATTATTTAAGGCAATGAATAGTAAGATGGAACTTAATGAGGTTACTATAAGGAGTGAAGTCATGGAACCTATAACCGAGCTAACGCCTTTTCTTTTTCTAATATTAATCATGTGTTCACCTTGCTGTTTATTATATCTAATATTCTGACCATTATTGAATTAATATTATTACCACTAATTACGTATATGTTATTATGTGCAGCTATATCATATAAATTACTTTCTATATCTGGTACGCATATTAATATAGAATATTGCGGTTGTATATCAGATATCTTAATTATTTCTTGCAGAAATTCATCCTGCCCAACTTTCTTTTTATCTTGACTTATGCAATATTCTATAACTATATTATGCCTGTCTTTATGTTCTGCATATATATGTACATTATGCACTACTCCACTACTCCCTTTTAATATATGATTCTTCATAACAGTAAATCCTTTATTACGTAATGTATTAGATATGGAATCTAACAGTGTTATCATGTCATTTTCACTTACTATGGCGCCCCTATATAATACGTAATCATAGAGAACAACCATATCTGTATCTTTAACATCAACATCATGATCATAATAGCAACGTAATCTAATTATTGGATTATTGAATCTATTACCGCAAGAATTGCACGAGTACCATCTACCTAGTACCAGAGTAGATTTATCATTCATAACTGTATTACACTTAGGGCATATGAGCTCGTCATGGTTATCAAATCTATTTATCTCGTCTATATATCCACATAATACATGTTCTAATAGATAGATACTATTTATATCTATTGAATTACACTTAGGGCAGTGAACTCGTGCATATAATAAGCATCTTCTATGTTCTGGACATATAAGGACCTTATCATACATGCGTCTCTCTAATATATTAGATGAGACTAGCTCATCAAGAACATCGATACCTATTCCTTCTAGTAAAGGATATGTTATCTCACCTTTATTATTAATTACTGGACGAATAGCTTTATCTTGTTCCTGTAATATTATATCTAATATCTTATCTTTTATTTCATCTGTAATCATATTCTTATCACTCCTATTATGTAAAATGCTATAGTAGATATGATTAGCATTATAATAACATGCTTACTGCCAGCAATTAACGAACCCTCACATATCTTGCCTATACTTAGACCCCCTAGTATAGCTTCCATTATAGCCATATGCCATAATATATTCTTTAATTCATCCATATTAACACTATTAAGTCTGAATAGTGAATTACTATCTATATTATACTTCTGTATATCTTCCATTTTAGAAAGGAGATTCTGTGTTAACATTACAGCTATTGCTATATATATAATATATGCTATATAGATAGTATGTTTGTATGATGCTAATTTAGATCTACGTTCACGCTCTAGTCTAGATATCTCGGTTATATATTTATTCATTGTTGATAATATAAGTATTGTATCTCCTCCTTTTATAAATAAAGTCCTTAGTATTCTTGCAACATTATTGCCAAGATGTGTATTTATATCCTTATCAAATCTATCGAACGCTCTCTCTATGTCTCCCATTAATATACCAATAAATAATCGTTTCACTGAATCTCTAAATGAAATATTACTTTCTTTTATTACCTCTTCTAATGCAGTAAGTATATTCATTCCATTCTTAACACTGTTTAGAATATGCGTTACAAATACAGGGATATCGTTATCAATTCTAGAGTAAAGCCTTAACCTATACATATATTTAAGTAACGGATAAATTATAATAGCAATAGAGAGCATCAATATATGTATAAGATTTATATTCTGGAAGAAATCTATCGTAATCCTATCACCTCTTAATAACACTATCTGCTATTAACAACATTATAGCACCTAATATGGGTAATATAACATACACAATTAATTTTATAATATCTATGCTATTTATGGAGTTATTCGTATCAAATCCTAACATACCCATTATCACAAACATTATTATTGCTAGTATGGGAAAGACTACTAATGTTGTTATGTACATCTCATTAATTATACTCATATTCTCTGTGACTTTAATCATCTTCTGTCTACTTTCATCTATGAATGTATCGGCAATGTTCATTAAATATGTTGTAATACTTCCTACTTTATATGATTGAATTAATCCTGTTAAGAATTTTCTATATATGTATGAAGGCGACTCTTCGCTTAACCTATATAAAGCACCTATTATATCATGGCCACTATTAATCCAATATAATAACCGTCTAAAGTCAGATGCTATAGCCCCTTTAGTTCTATTTATTTCAGCAATTATATCTAATAGCGTCATGTTAGTCGTTGATAAGAATGCAATATAACATACTTTATCTACAATTTCTCTTTCTATGGCATTCTTTCTTGATGAAGAAAGCAAAATTGGATACGCATACATTAACATGAATGTTATCACAAATGTATATAATGGGATCACTAATGGCAGTATATCATTTATCATGAGACTGTATCCATTCAAAATTGTATGTAAATAATCATCGAAGAATAAAATTATAAGTAAAGATACTAATGATGTAATTGTACTTACGAAAAACATAAGCGAAAGGTACGCCTCATACGTTATATTCATAGCAGCATATCTAAGATTTTTTCGTAAATTATTTAATTCTATATTAGTTACTAAATCACCAAACAATATATAGGCTATATCATATAGTATAGAAAATTTATTACTCATTATCCCTTTATCGACTAATTTTTTATCTATGCCGTTCATATTATACCACACTAGATATCTTTAATCGACTATATAGTGCCCTACTATCGTTATAGAAATCTGTGATATATTTATCGATCTCATTAATCTTTTGTATGTTCTTACTCAAAAGATAATCTAGCAGGTATCGTCTTATATGAAGTTCTTCATTTATTCTCTTCTCATTAATACCAAATCTTTCTGATACCTTCCTTAGAACTACACCAGAACCTGTTTTTATCTGTCTATCTATAGTAGGATCATACACAAAAGAATTTTGATACTTTATAGTGGAATTATCTAATCCTTCTATCTCACTAACCTGTATCACTCTCCTTATACTCTTACCATCCTTATTCTTTAATCTTAACTGTAGTATTATCATATCAAGACTAGATGCTATAAGCTGGATTGGGACATCGCAAGGAGGTGATACAAGTCTATTTATAACCCCTTCTATCGAGTCTGAGTGTATAGTAGATAAACCACCATGTCCTGTTGACATGGCCTGGAATAGGGTATAAGCCTCTCTTCCTCTAGTCTCACCTACTATTATAATATCTGGTCGTTGTCTTAGCGCAGCTCTTAAAAGATCAAATAAAGTTATCTCGTTTATAGTATTGCCTATAAATGTCTGTCTAGAGACAGATTGTATCCAATTCTCATGCAAAAGATTCAACTCAGCAGTATCTTCTATACTCACCACTTTATTATTTGGTGGTATAAGTGATACAATTGCATTAAGTAATGTTGTCTTACCACTAGCTGTACCTCCTGCAATTAACATAGTAAGCCCTTTCTCAACACAGTACCATACATATGCAGCTAGTTCACTTGTAATTGTCCCAAATTTAATGAGATCAATTATCGTAATAGGATCGGCTCTGAATCGCCTTATTGTGAAAGTACTGCCTTTTCTTGTTATTTCTGTACCATAAGTAATATTTATCCTGTTACCATCTGGTAATGATGCATCAACTATAGGCAAAGATAATGATACATGCCTACCACTAAGTGCTGCTAGACGCAATACAAAGTTATCTAACTCTATTGTATTAAAGTATATGTTAGTAGGTAATGATTCATATACTCTATGCCATATATAGACAGGTATATTTGGACCATCACAACTTATCTCTTCTATCATATGGTCATGTAACAACGGTTCTATTTTACCTAGATAGAGAGTGTCTCTAACTATATAATAAAATATCTTATCGAATGATCTCCTTATTGGTAGGTTGTACCTCTTAATTATCCTCTCTAACGATGATCTAAGATGATCTTTTATCTTATCATACGCATATCTGTCTTTTAGTAAAGTAGGTTCTATTAATAGCTCTTTTATAAGTATATTCTTTATTATATTAATATAACGGATATCTCTATCTGTTAATGTCGGTTCTATAATTATGTAACGAAGTCCTGTCTTTACTTTCTCATCTCTAACTATAGCACTATATATAGCCCAATCATTGAAGTTCAACTTCTCTATATATATTATATCATATAACGGATTAGTAAACGATAGATTTTTGTTATTTGTATTAACACGATTGGTTCTATGCGATGGCAATAATTTATTTCTTACATCATTTATCATATGGCTCTTGAACGAATTTGTAATTGTGATAATCCTATCTCTTAGCTTCATGCTAATTCCTCCTCTTTGATACTCTTCTTGTTCATAAATAGAATAATAAATAACGCAATGATTGATATTATTGCGCTTATTGATATGTAGTATTGTAATGGGAATCGTTGCTCATCCGTTCTTATATCTGCGTATAATGTTAATGAGTTTGATGCATCTTTATAACCATCTTTACTTATGATTGTATCAAGTATGATTTCTCCATTATGTAATGGTCTAAAGAATATCCTCGCTACTCCATCACTATTGGTATATACATTATTATTTAATATCTCTAGACCATTTGACTTTGATTCTATCTTTGCTGAGTCTATAGCGTCCCCATTTATATTATTTATTATAACGTCTAAATAGTTAATCTCATTAGCATATATACTCTGTGGTAATTTGAATGATGCTATTAATATGTTATTATAATCATAATTCGAGGACTCTGTATACTCGACTATACTGTAAGTATCTATCACTGCAGAACCATTAATATCATTGTATCCATATCTCTGTATTAAGAATCTTAATTCTAATGGCTCGTCTGTATTTTCTAATATTACTCTTGCATAATAGTCACCATTTATATCTCTGTTACTAACTACTCTATCTTTTTGAATGATATTGAATGTATTATCCCTTTTATCATCAATATATATTATGGAGTCCTTCTGTGCATATATTCTTATTTCTATATGATCATCAATAGTCTTATACATCTTAACATAATATGAACCTTCTAATAAAATAATCTTAAGGTCTACCTCTGCAGTATAATCGAGATATTTAGTTCTTATAGTAAGATTTTCTTCCTTATTCTTCAGAATTTCTATATTAAAGTGTTTGTATGATCTACCTTTTTCTATAGTAAGAGATGTTGGTATATTAATTACATCACTACTTGGAGTCAGTGTTACATTTATATCCTCATTAAGAACCACTGGATATGAATAATCATCGATTATCTGGACAACCCCAGTTAGAACTGGTTTTACTGGTATGAAAGTGTCGAAAGGAAACAGTATAGAAATTCTTGTTCTATCATTAGTAGTAGCATTAGTACTTATAGTAGTAGAAAGAGAAGACTTTGTATCTGTACCTACAGCAACTACCTCTAAGGAAGTATATTTGTGTAAAATATTCTTCCCTATAGTAATATGTGTAAATGAACTTTTCTCAACATGAGCAATTATACCTAAAGGATTGATTATATAAATCATATGATCAACAATTATGGGTCTATTATTATGGTCAAATACAACTATATAGATATAAGCAGAATCATCATTATCTATATGTATTACTCCTTTTGTAGCAGCTGGATATCTATTATCTATTATCTCTATTGATGTATTAGCTATGCCCACTCCTTGTGCATTCACTGTCATGGTTATACCCTTGTTACCATTGTAACTCTTCAGCTCTATAATACCATGTGATTTATCGTATGAGATTTTATTGTGTATTACGCGTAGAGCGTTATCATTAGTGGTAACAAAAGCCTCAGTAACTATTGTTCCATGCACAGGATATTCCTCACCATTGTTAAGCAAGTCAATTGGATGTGGTTCAAACCCTTCTTCCTTACATCTATTAATAACATCATCAAAGTTATCATTATTATCATTACTACTAATATAATTATAATATTCTATATAGTATGGACAATCGTCATCGTCAGATTCTATAGTGTATGCTTGATATGCACCTATAATTGTAGAATCAGCAGACATTATCGGTGGAACAAATAATTTTAGTGTTAACTCCTTTACCTTTTTACTCCTATAATCTAATGGGTCTACCACTAATATAACTGTTGAATCTCCCTCTAATCCATCTGCGGACGCACTTATTCTTATCTTCTTTGGAGCAGCAATGTATACATTATTCTCTACTATATAATAACTAGACTCGCCTTTCTTTATTATGAACGAACCTCTATTAGATTTCTCATTCAATATATATAGTGATGTATCTGATGATGTTATATTAACTATTATATCTCTGTCTGCTTTTACTGGTTTATTGTTAGAGTCTAGCAACATAACCAGTATATTTATTGATCTTAGACCTTGCTCTAGTACTGGCGGATATGCATATATCTTCAGTCGCTCTGGTCTATCTGATTCTATTATAATTGTCTTCGAGGCCTTTATCTCTTTACCATCTATATAAGCAGTAGCTATGATATATGCTATACCTATATGCTCATGTGATTTAATTATTAATGGAGTATGTGAGTTGTTTTCTTTTATAACCACCCTGTCATCTACACTAATTAGTTCCTTAGGATATGAGATATCTATAGGAATATCCTCATTCACTATGATTGTTTTCCCATTATCACCACTTAATGATATAAACATTAAGAGTTCTGAATTTATCAACATTCTGTCTGATACGCTTATAATGTTAAGTCCTATCTCCTGATCAATGGTATCATCAACAACTTTTAGAACTTTGTTTACATGTATATTCTTGTACTTGGCTGATACTATAGCTTCTCCACTAGAATGTATGTATATAGGAAACTGAACATAGTACTCCCCTGCATTAATAATTACATTGGATGATGTGCTTATTATCTTATTGTCGCTTATAGTGATATCTATACTAATATCCTTTTCTGCTATAATATATTCATTGTTGAATCCTAGTAGAGCGACAAAACCGTATGTTATCTTATCATTAACATGCACTGTTGATGGTAATATTATCAGGTCTATTTTTGTAGGATCGGTAGTCTGTATATTATCTATAGGTATGTGACCTATTGACATTACGATTAACGTTAGTATTGCTATCGATGCAAACTTGATTATTTTATGCATGAATGATATAATATAGTTAAGAATTAAATGCTTTTGTAATTATGAATATATATTTACTACTAGTCTAAAGTACTACTGAATCATTTTTCAAAATATTATTAAATCTTTTTGATATATATGGATATTCTCTTAACTTGTAAGTAATATTAATTATATTATGATATCTACGTAATAGATGCACATATACTCAAATATACTATCTATATCATTTCAGTAAGTAGCTTAAGGTTAACCTCTAAATCTCTAGAACCGTTGATAAAGAGTACATTTAGTTATATGGAAGTGGTTACAGTATATAGACAGTAATAATTTTACTTATAGATAGAAGTAAAGAGGAGAGAAAGATCATATGTATAATGAGAGATGTGATGATGATATCGGTAAAGTATATTGGTTACAGGTAGATTATGAGTCTTACATAAATAAGTATCTTTTAATGAATATTTCTAAAGGAAAAACATATTAACATATTATAATCTCATAAAGTGTTGAAGAGATTTGGATGGTAAGTATACAATATATACAGATGGAGCTGATTATATTACTATTCATCAAGCAGATAGTTAATGATCAGACATATAGAATATGATAAAGATAAGAACATTATTAAGAGCTATACAGTCATATATAAAGGATAGAAGTGCTTCTATGATAACTGTAGTAAAGAATATCTTAATAAGAATTGATTGGGTATTTATGAAATATCTTAATGTAAAATAAAATCGATGAAGGTGGTTAACATAATCATATATAGCTTGTATTAGCATCTGATAACAATGAAGAGACATATAAATAAAAAATAAATAAAAAATAGATTTAGATTTTATATTTAAAACACTCTATTCCCTGCTAATATATCGTATTTGAATTGCTGTCCGCCAGTAACTTCTACTACTACAGTGATACTGGTACCACTAGCAACATTGTTACTCAATCTCAATAATAGCGTATCTGTACTTCCTACATTGAGTGTATTCACACCCCTTGCTATCGTAGTGCCTATATGGAACTGTCCTCCTTGCAACGAGCCACTATTAAATGTCAGCGCAGTTCCGTTGACGTATACTCTATTTACCTCTATAGATTGGGCACCATTATTCTTTATGTATAATGCTATGTATGTTATTGCAGTGGTGTTGTTGGCAGTAGAGATTCCCCCTCCAAGATGGTTGGTTATAGGATTCACCTGTCTAGCATCGTAGCCTAGTAGTTGCATTGAGTGTACAGTAGCCGATTGTACCTGCGATTTGTTTGCAATACCAGTGAAGTACGTATATACTACTACTCCGCCAACTACTGCAATTGCTACTAGCATCAGTGTTGCTATTATCGGTGAGACACCTCTTCTTCTTGATTTGTAGACATGTGATGTCATTGGAATAATTATTTTTATGCTTTACAATAAAGCTGTTTTAGTAATATAAATTACAGACTTAAATTGACTAATATACCTTCATAATCTTCGGTAGACTCTCCTTGACTATATGTATGGTAGGATTAGCGCTTATACTTACATAACTCCTTATTCACATAATCCCTAGGTGAGAGTATGATCTTCTCTCCATCTATTATCTTATTGATTAACTCCTTGTGCGTAATAGTCTATACTTACATCTGTGATATCATACATACCTACATTGTTTATAGTGTACTACCATTGTCATCAACACAAACATCTACCTCATGTTAATCATGGATATGTAACTGTATACTACTCAGGAATGCTGTACGCATTATAGTACCATATACGACAGGGAGTATGTAAATGTATATCATGATAAATAGACTCTGTTAACTTAACCATAACCCATAAGTTTTATTATTAATTTGTTTATCTATGAACTCATCTCAAAACTATTTAAGTCTCTCTTTCATTGTTTTCTTTATGGAGTTTCGTGAGATTAGTGATTATGAGTGGAAGATCATTGAGCCTTTACTACCTCCTAAGGCTAAG
>Ga0197142_1004374_pt1 | contig 11462 bp, 9 predicted proteins | sample GBS60_MetaG_FD_148614 | JGI IMG/M metagenome (GOLD analysis project Ga0197142, IMG submission 148614) | Sediment microbial communities from Great Boiling Springs, Gerlach, Nevada, United States - GBS 60_MetaG | ecosystem: Environmental > Aquatic > Thermal springs > Hot (42-90C) > Sediment... | reverse complement strand
GGTTCGCAGCTTGTCGAACAGCAGAAAGCGGCGGGAGTAACTTGCCCTGTTGCCGTTCCCCAGCGGTCACCATGGCAGAAAGCGCTTCGCTGGCGGCTAGGAACATCTCCTCAGTGACCCGGGGAGACCGGGCCACCAGGGTACCCAACCCGACCCCTGGGAACACGTAAAGGTTGTTGCACTGGGAGGTCTCCACCTCTTGTCCTTCCCACGCTACGGGCGGGAAGGGGCTGCCGGTGGCCACCAGCGCCTTGCCACCGGTGGCGGTGAGAGCGTCCTCGGGGGTGCACTCCGACTTGCTGGTGGGGTTGGAAAGGGCCAGGATAACCGGCCGGGGCTCCACTTTGGCCACCTGTTGGAGCAATTTCCGGGAGAAAAGCCCGGGCTGGGCAGTGACGCCAACCAGGACCGTGGGCTTGGCATTGACCACCACGTCCTCCAAAGTGATGCGGTTGGGGTCGGCAAGCTTCCACCCGGCCACATCTTGGCGGGAGCGGGCAAAGGGACGTTGCCAGGGTTCGAGGGTGGGGTCATCCTCCAAGAGCAAGCCTTGGACATCCACCGGCCAGATCACCTCCCGCGCCTGCACCTCGCTGAGTCCGCGATGGCGGAGGTATGCCGCAATGGCTTGGGCGGTGCCCACCCCAGCTTGGCCGAACCCCACAATGAGCACTCGCTCCTGGGCCAGGGGCTTTTGCTTGATCTCTGAGGCCGTGAGTAGCGCGGCCAACGCTGTGGCTCCTGTGCCCTGGATATCATCGTTAAACGAAGGGACCCGCTCGCGGTAGCGTTCCAGCAGCCGAAACGCCTTGTGCTTCGCGAAGTCTTCCCATTGGATAAGGGCGTTGGGGAAGTTCCGCTTTACCCCCAAAACGAACCGCTCCACAAAGCGGTCGTACTCCTCCCCCTCCAGCCGGCGCTTGCGGTAGCCCAAGTAGAGAGGATCCGCCAAGAGTCGCTCGTTGTTGGTGCCCACGTCCAGGCAAACCGGTAGGCAGCAGGCCGGGTGGAGTCCCCCAGCTGCCACGTAAAGGCTCACCTTCCCCACGGGGATGCCCATGCCGTCGGCGCCAAGGTCTCCAAGCCCTAGGATCCGCTCCCCGTCGGTAACCACGATAAGCTGCACTTCCGGCAGCGGAACGTTGGCGAAGATCGTATCAATGGCGGCAATGTTGTCCGGGTGGATGTACACCCCCCGAGCCCGACGCATGATGCGGGAAAGCAAAAGGCAAGCCTGCCCTACGGTGGGGGTGTACACGATGGGCAGCATCTCGATGAGGTTTTCGGTGAGTAGCTTGTAAAAAAGCGTCTCGTTGCGGTTCAAAAGCCCCAAAAGAAAGAGATACCGCTCCAGATCATCGGGCTTACGCCGGTAGCTTTCCAGGGATCGGGCCACCTCCTCTTCCAAAGAGGAAACCCCGTGGGGCAGAAGCCCGGTAAGCCCCAGAGCTGCCCGCTCCTCCAGGGAGAAGTGGGAGCCTTTGTTCAAGAGCGGGTCGGTGAGAAGCTGTTGGCCCCGAAGGTACACCTCGTAGTACTGCTCGCCGGTGAGGGGGTCCACCTTGAACGCAAAGGTCTTCATCCTCTCGCCTCCGGTGCCATTATGCCCCATGGCTCCGCTGCGGCGGGTACACTTAGGGCGTGGGTGGAAAGGGGCGCCGGGTGCACGGCCACGGGGCAAAGGCCAGCACCTTTGGGCTGGTGTACGCGCTGGTGCGCCAGATCCCCCCAGGCAGGGTCATGACCTACGGGCAAATCGCCGGGCTTTTAGGTAACGTGCTTTCCCCACAAGCCGTGGGGTGGGCGCTGCACGTTTGTCCCCCAGATGTCCCATGGCACCGGGTGGTGAACGCCTTTGGGCGATGCTCCACCGAGAAACTCCCGGACTTTCCCGCCACCTTACAGCGAACGCTGCTGGCTGCTGAGGGGATAGTTTTCGATGCCACGGGGCGCCTGGATTTAGCCCGTTACCGGTGGCCCGGGCCTGGGCGCCAGGAGGGAGGAGAAGATGCCGCGAGCCTCCCTTGAGGAAACCTATACCCACTACCTGAACGCGTACTTGGCGGAGCTTACCGTGGGACGAGGGCTTGCCCTGGCTACCGTGAATGCCTATCGGGCAGATCTGCACAGCTTCGGTCAATGGCTTACCCAGCGGGGCGTGGCGTTGACCACCTGCCAACGAGCGGACCTGCGGCTGTACCTCTCGCACCTCCGCAGTGCGGGGTTTGCTGCCCGCTCAACCGCCCGGGTGCTGTCAGCCCTTCGGGGGTTTTTTCGTTTCCTGCAGGAGCAAGGGGTCATGGATCGCGATCCCACGTTAGAGCTGGAAAACCCTCGCTTGATGCAGCCCCTGCCGCGCTTCTTGCGCCCGGAGGAAGTGGAGGCACTTTTAGCTGCACCGGATGTAGGCACCGTCCAAGGGCTCCGGGATAAGGCCATGCTGGAGCTTTTGTACGCCACGGGTTTGCGGGTATCCGAACTGGTGAGCTTACAGGTGCCCCAGGTGCGCCTCGACCCGGGGTTTGTGCGGGTGGTGGGTAAGGGGAACAAGGAGCGGGTGGTGCCCATGGGCTGGGAGGCCAGGCGCTGGGTGGCCGATTACCTGGAACACGGGAGGGGAAAGCTGGCTCGTCAGCGCTCCCCGGAGGCCCTCTTCCTCACGGTGCGGGGGGAGGCTATGACCCGACAACGCTTCTGGCAGATTATCAAGGCCTACGGCCGCAAGGTGGGTATCACCAGCCCGCTTTCGCCCCACGTGTTGCGGCACTCCTTTGCTACGCACCTTTTGGAAAACGGTGCAGACCTCCGGGCGGTGCAAATGATGCTGGGCCACGCCAATATCTCCTCTACCGAGATTTACACCCACATCACCCGGGAACGACTGCGCAGGCTTTATGACCGCTCCCATCCTCGGGCCTAGGACGATGCTCTGGCTCTTGCCTTTGGCGGTCGCCGCAGCCTCGCAGTCCGGCTTTTCGCCGCACGGCTTCCTCGTGGTGTTCGTGGACGGGGGTTTCCTCCAGGCCCGAGGGGTTGAGTTTACGGAGGGAGATCGGCTGCGGCTCGCCCTCCCCGAGGGGGCGAGCCTGGAACTCCCGCTGGCTCGGGTGGAGCGGATTCTGGAAGTGCACCAGGAGGTACTCGAGGAAGCTGCCAAGCCGCTTCCCAGTGCAGCTGTCTGCTCGCCGGCGTTCGTCCCCGAGCCTTTGCCCAGCGGCACCCCGTACGCTGCCGAGCTGCTGGCGGCCGGGTCCAAGCACGACCTGCACCCGCGGCTTTTGGCGGCGGTGGTGCAGGTGGAGTCGGGCTTTAACCCCTGGGCGGTCTCCCGGGTGGGGGCGAGAGGGCTCATGCAGCTTATGCCCGCGGTGTGGCTCGCTTACGGGTTGCTGGAGCCCCACGATCCGCAGGGCAACCTCATGGCCGGCGCGGCGCATTTGCGCAAGCTCCTGGACCGCTATGGCAGCTTGGAGCTGGCCCTGGCGGCGTACAACGCTGGGGCAGGGGTAGTGGAGGCCTACGGCGGGATCCCCCCGTACCGGGAGACCCGCAACTTTGTGCAAGCGGTGCTAACCCGGTTTTGCCCCTCCACACCGCCCTTGTGAATGTGCGTATAATGTCCTTGGCTCCTGGGAATCTTGGCGCCCAGGTCCGGGTTGTTGAGAGGGGAGGAACTATTCCATGCGTACGCCGGACGGCAGCAGCGCCTTCTTGACCACAAAGCTCGAGAAGCTGTTGGACAAGGCCCGGGCTAACAGCCTCTGGCCTTACCCCTTCGGCACCGCTTGCTGCGGCATCGAGTTCATGTCGGTGATGATGGGCCACTACGACCTGTCCCGGTTTGGCGCTGAGGTGGTGCGCTTTTCCCCGCGTCAATCGGACCTCTTAATCGTTGCTGGCACCATTACGGACAAGATTGCGCCGGTGCTGGTGCGGATTTACGAACAGATGGCCGAGCCCAAGTACGTGATTTCCATGGGAGCCTGCGCCTGCACCGGCGGGTTTTACCGCGCTTACCACGTGGTGCAAGGGATCGACGAGTTCATCCCGGTGGACGTGTACGTCCCTGGTTGTCCCCCTACGCCAGAAGCGCTTTTTGCCGGGGTGCTGAAACTCCAAGAGATGATCGAGCGGGGGGAAACCCACTACCAGCGCATGGTCGCGGCCAAAAAGGCAGCGGCGGGAGCGTGAAATGGCCACACGAGAGGCACGACGGGCAGTAATTCGCCAAGCCTTTCCCGACGCAACCCTGGTTCGGGAGCTTTCCGGAGGGGATCAACAAACCTTCGTGGTGGACCGGAAGGTGTTGCTCCCCTTTGTGCAGCACCTTAAGGAACACCCGGAACTTTCCTGCGACTTGCTTTTGGACATCTGTGGTGTGGACTGGCTGGGCAAGCGGCAGCCGCGGTTTGATGCGGTTTACCACTTTTACTCCCTTTCTCACGGCCACCGCATCCGGGTGAAGGTGCCCTTGGAGGAGGAGGACCCCGTGGTGCCTTCCCTCTACGGGCTTTACAAGGCTGCTGACTGGTTCGAGCGAGAAGCCTACGACATGTTTGGCATACGGTTTACCGGCCATCCCAACCTCCGGCGCATCCTCACCCACGACTCTTTCCAAGGCCACCCTTTGCGCAAGGACTACGACCCGGGCCAGCGCTGGCTGCTGCGGGAGGAGGAGCAGTACATCCCCCAGTGGGCCAAGGTCAGCCGGGAGGGCGAGGACCACTTCGAAACCCAGGTGCTGAACCTGGGCCCCGCCCACCCCGCCACCCACGGGACGCTGCGCACCATCGTGCGTTTGGACGGGGAGGTGATCACCGAAGCGGAGACAGAAATCGGCTACCTCCACCGCTGCTTCGAGAAGATGTCCGAGCGCCACACCTGGAACCAGGTGATCCCTTACACCGATCGGCTCAACTACTGCTCGGCGATGATCAACGGGGTGGGGTACGCCCTTACCGTGGAAAACCTGCTGGGCATCCAAGCCCCGCCCCGGGCCCAGGCGGTGCGGGTGATCCTCTCGGAGCTTTCCCGCATCATGGACCACATCGTGGACATCGGCGCCAACCTCACGGACCTGGGGGCGATGACGCCGTTCTTGTACCTCTACCAGGCCCGGGAGGAGATTTACTCGGTGCTGGAAGCCTGCTGCGGGAGCCGACTCACGGTGTCCTACGTGCGGATTGGCGGCTTGGCCGAGGACGTGCCCCACGACTTCGCCGACGGGGTACGCTATCTCCTCAAGCGCATTCCACCCCTCATCGACGACATGGAAAGGCTCATCACCGAAAACCGCATCTTCCGGGAGCGCACCGAGGGGATTGGACGCATGAGCGCCGAGGAGGCCATCAACTGGGGTTGGACCGGTCCCTGCTTGCGCGCCTGTGGCGTCCCTTACGACGTTCGCAAGGCCCACCCTTACTTGGGTTACGAGCAGTACGACTTCCAGGTGCCCATCGCCCATACCGGAGACACCTACGCTCGTTACCTGGTGCGGGTGGAAGAAATGCGCCAGAGCTTGCGGATCGTGGAGCAGGCTCTGGCGAACCTCCCCGACGGACCGGTGATCGTGGAAGACCACAACGTGGCGTTGCCCCCCAAAGCCCGGGTCTACACGGAGATGGAGTCGCTGATTTACCACTTCAAGCTCATCATGGAGGGGATGAAGGTTCCGGCGGGGGAGTACTACGGCTACGTGGAGGGGGCCAACGGCGAGCTGGGCTTTTATGCGATTTCCGATGGTGGCGGCAAGCCCTACCGCCTCAAGGTGCGGCCACCGTGCTTTGCGATCTTCCAGGCCTATCCCCACATGCTCAAAGGGCACCTCGTGGCTGACAGCGTGGCGATTCTGGGCAGCCTCAACATCATTGCTGGGGAGTTGGACCGATGAAACACGACGTGGTGGTGTGCGATCCGCGGCCGTTGCGTTTTTGGCAGCGGTTTTACCTGGTGGAGGTGTTGAAAGGGCTTGGGGTTACCTTGCGGCATTTTCTGGGCAACCTCTTGTCCCGCAAGTACACGGTGACCGTGGAGTGGCCCGAGGTGAAGCGGGAGTATTCCGAGCGCATGCGGGGCAGGCACGTGCTCCTCACCCGGGAAGATGGCTCCCCCCGTTGCGTGGCGTGCTACATGTGCGAAACCGCCTGCCCAGCCGATTGCATTCACATTGAAGCGGAGGAAGACCCCAATGCCCCAGTAGAGTGGGAGAAGCAACCCAAGGTCTTCACCATCGATCTGCTGCGCTGCGTGTTCTGTGGTTTTTGCGTGGACGCCTGTCCCAAGGAAGCCATCATCATGACCCGGACCCACGAGATGGCGTTCCGCACCCGGGAAGAGGCCATCATCGGCTTGGACCAGCTGCTGTACCGGGGGCCTCTGGAGGAGCTGGACATGGGATACAGGCCGTACTACGGGGAGCCTCGTACCCGGATTAAGCTTCCTATACCCACAAAGCCCCAAAGCTAGGGACAAGGTGCCACAGGGCCCTTTGAACAAGATCGTTTTATAAACGCCTTGAGCAAAGCTTGCTTTTTTCTCGTGGAAAGCCCTGACGAGGGGCTTTTGGCCGGTGCACAGGCTTACCCATTTACGCTCTCTGACGCTAGAAAACAAAAAAAGCGGCGCCGAAGCGCCGCTTGCATTGGCTTGTTTTAGCGTTCAGACCTGCCGAACGTTTTTGGCCTGGAGCCCCTTGGGACCGCGCTCCACCTCGAACTGCACCCGGGCGCCTTCCTTGAGGGTCCGGAATCCCTCGCCCACGATGGCGGTGTAGTGGACGAACACGTCCTCACCGTTCTCCTGGGTGATGAAGCCAAAGCCCTTTGTTTCGTTGAACCACTTCACCGTACCTGTTGCCATGCTGCACTCCTCTTTTCGGCCCTGTTTTTTAGGACCTTGTCCGTGCTGGGGGCGTCCCAGCGGCCAAAAGAAAAAAACCGCGAGATCGCCTAGCTTCGCGGCTGTTTGCACTCTCGATTTTGGAAGACCCTAAATGCACCTTAAAACACACCCAAAACGCATGGTGGCACACCACACCCCCGTTGTCAAGGCCCGGGTGGTCTTGCCGTGAGCGCGAGATGGCGCTCAGCGGACCACCATTACCGCCACCGAGGTGGTGGAGAGGGCGATGCCGGCGATCAGCGATGCCTTCGGGTCCCAGCCGGAAAAACGCGCCGGAATTGCGCACAGGGCAAAGGGAAAGAAAAACGACACGAAGCCAATGGCTAGAGCGGCCTTCCAGTGCTTCCCCAGGGCCTCGGTTTCCAGCTCCGCCCCAGCGAGGAACGTGAGCACCAGTGCTCCGCAACCCGAAAGGAAAGTAACCCAGGGGGTAAGCTGGGGGTGGATCGTGTTCCCCGCGGCAATCCCCACCACCAGCTCCACCAGCGCCACCGAAACCCGCAGGCGTTGGGCGATGAGCCCGGCGCCGAGAGCCAGGGCCATCCCAAGCGCAAAATCCCACCAGACCTGTTCCATCGCCGTTGCCTCCTTCAAGCTTTGTCTGGTAGGAGTTATCGGCCACGGGTGCGTGGCGGTTCTGGCGAACTCCGCCGCGCTCCGGAGAAGCGCCGCTGCGACGTTCCCCCTTCGGGCCAAAATTCTATCACGGAGCAGTCCGGTGGCTGGGTTCCGAGCCCTGGCGAGGAAGGGGGCGCTTCTACCGGGCCGAAAACCTTCCGTGCAGCCTTCTCGCTGGGGCTCAAAAAGCCGCAAGGTGGGGCCGAGGCAGCCCCACCTTGCTTCCAACTTGTATGCTTCGCTAAGCGAGGACCGGCGAGCTGGCCGGAAGCCCATTTTGGCCAGCAACAGGATGCCGGAAAACAAGCGCCGCGATGGCAAAGGCCGTTGCCTTCATCATACCGCTCTACCGAAGGGCCTGCTGGGAAACCACCGTACAGCGATCGTTGCTCGATTGGTGCATGCAGAGAACGATATTGCCTGCTCCCGTGGCAATTTGTGGCCGAGGGTAATTCCGCGGATCGAAGGAGGGATGGGTTCGAAGGGCTTCGGGAAACAGCTCGCTCACGGGCCTTACGGTCAAAGCGGTGCCGGTACGCAGGTCCACCGCCACCATCCTATAGGGCATCGGGCACTCCAGTGCTCCACGTGATGCAATCGGGGTGTAAGACGGAAATCCGCCGATCACAGCGAGAGCTTTCGTCCCATCAACGATTTTCGCCATCCAGACGTGAATCAGCTCTGCTTTGAGGAAAACCTCTTTGCCGGAGGATTGGATATGCTCCAGGTAACTGGCAGGTACCGGCGCCTTGCCTTCCTCGGAGGACCACCAGCAGCTTTTTGAAACTGCTTTTTCCAGCCCTTGGGGGAAAAGCGCCGCCGCGAGCTTTGCGTCCCCGGTGGGTACCCAGCGGCCGCGGATTTCCCCAGTGGAAAGGTCGAGAAGCCAAAGGTCTCCTGAGTGATCGCTCCCCAAGAGAAGCGCGTCCCATTCAGGGCGCAGGTCCCAGACCTCCGGCGTATGGGAAAGCGTATCCACCACTTCGGTACGCCACACCAACTTGCCTTCCTTTACCCTGGCCACCACTCCAGGGGCGATGGCGAGAACAGCATCCCGATGCGCAACACCCGCTGCGGCGGTCAGCGACCCACCGTCCTCGAGCCCAAAAAGCTCGGGCCCGTAAAAATCGAACTCGCAAGCAAGCGGCTGCAGCTTGCAGCTCCTCACGATAAAGGCGTCCTTGCGAGGCATCGGCAGCTGGCTCTTCCTAGCTTCCCGAGCAAGGAATTCCCAGGTCTGCTGCTCATCTCCAAGGGGGTTGTGGGCGGTGACCAATGCCGAACCGTCCGGAGTGAGCGACGCGGTGTACAAGTTCGCGCATTCGAAAAGTTTTTTGCCCGCCAGGTCGTAAACCACGGCCACCGAATCCGTGTCGGCTCCGGGCGCCTGCTCGCCAAACACCACACCGTTCCGGAACATACGAGGGGCGAAGTAGCCCGGGGTGCGGAACGTTCTGTTGGGAGATGCCCCGAATGCCGGGGCTACCCGCACTTCTTGGCCTTGGGCCTGGACCACCGCGCCGCTACGCGGATCCATGGCAATGCCTCCTGCGTTCAATGGCACTGCAGCACCAACAATGGCGGCGACCACCAAGAGTTTGCTCCGCCTTTCAAGGTCCCACTGTTTCATGCCTCCCTCCTTAGCAATTGCCTCGGCAAATTTTACCACTCTGTGAAAAAAGCAGCCGGGCTCCGCCTCAGGCGTCAAGCCAGGGGGCACTCCCAGGGGCTCCCCTTGCCCCCGCGGCGGCAGCTTTAGGGCAGCTGGACCGTGAGGCTCTGTCCAGCCTGGAGGGAAAACACCACATCCTGGGGCTGCTGCGCCCCCTGGGGGGGCGAGTCGCACCGCCCCATGGGCCCTCCGGTGCGGCGGGAGAGGAGGTAGGTGCCAGGGGAGAGGCGCAGCCGCAACCTGCCCTCCTGGGGGACCCAATGCAGCGTTCCCATGCGGTGGTGCCACCAGAGGAAAGGCTCGCACCAGCACCCACCTCCGGCAAGGAAGGTGAGCCTCGGGAAAGCTCCCCAGGAAAGCGCCTCGCCCAAGCGGATCTCCACCTCACCCCAAGTTCTTGGCACCAGCACCCGAACGGTTTCTTCCAGCTGGGTGATCCGGCTGCAAAAGACACTTCCCTCCTCTGTGGCCCCATCCAGATGCAGCTCCTGCACCTCCTCTGCGGACCAGGGAAGTTCCAAAACCCCATGGATGTCGGAGCTCAGCTGGGCAACCAAAAAGGGAAGTCCCTGCCCAAGATCCTTGGTGGCAGCAAGCACCGCAGCCCTTGCTCCCCGCACCGGGGAGCCGTCCTCGTGCACCAACCAAACCTGCAACGGCTCTGATTGCTCCCGCAACACCACATTGGCAACGGTTTCCCCTTCAGCAAGGGTGAGCTTTGCCAAAGCCTTGCCTTTCCCTGGACGCTGTGCTTCCAAAAGCCACCTGCCAGCTACCAAGTGCTCCAAAGCGAAACGGCCGTCTCCCTTGCTTTGGGTCGTTACCACCCGATTTGGGAGGCCGATGGGGGCTTGCACCCTATCCTCATCCCTCGCTCCAAGCCAAGTGGCATTGATCTTCCCCGCAATGGGGAACCCTTGCCGATCCAGCAGAACGCCCTCGATCCTGGCCGTAGGCACCTCCAAGCGCAACTCCTCAGCCGGCCGCACGGAAACCCAGGGGATCACCGCCGCCAAGGACGGTTGCAAGCACCGCAAGCTCACGGAGCCCTCCCCAGCTTCCCCTCTCAAGAGCAGGAAGCGCCCATCCCGGCCAGACCAACCTAAAAGCGAGCGCGGGTTTTTCCCTTCTGGCAAAAGGGAAAGCTCAACGGCGCAAATGGCTGGCCTGCCCTGAGAAAAAACCCGGCCCCGGATCATCGGCCCAAGGTCGAAACCTAACGCTTGCTCTTCCGGCAAGCGAAGCCTCGATTCGGTTTCGGCTACCGCAGTGCCGTATCCCTTGGTGGCCCAAACCACCAGCCGTAAGCGGTAAGCCCCGTAGGGAAGCCAGGGAGAAAGGGCATCACCCGTGGATGCAAGGGGGAGGGTAAGGGTGCAACGCCCCGCTTCCCTCGAAGCCGGGAGCCAAGAAACCTCCACACTCGCCCGATTGTGCGGCACCTGGAGGAACAAATCCACCTCTGGAACCTGCAAGCGGAAGCGTCCCCAACCCACAAGCAGCGGCGCTTCTGCGAGCCCAAACTTTCGGGGAACCGTCACCGGACCAGCGAGGAACGGGGGGTGACCAGGGAAAAGGGCCACAGCCAGGTATTCCCCAGGGTCGAGGGCGGGGACGAAGGCTTCTCCATCCACCTCTAAGGAGCTATAAGGTGCCAGCTGCTCTAAGGTCTTGCCCACGAAGGCGCACCAAAGCTCCTCCATACCCCCGTGGGGAACCAGGTGCAGCTTCCCTTGGCCCAAAAGCCGGGGGTCGATCCCCCGGTCCACGCTCAAGCGGAGAAGGAGGTTGCTGGCGGGGGTGAGGGGCTGGGAAATGGCGAGCTGCACCTCGCCCCCGGTGGCGATGAGGTACCCCAAGGGAACCGGGGACCAGCGGGCGAATACCACCTGGCCAAGCCATGTGCCAGCGGGAACCATGCCCCGAAGCGCCCCATTTGCCCTCTCCAGCGGGTAGCGCAACGGGTTTCTGCTCTGCCCTTGGGGCTGGTTTACGGGAAAGAGGCGAACCCAAGCCGGTCCCGGGTCTTCGAAATCGGGGGGCAGGGCTACTGTGAAGGACACCGCAGGAAGCACCTCCACGGGGGCCTCCACCGGCCATACCAAGGGGAGGGTGATCCAACCGTCGCCGGCCAAGGCCAGGCCCTCCCCCACACCGGGTTGGAACGGCAGGCAAACCCGCCGGTGCGGCACGTCGAAAAGCGCCACCTCCTGGGGTGGATCGGCATTTTTCCTCAGTACCCACGCCTTCCAGGAGGTGTGCGTCTGCCCGA
>Ga0197142_1004373_pt1 | contig 11462 bp, 8 predicted proteins | sample GBS60_MetaG_FD_148614 | JGI IMG/M metagenome (GOLD analysis project Ga0197142, IMG submission 148614) | Sediment microbial communities from Great Boiling Springs, Gerlach, Nevada, United States - GBS 60_MetaG | ecosystem: Environmental > Aquatic > Thermal springs > Hot (42-90C) > Sediment... | reverse complement strand
CACCAGAAACTCCTGCACCCGGCGGCGCCGGGCTAGGCCTTTCGCCTCCTTGAAGCCCTGGATGATGGGGATGTCATGCACCCGGTAGCCGTGGGACTCTCCGGTGGGGTCCAGGATGGCCACCGGCAGCAGGGAATCGGGATGGCTCAGCATCTCCCGCACCAGGGGTTCGGTGTAATGCAGGGGCCCCACCACGATGGTCGGCTTGGCCTGGAGGGCACGACCCGGGGAAAAAAACCGCTGGCGGACGTACCGGACCGCCATCCGGGACCCCCCCACCAGGGTGATGAGGAGCAAGGCGTCCAGAATATAGATGGATATGGGGATGCGGCCGAACCACGAGGAGGTGAAATAGTTGAGGTTGGCCAGAAAGATCTGGCTGAGGACCGTGGCCTCAATGATGTTCACCAGATCTTCGAAGCTCACAAAGCGCCAGAGACCGAAAAAGACATCGTAATAATAAAAGAGGAAGGCCTGAATGAGCACCGCCAGGGGCAGGGTGCGGAGCATGACCCGATAATATTCTTCCGGAATCAGACATTCAAAACGCAGACCATAAGCCCCCGTATAGGCAACGGTCATGAACCCCAGATTCACCAGAATGACCAAAGGCAGACGGAACCGCACCAGCCGGGGGAACCAGCGGGGGTATGCCAAAGAATCGGCGGCGGCCATACTGCTCTTGCCGGCCTCGGCTCTGGTGATGTGGTCGGTCACCCTGAGCGCCTCACCAGGGAAGAATCACAAGGTTCATGACCTCTGCAAACCAAGCCGCTCCCCCTCCTGGCCTCCCCTTTAACGGCGGCGCCAGGGAAGCCAACGGCGCCGGGAAGGCGGGGCTGGGGGCTCCGGCTCCTGAGTCCGGGATTCCTCCCGGACCGCCTCCTCGGCTCTCACCTCGGAGGGGGATGAAGGCCTCTCCCGGGACCGGACCAAAGCGGGCACCAGCTCATGGGTCAGGTCCAGGAGGAGGCCCTCCAGGCGGGTGAGGCGGGCGGCCAGCTGCCGCACCTGTTCCGCCAGGTGGCCGTTGCTCCGGGCCTGCTCGGCGACAGGCGCCGCCTCTTCCTCCGGCTCCTCGCCTTCAGCCTCCTCCCCGGCCAGGGGCGGCTGGGCGGCATACACCAGGTCCACAAACTCCGCCTCCAGGACCCGGCGGCCCTCGGCGAAGCCCGCCACCAGGACCAGGTCGCACAGGGTGTTGATGCGCCGGGGTACCCCCTTGGTGAGCGCATAAATCCGGCTGAGCGCCTCCGGGGTGAAGAGCTCCGGGGAGCCCCCGGCCACCGCCAGGCGGTGGCGGATGTATTCCCTGCTCTCCTCCTGGGTGAGGGGCTGGAGGTGGAAATGCACCGTCACCCGCTGGGCCAGCTGCCTCAACTCCGGGCGCTGCAGAAGGCGGCGCAGGCCCGGCTGGCCCACCAGGATGATCTGGAGCAGGGGCTCCTTGCCCGCGGTGAGGTTGGAGAGGAGGCGCACCTCCTCCAGGGCGCCGGCCCCCAGGTTCTGGGCCTCATCCACAATGAGCACCCCGGGTTCGCCCTGGGCCAGGGCCCGCCGGAGATATAGGTTCAGGGCCCCCAGCTTGGCCGCCCGGCCGGAGAACTGCCCCCGGAGGCCGAATTCCTGCAGCACCAGATCCAGGAGCTCCTCGCCCATCAGGGTGGAGGTCTGATAGAGCACCCCCACCCGCCGGGCGGCGCCGCTGCTCTTTATGAGGGCCCGGATCAGGGTGGTCTTGCCGGTGCCGATCTCCCCGCTGAGAACCACCACGCCCACCCTCTGGGTGAGGCCGTATTCCAGATAAGCCCGGGCCACCCGGTGCTGGGAGCTCAGATAGAGGAAATCCGGGTCGGGGATCAGGGAGAAGGGGCGCTCCCGGAAGCCGTAATACTCTTCATACATGAGTTAATCCGGGCCCACTAGCTCTTGGCCTTGGCGTCTTGTCTGTTATCGATTGATATTTTCGACAATTGTTGATAATATTTGTTCGTATTTTTTACCTCATCCTTGTTCATTATAATTCCAAGAAGTGGGTAATCTTTAAGCATTTCTATACATCGTTTAATGTCCACACGTGAAGTCCTGTTCTTCTCAGCAACTAATATAATACCGTCCATTAATGGCGCAAAGGCCAAAGCATCGGAAAAGTACAAAAGAGGAGGAAGGTCAAAGATTACATAGCGGTCAGAATAAAAATGTTTGAGCTCGTCCACCAATCCCGCCATCATGGGAGAGCTAATTATTTCTGCAGCCTCCGGTACGGAACAACTTCCTGGCAAGATAACAAATTTATAGAATCCTTCAGGGTGAACCAAAATTTCAGATAGTGTGTAACTACCGGTTAGATAGTCCAACAAACCGGGGCCAGGTGGTAATCCAAAGTATTCATGTATGGTGGGCCGGCGCAGATCTGCATCTACTAGTAATACAGTTTTGTCAACTTCTTGGGAAAGACTAATAGCTAAATTGATGGCAGTCAGAGTTTTCCCTTCGCCCTCTCGCGGCCCTGTTATCATAATTAGGTTTTTATTGTCCGCCCGAACACGTTGTAAGATCTGGGTCCGCAGAAGCTTATAATCCTCGCCCACTGGATCTTCGCTCCCAGTAAGGATTCTCTGACTCCGAAGCCATTCCAAGTTCACTGGAACCGTTCGGGTGTGAACATAATGGATTTCTTTAAGAGAAGTCCTGAGAGCACTCGGAGACAGGGAAGCCGTAGGCAGCGTGTCCCTCTTAATTCGAGTGCTCCTGCCTTCAGCGTTGTCTTGCTTTAGAGCCTTAACCTTTTCTAAGGCTTTGCTAAGATAATCCAAGAAATTTCCCCTCTTTATAAATATTTTGCTATCAACCGATTTAATTTTGTAATAATAAACCATATATCTTTATAATATAAATGGATCATAATAAATATAATTGGAAAACTAACAATAACAATAAGGCAAACTATCCTGCGCCATTTTTTTCTCCTCTCCATTTCCTCTTTAGTGATGATACGAGTAATGCTTCCAAGAACAGGTAATCCTGAGATCATAGCCAATTCATCCGTATTCTTGACAGAATCATCCAAATTCTCTGCTAATATTACTATCCCTAAACTTCCAAAAAGGCCAATAATAAGACCAACAAGAATAATCAATTCACGCTTGGGAGATATGGGTTTTTCGGGATAGCTAGCCGGATCAATAATTGTGAATCTTTCTGCTTTCTGGGCTTCTTCCAAGCCCTCAGCGATACGGGCCTCTAGAATTTTGTTCATGATCTCTTGATGTTTGGCGTGGGCATTCTGATAATCACGGGTGAGTGCGAGATATTCCTGCTCCACCTGTGGAGCCAGCTCCAAACGCTGGCGATAACTCTTGAGCTTGTCTTCTAGTTCAGCCTTCTGTTGTTTCAATGCCTTGATATCCAGGTTTGCAGCATGAATGTTTGCGAGTAAATTGATATAGGCTGGATTATCAGGTTGTGATAAGGATTCATTTGGCCTGGAAGAAATCAATGTTCTTTCCATCTCCGCAATTTCTTTTTTAATTTTTATGATCTCTGGATGTTGTTCGGAATACTGTCCCTGCTTTTGAGCCAGCTCAACTTTGAGCTGAAAAAGTTTATTTTTTTTCAAAGAGTTACCATCATTATTATTTTCAGTTATCTTTTTAAGCTCAGTTATCTCGCGTTTCACTTTCTGAATATCGGGATGTGTTTCAGAGTAACGAGATTGTAAATCAATTAATAAAATTTGTAGGGCCTTTAGTCGAGAATGAGGGTCCGTTACCTTGTCTCCAACAATTGCAATATCCGTCTTCACTGTCGCCAATTGGCCTTCCAAGTAGATTTTCCGCTCTTCTGCAGACCGAATCTGTATATTTAATTGCTCAATCTCTCGTTCTAACCGCTCTGCCTGGCTCATATTATATTGGTAAAGCTCAGGCATAATACCTTCATTCTTACTTTTGAACTCGGTAATTTTATCCCCCAATTTTTTAATGTGTTCCTGTATCTCCTTAAGTTCATTTTCAAGAAATTGGGTGGTGGATTTAGCCTGTTGTTCTCGTATCTTGAGGTTCTCCTGAAGATAATATGAAGTGAGAGCGGAGGTTACGCGTTGTACCATCTCCGGGTTTCTTCCTCGGTAAGCAATGGTAAAGGCAATGGCCATCCCATCACCTTTTCCCTGCCTCCCTCTCTTTCTCTGATCCCCCAACTGGGCGCTGATAATCTCCACTTTAATATCATTACGCATTTTTTCAACGATTTCTTCCTGAGTATTTTTATTCCGCAAATCGGGATAGAGATTAAATTGTTTTATAATTTCTAACAATCCGGTACGGGAAAGAATCTGCTGGTTAAGTATCTGGATACGCTGTTCCGCAAAACCAGTGACTGTGGAACGGACAAAATCCGGGGGTATTTGTTGATCCTCGATAAGAATGGTGGCACTGGACTGATAAATAGGGGGCAGAAAAAGAGCCAATACGGTTGTAAACAAAACAATGGCCAATGCTGGCCAAATAAAATAATGCTTTCGCCTTAAAAATATGGACCAATAATATTTGATATATTGTTCCTGAGACATTTTCTATCCTGGAATACTCGGTTTTAATTATTTTTTGTTGTCTAATAATAATACTTGCTTACCTTCAACAGCGGCAGCAGCCATTGGACATAATATTTCTGATATTTTTACTTTTAGCTTACCGATTGATCTTAATCTGAATATTCTGACACCCGGTGGGTCGGGGAATCCCTTTATCCTCTGTATAGAGAGTTTTGTACAACCGAAATCTTTTCCTGTATATGAATATTCGGAAAAACATCAATTTCCTAAAATTTTTTTACAAGGTTTTCGATAACTATATAGAATAAATAAGCTTTTTATTAATTTTTCCTGATTTGATCACAGTATCCGCATGACTATCCTTTTGGCCTTGGAGGATAGACTGGATTTCCCGGCTGAATCCCGTTCCCTTGCCTATGAGCAAAGGCTGGTGCCTTCCAACGAGGGGCCGCTATCTTTATTTGGGGCGGAGCGATTTTCCAGATGGGTGAAGGAACCCGCCATGCAAGACCATCCGTCTGCGGAGCAGAATTTACTTCCACGGGTTGAAGAATCTGCCGTCGGGAGTGGCTGACCGAGGGGAGGGGGCAAGAACCCCGGTAGGCCGAGAGAACCCGGACTACATAGTTCTCCGTTTCCCGGTATGGGGGGATACCGCCATATCGTTCAACCGCTTGGGGCCCGGCGTTATAAGCTGCCAAAGCTAAGGCCAGATTTCCACTAAAGCGCGTCAGGCAGAGTTTCAGATACTTTACGCCTCCAGACACGTTCTCCCCAGGGTCAAAGGGATTTTTTACCCCCATCAAGACGGCGGTTTGCGGCATAAGCTGCATGAGACCCAAGGCTCCTTTGGGGGATACTGCCAAGGGATTGCCCCCGGACTCCACCAGCATCACCGCCTTAATCAGCCGTTCATCCACTCTATGGAATCGGGCGGCTTGGCGGATCAATTCCTCCAGATTCTTTCCCAGCCCTTCTTGAGCAAAAACCCTACCCTCCTTTTGCGGGGTTGCTTCTGTTCCATCAGACGATGACAAGTCCCTCACCCACTGGTCCTGGAAGGAAAAGGGGGAACCAAAAGCCGGCGCCGCTCCCATATATATGGGCAAACCAATTCCCAAGAGACAGAGAGGGCAAAGGAGGATAAGGTTTTTAAACATTAGCCTCTCCAACTTAACTACGTCGAACAGAAAAAGCGCTCTGCCTACTCACGCATTTACAGGCTTTTTAGATAATTATTTCTTTCGGAGACCCTTACCTTTAGCCCAAAAACCGACTCTGAGTGAGATGCGCCCAAAGGTGTCACCATAGGGACCAGCGACGTTTCCGGGCAAAGAGGACTAGGGCCCCCAAACCTCCGCTGAAAAGGAGGAGGGAGGAGGGTGAAGGGACAGGCGTAGTATGCCCCGCCGGTCCGGCCACCAAAAAACTTACGCTACCGTCATCTTCAAAAGCTTGGACGTGAAGGCCCACCACCAGATCTGACTGATGGAACTCCTTATCCTTTATCCACCCCTGTAGGGCCTCAATTACGTGCGTTATATTCATACCTTCGGCCAAAGAGAAAGTGATCTTTAATTTCTCCCCGGGATCTACCCCTGTCTTGGCTACAGGTGAATCAGAATCGCAGGAATAAACCACGCTTGCTGAGGTAAGGAAAAAATTTGCTCCCGGTAGTTCAGATGGTGTGGCACCTAAAGAGAATGCTACACCCCTTTTTTGTTGAGCATCCCATTCAGGAATTCCTTCAAAGCTGGTAACATTTGTTCCATTTATACCAAGAACACCCTCATAAAAATAAATATCAGTAATGGACATTTGGTTTGAACCCTCATGATAAAATGTAAAGCTAACTTTATTGTAATCGTGATCGCCAATCTCGGTTCCCCCGCTTACATCCATCCTTAATTGTAATTCACCATAGCTAGCTATATCGGTTTTATTATTAGTGATGGCATAAAATATATAGGTATTGTTTATAGTAATTGCCTGAGCTGTTCCAGTGTACCATAATATAATAAACAAGAACATGGAAACAGCGCCTGCACATATCCTTAGCAACAAAATTTTACTATTCTCTTGAACACTCTTCATTGCAGAATCACTCCAGTCTTAATAATTATACAAAATTCTTATGTTAACCACTATATTGCAATTTTTCAACAACTTTCCAGACCATCAAAATTGTCTAAATTATTTCTAAATCAGAAATAAATTATTTTGTACCAGATACCCAATCAGACAATTAAGAGTATGCCCGCATTCATTTCATCAACTACCTACTCATTTCAAAAACCATGCCTAAACGGTGGGCCTGATGAAAAATCTTACAGTCTGTCAGAAAGTCCGTATCTCTTTCCTTGCTTTCGTAATTCAGGGGACCGCATCCATGCCTTTTCGGTACTGGAAAATGCGCCCGTCGACTCTCTATGTTCACATTTTTAACTATATATGCCAAGCCCTTTAAATTATTGGAAATATTATTGTTCTAAAATATTAACAAATCATTTAAACCGAAGCATTTTTCCTGTGGGACCTCACTTGCCCTCACCCAGCTCCTCAAGGAGTTTCTGGGCCGCGTCGCGCTCGTAAAACTCTCCTTTGGATGCAAGGGCCTTGGTAAGCGCCTCCCGTGCTGCCTCTTTCTCCCCCAGTTGAGCCAAACAAACTCCCAGGTGATACTGCAGCACTGGGTGCTCCGGGGCGCGGGCCACGGCCCGGGTCAGGAGATCCTTGGCCAAGGCGAGCTCTTTCTGTTTGCACAAAATCCAGCCCATGGTGTCCAGCAGGCGCGGATCCTCCGGATTCTCCTCCAACAGAGAGGCAACCAAATCCCGTGCCCAGGCCAGGTTCTCGGGGGTGGGCCGGTGCTCAGCCAAAAGATAGGCCAGATTGTTTTTAACCACCGGAGGGTTCACTTGGCGTGCCATCAATCCCTTATAGACCTCAATGGCCTTGTCCGCCTCCTGTCGGCGTTCATAAACCTGTGCCAACGCCAAGGCGTAGTATGGGGGCGACTGGGGGTCTTCGGCCTTAGCCGCCAACTTTTGCCAAGCCGCTTCCTGACCCCATATCCCCTCATAGGCCCGTACCAGAAACCGCAGAGGCGAGGGATCCCTCGGGTTCAGGCGCAAGGCTTCCTCCAGGGCTTGGGCCGCCTCCTCATACTGCCTCTGGACCAGCAGTACCTCACCCAGGATCTGGTGTAACTCGTCATTTTGGGGGTCTTGGCTCAAAGCAGCCTTCACCGCCCCCAGGGCCTGGGCGGGTTTCTTCTGTTCTGTATAGAAGGCCACTATCATCCTCAGGGCCGGGTAAGCCTTGGGATTTTCTTTCAGGGCCTGTTCTAAGTAAGAAATGGCATTCTGGAATTGGCCCTGTTGCCGGAACAGCATCGCCAGTTTGAGATAACCGGCGGGATTTTTGGGCTCCAAAGAAATCATCTTCTGATAGGCGGACTGAGCCGCTTGAAATTTGCCCAAGGTAGCGTAGGTGTCTCCTAAATAAGCCCAATCGACGAGGTCATTTTCCCTAGCACGGAGATATTCCTGCAAAAGCCCGATCAGACCCTCATAGTCCTTTTTCGTCAGATAAAGGCCGTATAAAAAGGCCTTGGCCTCCAGGTAGTCTGGTTTCAGCAACAAGGCCTTCTTGGCGGCTTCCCTGGACAGGGTCTCCTCCTGGTTGACTTGGTGAGCCCGGGCCAGAAGGAGCCAGTGTTCCGGATTTTTGGGCTGGTCCTGGGTAAGGATCCTGAAATTAGTGACGGCCTTAAGGCCCTCCCCCTTGGTGAGAGCCAATAAGCCCTCCAGCTTCAGAGCCACCATGTCCTTGGGGTTGACCTTGAGGACTTCCTGCACTAACTTTTCCGCTTCCTCCCGCCGCCCCTGACCCAGGTAAATGACCGCGATCTGACCTTTGGCCTTTATTCCCGTGGGACTGTCGGGTTCGGCGGCGACAATCTCCCGTAGGGTGGCGATGCCTTTTCCTGCCCGGTGGTGGGCAAGATAATAATTGGCCAAAGAAAACTTGGCCGCCTGATTCCCAGGGTGCGCCGTCACGAAGTCCAGGAGGAGCTTCTCCCCCTCTGCTACGCGCCCCCGGTCAGCCAGGTAGCGGGCCAAGGCCGCCAAATGGGCCGGGTTTTCCGGTTCCAGCGCCATTTTCTTCCGCAGCGCCGCCTCCGCCTTGGCCCAGTCTCTCTGAAGGAGATGCAGCCGCACCAGTTCATCCTGCACCCGCAGGTCCCGGGGAGCAATGTTCTGGGCCTGCTCCAGAATGGTGGCGGCCACATCATACCGCTCCTGTTCCTCGGCCAGTCGGGCTCGGGTGAGATACAGTGACACAGCCTGGGGGTTGGCCTTGATGCCCTCATCCAGGAGGGAGGCCACTTCCTCCCACATTTTCTGCTCCGCCAGAACCGAGGCCGCCATAAGATAGGCGTCCACCTTCTTTGGGTCTTGGCGACGGACCTGTTCCAGAATCTTGAGGGCCTGCTCCGTCTGTTGCCGGGCCAGGGCCACCCCCGCCCGAAGCAACAGGGCGTCGACATTCGACGGCTCTTTATTTAATACCAGATCTGCCTTGGCCTCCGCCTCTTCCAGCCGTTTCCCCGCCAGAAGGAAGGTTCCCAGGATCACCTGTGCCTCTAATAGCTCAGGGTTGTGCTCCACCGCTTTGGAGACGGCCCCGAAGGCCTCCTTGTGTTTCTGGAGTCTGAGCTCTGCCTTTGCCAGCCACAGATAACCTTCCGCCAGCTTGGGGTCCAGTTGCAAGGCATTCTTGAAGTGCAGGCGGGCGGAGACAAAGTCGCCCTTCTCGTAGGCCGCCTTGCCCTGCGCCATGAACTTGTCCCGCTTCTCCTCCATGGTGGCGCAGGCCGCCAGCAGCAGCGCCAGAACCATGGCCAGGACTGCCCTCATCACTTGCCAGTTCCGGGAGGAAACAGACATGAAACCTCCTGTCCGGAATTTTCCTCACTATACCAGGATGGGGCGCAGATTTCAAGCTCTTCCTGCCGCTTTCCTTACCCTGCCCCTCAGGCGGGCACCGGGGTCACACATGTGGGAGGTTTTTGAAACTTCGGTGTCAGGACTCTCTAAAGTTCTCGACGCCACCTTCCGACTCAGGGATAAAACCGAGAGAAATCTAGGGGAAAGGAGTAGGGGGAATGAGGAAACTTAAAACTGCGGCCCTTTTGGCCCTGGCTCTGTGTCTGGTGGCGGCCACCTGGGCGGTGGGGGCCACCTACCTGGTGTATGAGAAATATGGCGGCACCTGGCAGGACGCCAACAAGAGCACCAGCAAACCGGACGACGACCTCATGTGCTGGGCTGCGGCCGCGTCCAACGTCCTGGCTTGGGGAGGTTGGGGCACCAAGGCTTATAGCACCGCCCAGGCTATTTTCCAATACACTGTGGACCACTGGACTAACCGTTTGGGCTGGGCCCGTAATGTCTGGAAGTGGTGGTTCAACGGCTCCTCCCCACCGGTTTCCAGTTACGCTTATGTGGATGTCCAGGGTGGCGGCAATTTCTATCCGCATTTAAATGTCAATGATTATTACCACGACATCTACAACAACCTCATGGCCACCATTGACCGTGACTTAAATTCCGGCTACGGCATCGCCCTGACCATTTACCGGCTGGACGGCGGCTACGGCCATGTGGTTACCTGCTGGGGGCTCGATTATGAATTAGTAGGGACTAATAAAAATTATAAAGGTATTTATATCACCGACTCCGATGACGGCCTCTTCGGCCAGGTCTACTACCCTCTGGTTTGGGCCAACAACTTGTGGCAATTGGGCGGCAGATATCAGGGGTGGTACCTCAGCTCCGCCAGCGCCCTCCTTTTCAACCCTTTTGCCCCACAGGATCAGATTGTAACACCTCTGCCCAGCAGTCTGGTGCTCCTGAGCACCGCCCTGGCCCTCGGCTTGGCCCTGCGGCGCCATAAAAACCGTCTTTGAATTTCTGCGATAAGGTTTCTGACGGGGATGCCAGGGTATCAGGGGGTGGCGGAGATCTAACCCTTTGGGCTGGGGATTTCGACGCAGCAAGCGCCACATGCCTCAACTGGCTGTGGCGCTTGCTTTTTTTAACAGACAAAGATTAAAGGCGCTTGTTTCTCCGACGGCCCATGGCCAAAAGACCCAGCAATCCGGACCCCAGAAGGAGGACGCTGCCCGGAATGGGGACCACCCCGCCGCCTGTGTCAAACTGTAGACTTACCACCATATCCTGGTAATCTTTATCTCCCAGGGTTGCCAGGTCTTCCATGCCGATGTACCAGACGAATGGCGCCATGGTGTCAGAGCCGTCCCGGAAAATGGCAAAGTGAGATCCTCCGGTCAGCGTGGTGAATTCCCCTTCAAGGGATTTGAGATAAAACACAAAATAGGTGGTGAATGAAATGGTTGTTTCCTCACCAGGAGTTGCAGACCCAGTGAAAATTACATGTTTATTTCCCAACGTTTTTGTTGTCGGGTTGTATTCATACCAACCGAATTCATTACTACCCGCATACCCTGCAATTTCAAGTTTTAAGGTAACTGTGGTGTCGCCATCCATAAAATAAAAGCTGGTGTCATAGCCCGTGGCGTCAGTGTTCAGGCCGTAGTATTGCGGCGTGGCGAAGCCTACCCCAGGTCCTGGGTTAATTGGGCCACCTACATCGGGATCATATCCCAGGATATAGTGCCCGATATTATAATCATTGGCCCCAGAATCACTTGAATTTCCATCCCAAAATGGGACATTATCGTTGTTAACATCTGATTGTGAAAAGCCAAAAAATATGCCGCTTGGATCAACGATACTGATGGCCCCCGCCGGTGCCGCCATCAGGGCCAGCGCCAGCGCGCCCATAACCAATAGTAGAGCTCCTTTGCCTCTCATGCCTC
>Ga0197142_1004371_pt1 | contig 11465 bp, 7 predicted proteins | sample GBS60_MetaG_FD_148614 | JGI IMG/M metagenome (GOLD analysis project Ga0197142, IMG submission 148614) | Sediment microbial communities from Great Boiling Springs, Gerlach, Nevada, United States - GBS 60_MetaG | ecosystem: Environmental > Aquatic > Thermal springs > Hot (42-90C) > Sediment... | reverse complement strand
GTCTTCGCGGAGGGGCCGAAAAAGCCAAACACTTCCTGACTCGACTTCAACTGATCAGCCTCGCGGAGAGCCTCGGGGGTGTCGAATCTCTGGCTTGTCATCCGGCCACGATGACCCATGCCAGTATCCCGCGTGATCTCAGGGAAGCTCGCGGTATTGATGATGCACTCGTCCGACTGAGCATTGGCATCGAGGACGTGAAGGATCTGCGCAATGATCTGGAGCATGCCTTAGCCGACTAGCCCAACCCGGAACAAGCACCAGCCGGCTAACTATCTGCCGCCTTCTCCAGCCGTTGCACTTCCACCAGATTGTCGAAAAACGTGGCTCCACCGCCTAGATCGGACAAAGCAGTGCTCGTGGTGACATTGCAATTGACACCATCCGGGGTGTATCGCTTCCACCAATTCCCTAATGAGACAACAACACCAGGCCGTACCGTCATGCCTACTTTGGCTTTGGCCCGGAATCGACCACGGCCGTTGAAGACGATCACCCAATCCCCCGTGCGAATACTCCTGGGTATGGCGTCATCCGGATGGATTTCCAGTGTCGGCTCTCCCGCTTGCTGCCGTAGCGAATCCACATTGACAAACGTGGAATTGAGGAAACTCGGGGCGGGAGGAGAAATCAATTGCAACGGGTAGCGTGCCGCCAGGTCTGGCCGGGTTTGGGGGTCCTCATGAGGGGGGACATAGTAAGGCAGGGGATCTCGGCCGGCACGTGCCTCCCTTTCAGAGTACAACTCGCACTTTCCGGAAGGTGTCGGGAAATTTCCCTCGGCGAAGGGTGCCCAGGGGCGCGGAAGATTCAGACGTACCGGTCCCGCCCGCACCGCCGAGAGCGTGATCCCCTCTAATGGACCTTGACCATGCAAACAGCGTGCTGCCAAGGATTCATCAGACTCCGCCCAAAGTTGTTCTTCCAGACCCATCGCCTGAGCCAGCAGCCGGAAAACTTCGGTATTCGATTTGGCCTCTCCTAGCGGATCGATCGCAGGGTTATTGGCTTGAACGTAGAGATGACCATAGCTGCCATGCAGGTCGAAGTGCTCCAGTTGGGAAGTGGCCGGCAAAACGATGTCGGCATAGGCAGCGGTATCGGTCAGAAATAGATCGTGCACGACAGTAAACAAGTCTTCTCGGGCCAGGCCGGCTCGCACTCGATTCTGATCGGGACAGACCGTCGCGGGATTAGCATTATAGACGAACAAGGCTCGGATCGGCGGTCCCTCCAAGTGGCCCAGCAGAGCATCCGCTAGTTGCACCATGTTGACAACGCGTGTACCCGGGGGAATCAGGTCTGGCCGAGTCAACGCGGTGTCGTCAAAACCGTATGCCTTGCTGGTGCTCAAAAAAGCTCCGGCACCAGGGTAGCGCCAATCACCGGTCAGGGCGGGCAAGCACGTAATCGTGCGTACAGCCATAGCCCCGCCACCGTGCCGTTGGACTCCGTAGTTGAGGCGAATCAAGGCAGGGCCGGCAAACAATTGCCGAGCACAGGCATATTCACGCGCCAATCGTTCGATATCCGCCAGGGGTAACCCGGTGATGTGGGCTACACGCTCGGGAGGATACTCCTGAAGTACACGCTGGCGCAGTGCCTCCGCCCCTACACAGTAGCGTTCCAGATAATCTGTATCTTGCCAATTTTCGCGAAAAATAATGTGCATGAGGCCCAAGGCTAAAGCAGCATCGGTCCCAGGTCGGATAGGTATCCACCAGTCCGATCGAGCCGCAGTGGGAGAACAATACGGGTCGATGGTCACAATACGAGCACCCTGGCGACGGGCTTGATGCTCAATGGTCCAGAAATGAATATTGGTAACAGCAGTATTCGAACCCCAGTTGATGATGTAGCGGCATTGCACGGCTGCTTCCGGATCGATCATCGCTCGTGTGCCCAAAGTGATGTTGCAACCTTCTTCTCCGGCGGTCGAGCAAATCGTTCGAGCTAGAACACTTGCTCCCAGGCGGTGGAAGAAGCGTCGATCCATACTGGCATACATGAGCTTCCCCATCGTACCAGCATAGCTGTATGGCAGAATCGCCTGCGGACCATCCTCAGCGATGATGGTGCGGAACCGGTCTGCAATCTGAGCAATGGCCTCATTCCAACTGATCCTCTGGAACTGACCCGATCCTTTCGGACCTACACGTCGAAGTGGATAAAGCAGGCGTTCAGGATGGTACACCCGCTCCAAGTAGCGAGCCACTTTCTGGCATAAAAAGCCGCGTGTGAAGGGATGCTCCGGATCACCTTGAAGTGCTACCGCTCGCCCTGTCCGCCGATCCACTGTCACGATCCAGCCACAGGTATCCGGACAGTCATGCGGGCACACACCTTTGATCTGTACCAGTTCCTTCGGGAGGCGGCTCTGCATACGTTCCATAGCAGGGTCTCAGTCGATTGATACAGGGATGAATCCACCGGAATCTTTCTGCTATCCTATCAGGTAGCCGCTCGAGAGATTTTCGTGAGGCTCTCGTCGGCCACGCTAGCAGATGCTAGTTTATGGTGTATGTTCTGCCGCGACGGGAATGAATCAGTTCTCACCGGCACACCATGAGATGACACACGTATGCCACCCCCCAGCACAGTTGCCGAGTTCCTGGACCTGTTACGACGAAGCCAACTGGTCCCGGAGGCCCGCCTGGAAGAGGTTCTACAACGACATCAGGAACACGGAACTTTACCCCACAAACTGGATCCGTTCGTGAATCTCCTGATTCGAGAAGGCCTGCTCACCTACTTCCAGGCCAAACAACTGAAGATGGGACGATACAAACGCTTCACAATCGCAGGAAAATACAAACTGCTGGAACTGATCGGCGTGGGAGGGATGGGTGCCGTTTATCTGTGCGAGCATATCCTGATGCACCGTTTGGTGGCCCTGAAAGTCCTCCCGCTGGAGAAACTGTCCGACCCTTCCCATGAGGAACGTTTTTACCGCGAGGCACGCGCCGTTGCGGCATTAGATCATCCCAATATTGTCCGTGCCTATGACATCGACCGATATGAGCAGTTGCACTTCCTGGTCATGGAATACGTGGATGGAACGAGTTTGCAAGAGATCGTGGCACGGTACGTGCTGGAAAGGCGTCTTTTCGATCCCATTCGGGCCGCCCATTACATCGCTCAAGCGGCCCTGGGCTTACAACACGGCCATGAACTGGGGATGGTTCATCGAGATATCAAGCCGGGGAACCTTCTACTGGATCGCCAGGGCTGTATCAAGGTTCTGGATATGGGCCTGGCTCGGTTCTTCAACAAACAACAGGATTGCGTTACGGAAAAGTATGACGAGAAATGTGTCCTGGGAACCGCAGATTATCTGGCTCCGGAGCAGGCGGTTAGCAACATCGTAGATATCCGTGCCGACATCTACTCTCTAGGAGCTACATTTTATTTCCTGCTCACAGGGCAGCCTCCCTTCCCGGAAGGTACTGTCACGGCCAAGCTTGTAGCCCACCAGACCCGTCAACCTCGCCCTGTGGAATCTTTCCGCAAGGATGTACCCTCAAGGATGCTTCAAGTCCTCCAGATAATGATGGCGAAAAACCCCGCTGATCGTTTTCAACAACCCTTGGAAGTGGCCGAGGCTCTGAGCGAATGGGCCCATCAACCCATCGACCCTCCACCAGCACGGGAGATGCCTCAACACTGTCCCTTAGTCCGTATGATTGCAGGTCCCACTACTTCTCAGTCGAACACGGTCCCCTTGGCACGCTTACTTTTTGGATCATCTCCTCGTGGTGTAGGACGTGCCACTTCGACCTCATCATCCTCTCCCACGTCAAGCTCTGTGTCCCAAAGTACGGTCACCTTTGGTCCTCTACCAGGCAGTTCACCACCTGTCAGCAGGGAAATTACTGTTCCTCTTGGCCCCACTTCAACGGCCCGTTCCTCAGCTGCCCCCACTCTCCCTGGTATTGAATCCCCCCTTAGTTCTTCCGAAGGAAGCACCTTGCTTCCAACGCTCACTACCCGCTCCCGCACTTTGGGCTGGCCGTTTTGGCTCCTGCTGGCTGCGTTGCTACTTCTTTTTGCCCTGGCCCTGTTTGCCGCCTACCAATTGGGACGAAATTCCGTCACGTGGACAGTTTCGCCTTACCCTCAGTTTTCAGAGCGGAGACACAACTCCAACCCTCTACGTATCGTCAACAGCGCAACCATTCACCCATCGTTTCGTGACGAATCCCACCATACTTATGAAAATATGGCTTATACTATTACTATGTGAAGAGAACCTCGAGTGATCACAGCAGACATTCGGCGACGTTGCGACATCGACGCAATCACTATAAGGCTCACGCAAATGCCCCCGGATTAGTGTTCGAGATAGCCACACTATGCCCGCACCAACTTCTGCCTCCGAATTCGTGGATTTGGTCCTGAAAAGCGGCGTTGTCGAAGAATCCCGTGTCCGGGAATTTCTGAAGAAGCTTGCGGAAACTGGTGGTGGTATCCCTCCTGATCCCGCACGTCTGGCGGGGCTGATGGTGCACGAAGGCTTGTTGACTTACTTCCAGGCCGAACAGATACTTCAAGGCAAATACAAACGATTTACAATCGGCAAGTACAAAGTCCTTGAGAAAATCGGCTCCGGTGGCATGGGGCAGGTATTTCTCTGCGAACATATCCTGATGCGCCGGAAGGTGGCCATCAAGGTTCTTCCCACCACAAAGGCTCAGGACCCAGCGGGGCTGGAACGCTTCTATCGGGAAGCGCGAGCCATTGCCGCCGTCGATCATCCCAACCTGGTTCGAGCTTATGATATCGACCAGGCGGAGAACTTGCATTTTCTGGTCATGGAATACGTCGATGGCGTCAGCCTGCAAGAATTGGTCAAGAAGATCGGCCCATTACCGGTGCTCCGAGCCTGCCATTACATCTATGGTGCCGCTGTCGGATTGAATCACGTTCACGAAATCGGCCTGATCCATCGCGACATCAAGCCCAGCAATATCCTAGTTGATCGCAATGGCATGGTCAAAATTCTGGATTTAGGGCTGGCTCGGTTCTTCCACGACAGTGATGAGTTGACCAAAAAGTATGACGAAAACATCTTGGGAACCGCGGACTATCTCTCTCCCGAACAAGCTGTTGACAGTCATACAGTCGATATTCGTACCGATATCTACTCGTTGGGTGCTACATTTTACTACCTCCTTACCGGCCAACCTCCGTTTCCGGAGGGCACCGTCACGCAAAAGCTGATCTGGCATCAGACCCGCGATCCCAAGCCGATTTCGGCTTTCCGTGCTGATGTTCCTCCAGAGATCATCGCCATCATCGACAAAATGATGAGAAAGAAGCCTCAGGAACGATATCAAACCCCTGCCGAATTGATGCAGGCGTTGGCTCCTTGGGTGGCCGTTCCGATTCCACCACCGAGCGAGCAAGAACTGCCTGCCTTGTCTCGGGCTGCCGGAGGGGGAGCAAGACCCCAGCATTCTGCCGGACCCATTACACCTGTCACACCTACCGCTGCTTCGGCTGATCGGGATAGCTCGTCGGTATCGACACTTCCGGCCTTTGGACCCACCGCTGTGCCTCATTCTGGGCCGCCTCAAGCACCGCCACCCCCTGGCCTATCGGAATTGTACCCCGGTGTTGCAGCGGTTCCGCCTTCGTCGCCTCTGACGTTGGGAACCTCTCCCAGTCCCCATCCATCACCTGTTGCTGTGGTAACATCCGCAGGTCCTGCCAACACTCCAGAAGCATCCTTTGTCGCCCCTGTATCTCCGGCTACCGTATGGGAAAGTCTGTCCCAAGAATTATCTTCCGATACCGATCCCGCAGTCAGCACCCATCCCACACGCACCGCATCTTCTGTTCAAAGACCGACTAAAGCAAGGCAAAAATCATCCCGCACTGTTCTTCTCGTCGGTGTTGCTTTGGCGTTGATGGGTGTCACCAGCGCCATAGCCGTGTATCTACTCATCCCTGCTACCTCACCGAGCACTACCCCCAAAGAGGGTAGCGTGTCTCAAGGAGATCAGCGTTCCTGGATCGTCAGTAAGTCCGCGAGGGAACCGAATTCCGTGCCCACTCTACGAGACGCTTTGCTCAAAGCAGCACCGGGGGATCTCATTCTCATTCGTGAGAAAAAAATCAGAGAACCACCCCTGCGTCTGGATCGTCAACGTCACAAAAATATCACGATACGCGGTGATCTGAACTCCGATCACTATCCCACTTGGGAAGTTACCGCTGCTGGCAAACCGATGCTGGAAATACCGAACGTCGAAGGTGTGCGCTTGCAAAAGCTCATTATGGATGGTACAGACTCTGCCACAAACGCCCTAGCTATCAATGGCGTCACTCCAGGAATCGTCCTGGAAGATTTAACCATACAGCGATGTTCTCTCACAGCACTAAGGTGCCAGAACGTTATGGGAGACAAGGATCAACCGATTCAAATCCGTGGGCTCCGGATCCTTCTGAATAAGCCGGAGCAAGTGGGCATCCACCTTGTGGCGGTCAATGCGGACACGCGGTATCTTCACCTCAGCCAATGCCGCTTTGAGGGAAACAACAACGGCATAGGTATCTGGATCGAAGGACCATGCCAGGAAGTTACGATTGCCGAGGGGCGTTTCTTCCAACTCACGACTGCCTTGAATCTAGGACCAGTTCCTGCCCAACGAATGAGCCAAGGAACCTTTCACAACAATGTATTGATGCGATGCGCCAATGGGCTCGTGTGGATCCGCAATTCTCCAAAGACTTCCAACAACCCGAATGAAGTTCCTGGAAAATACCATTGGCAGGTTACGGGGAATTACTTCGAATCTGTAGCTGAGATTGGAAAAGCAGACGGGGGAAGCGGCCCCTTAGCCGGGTTACAGTTACGAGACAACGCCCGCGGACCCGGATGCGGTGTCGGCAATCTCGGATGGCAAATTCCGGAACGAAAACTGCCGACGCCTCTTAAGACCGATCCGAATGATGATGCCACCTTCCTGAGATTGCCCCAGGGTGTATTGCACCAACCATCTGGCAAGTGAGTTTCTGGCTGATAAGAAATCCTGTCTCAGTGTCGTCTGCCGAAAAGATGACTGTTGAAAAAGACTCAGGGGAGTAAAGCGGTCGTCTCGGCAAGTCCGAACATGCGGTTGAAGTTTTGCACGGCTACGCCACTGGCTCCACGGACCAGGTTGTCCTCAGCTGTCACGATCACGACACGTCCGCCACGCACAGGCTGGAGGAAAATGTCCAGGTAATTGCTATGAAGGGTATCCTTCGTGGCGGGAGGTTGTTTGCGCAGGCGAATGAAAGGGTGGTTCCGATAGTAGCTACGGTACAGTTCCTCCAGTTGTTGGTGACTGACCGCCTGGATGGGCGTCACGTAGATGGTGCTCAGGATGCCACGATCCATAGGGATCAAGTGCGGCGTAAACACCACAGTCACGGTCTGTCCCGCCAGATCACTGAGTACCTGTTCAATTTCTGGTGTATGTCGGTGACTGCCGATTCCGTAGGCCGATACACTCTCGTTACATTCGGGAAAGTGAAAGGTCAGCTTCGGTGTTCGTCCCCCACCACTCACTCCACTTTTGCTGTCGATGATGATGTTCGTCACATCGATCCAACGTTCAGCAACCAAAGGGGCCAAGCCGAGGATCGCTGTTTGAGGATAGCAACCTGGATTGGCAATCAAGCGAGCCGATGGAATTTGTTCACCGTAGATTTCTGGCAACCCATACACGGCATGCTCCAGATTCCGCGGGTCATGGTGCGGCTCTTTATACCACTGCTCATATACCGCTGGATTCTTGAGGCGGTAATCGGCGCTGAGATCAATCACCCGCAGTCCGCGCTCCAGAAGCGGCGGAATGCACTCCATGCTCGTACCGTGCGGCAGACAACTGAAGGCTACTTCCACCCCTTGGGCGACCAAGGCATCCGGATCGAAGGGTTCGCAGACCTTTTCCAACCGACCATACAGGAACGGATGCAACTCAGCGATGGGCTCCCTTTGGCGGGAGGTGATGACAGCAATATCCACGAAGGGGTGCCACAGGAGTATTTTCAGGAGTTCCCCCGCTGTGTACCCTGACCCGCCTAAGATGGCAATACGCACTTTCCTCATAAAAGGCTCCTGGCCTCAGACAATGTGGGAGTATAGACATTATGCCACCCTTCCACAGCGCGACCATAATTGCAGACCAATTGCGGCAAGGTCAAGTGACAGCCCGGCAACTAGTGGAACAATTCCTGCAGCGGATTCAGGAGAAGGAGGGGCGGATCCGTGCCTGGACGGTAGTCGATGCCGAACGTGCATTTTGGGATGCTGAGCAACTGGACCGGGAAGGACAGGAAGGATCCTGGCGGAGTCCTCTCCACGGCATTCCCATCGGCATCAAGGACATCATCGATGTGTTCGACCTGCCCACCGGCTGTGGTTCCCATCTGTGGGCCCAAAGTTACGCTCGAGAGGATGCGCCCTTGATCCGTCAGCTTCGTCGGGCGGGTCTGATCATCCTCGGCAAGACCGTAACCACTCCCTATGCATATCTTGATCCCTCCCAAACCCGCAATCCCTGGCATGAGGAACACACTCCAGGTGGCAGCTCCAGCGGCTCGGCCGCGGCCGTCGCGTCCGGCATGGTCCCCCTAGCTGTGGGTACACAAACCGGTGGATCCGTGATTCGCCCAGCCGCATACTGTGGTATTTATGCACTTAAACCGACCTACGGCCAACTTTCCACACAGGGGATACTTCCTTTGGCTCCCTCTCTGGATCATGTGGGTCTGATGGCAGCAAACTTCAACGATTTACACATACTCTGGACAACCTTACGCTCCCCTCTTGTCGCAGCTCACCCTGCAACAACGGGGAAACGCCTGATCTCCCTTCCAGAGTACCTGCAGGATCCACGCTTGGAACCTGTTATGCATCGGGCTTTCCTACGTTGGCAACAAAGCACTACCGCTCAGGGTTGGCAGTGGTATGAAACCACCCTGCCCATTCCCCTGGCAGAGATACGCCGGAACCATGCGATCATCCTGGCCGTCGAAGCCGCGGCATTCCACAACCGACGGTGGCACCGCCATCCCGAGGACTACCCTCCTCGAATCACGCAACTGATCCGTGACGGGTTGAGCCACCCTGCTTGCCGCTACCATGAAGCCCGAAACCATCTCCGCGTGGCACGAAGGATCATCAAAAACTGGTTGAGTGCATCCGGAGGCTGGCTAGCGTTACCCGCCACTTATGGCCCTGCTCCCTCACGCGAAACTACCGGCGACCCTGCATTCCAATCTCCGTGGAGTTATTTGGGTTTACCTGTCGTCACCTTCCCGATCACCTGGAGCGAAGAGGGATTACCAGTATCCGTACAGCTGGTCGGGCCCCCTTTCAGTGAGGAAGCATTACTGTCCACAGCCAAGCAGTTGAACAACGATGTTCCCCGTACCTCCCCCGCCTTGCCCTTGTGATCTTGAACCCAGTATATCTGTGTGCATTCATTCCTTATGAATCGGTCTATAATGATAAGATCATCGACGGCGTCTATTGTTATGGGGAGGTGGCGTTTCCTAGCATTCTCCTTCGACAGTTGTACCGAAAGCAGCAATTTCCGATCGGGATGGGATGCATGACGTTTTCTGAATACCTGGACATACTGTATGAAGACAATCACTGCCTGGTACTCAACAAACCCGCAGGCTGGCCAACCACGCACTATCAGGGAAGAGAGGAAACCGTCGATCGGCTTGTCAAAAGCTACCTCAAAGAAAAGTATCGCAAACCGGGCAACGTATTCCTGGGCGTGGTCCATCGACTGGATAAACCAGTCAGTGGTGCTTTGCTGTTTGCACGCACCAGTAAGGCTGCAATCCGTTTGTGCGAACAATTCCGCCTGGGTGCGGTGGAAAAAGTTTATTGGGCTGTCATTGAGGAACTCCGTCAGTCTCGTAACGCTTTGGCCTCACCGTGGTGTCAACACGACAGCGGTACCCTACAGGATTGGTTGATCAAGGAGGAATCTGATCGAAAGGTGATCGTCACCCACGCGGGTAATCCCAAAGCACAACTGGCTCGTTTGGTGTTTCAAGTCAAAGCCCGACATAAAGGGCTGATTCTGTTGGAGTTACGTCCACACACCGGGCGTAAGCATCAACTCCGTGTGCAGTTAGCCTCTCGCGGCTATCCTATCTACGGAGACAACAAATATGGCAGTCCCCATCGCTTTGGTCACGCCATTGCTTTGCACGCCCGAAGCCTGACCTTTCTTCACCCGATTACTCAGGAACCACTGACCGTTACTGCCCCCCTGCCCCGCTACTGGCTCGGACGCTTTGCTTACCTTTTGCAATCCATCGCGAGTTGACGCATCCCAGTCTCTCAGGTGACTCGATGAGAGATTTTCAACCCAGCCATTCCTCATCGGATGGCATAGGTTGACTCTGGTTGTGACCCACCACCTGAGTGTACCAAGAGCGATATCATGAACGACGACTTGCCCCCGGAGACGCAGACGTCGTTGAAACTCCTCCGGGATATTGTCCAGATTGATCCAGGCCAGCGGGGTCTCAACGGTGATCCGTACTGGAATCTGTTCACTGCAACCGCCGATGATTTTGTACGGGCTTGCCAAAGTATTGCGGATCACCCCAACCCACGCCTGGCCATTGTCACCGGCTTTTTCATCCCTACAGCTCACCCCCCGGGTCACGAAACGGATGGTCCCCTCGGCGCTCTCTTCCTACTGCGTGCCTGTGAGTCGATGGGGATCTCCTCTGTGATCGTCACCGATCCCGAAGGTGGAGACGCTGTGCGTGCTGGATTGCATCACTGTGCTATCCCTTTGGACAGGTACCGCGAATTACCCCGACTCCATGGGGAGAATTGGTACACGACTCCTTCCCGCCTGTTGGGATTTCCCCCGACCCATTATGTATTCATCGAGCGAGCTGGACCAAATGCTCAGGGCCGCTGCCTGACCATGAGGGGCAAGGATATCACAGAGCGGATGTGGCCCGTGCATCGCTGGATCCAAAAAACAGCTGATGATATGACGCAGGGACGGAGCGTTGTCACAATCGGCATCGGTGATGGCGGAAACGAGATTGGTATGGGCAAGATCGACCCCAAACTTGTGGCCAGCAGTATCCCTAGGGGAGCAGAGATTCATTGCTGCGTGGCCACCGACTACTTGATTGTCGCGGGAGTGAGCAATTGGGGAAGCTACGCATTGGCCGCGGGCTTGTTTCTTCTTCGGGGCCAACGTCCCCCTGTTGAGCTGTTCGACCCGCAACAGGAATACCATCTCCTGGAAATACTGGTCCGTGAAGGGCGGTTGGTGGATGGTATAACGGGTCAGAGATCCGTGAGTGTGGATGGCTTAGCCTGGGGGGAGTATATCCAACCGCTCGTTCGGATCCGGGAGGTGATGCGATGGTAACGTCCCAAGACCTCCCAAGAGCTACGGGGGCAGCAGTCCGGCTAGCATGCC
>Ga0197142_1004370_pt1 | contig 11465 bp, 11 predicted proteins | sample GBS60_MetaG_FD_148614 | JGI IMG/M metagenome (GOLD analysis project Ga0197142, IMG submission 148614) | Sediment microbial communities from Great Boiling Springs, Gerlach, Nevada, United States - GBS 60_MetaG | ecosystem: Environmental > Aquatic > Thermal springs > Hot (42-90C) > Sediment... | reverse complement strand
GCCCGCGATGTGGAGCCGGAAGCGGTGGTGGAGGCAGTGGTAGAGGGCCTGCGCAAAACCGGCTACAGCGAGTTTTCCCTCTCTTCTCTGAGTTGCTCCGACTACCTCTCCCTGCCAGCGGTGGGGGCCGAGCTGCACAACCGCCTACTTGGGGAGCACGTCGCCCTCTCCCTGCCCAGCCAACGGGTGGATCGCTTCGATGAGCAAATTGCCGCCATCATGAAGGGATCCCGCCGCTCCGGCCTGACCTTTGCCCCGGAAGCCGGCACCCAACGGCTGCGGGACATCATCAACAAGGGCCTGACCGACGCTGATCTCATTCGCGGCATCCGCACGGCCGTTCAGGAGGGCTGGGACAAAATTAAGCTTTATTTCATGATTGGCCTGCCCGGCGAGACCGACGCCGACGTGCTGGGGATCGCCCGCACCGTCGAGATGCTGCAGCGAGAGTGTGCCGCCCTGGGCCGCAAGCGGGTGGAGTTTACCCTCACCCTCTCCAACTTCACGCCCAAGCCCCACACGCCCTTCCAGTGGCACCGGGTGGACTACGCCGACGTGCGGCGCAAGCAGGCGTTGTTGCAAAAAGAGCTGCGGCGGCTGCGGGGAGTCAAGGCCCACTTCACCGATATCCGCTTCAGCATCCTGGAGGACTTGATCGGCAAAGGAGATCGCTCCCTGGGCCGCATGATCGAGCGGGCCTGGCGGGCCGGCGCCGGCCTGGACGCCTGGTGGGAAAACATCGACGCCGCCTATGCCGCCTGGGTGAAGGCCTACTGCGGCGAAGCCGTGGATCCCAGCGCCGATCCGGTCGCCCTCTGCGCCCATCTCCCCATGCGCGAATTGGGCCTGGAGGATCCCTTGCCCTGGGATCACATCGATACCGGCATCGACAAGAAATGGCTGCAGAAAGACTACCGCCGCGCCCTGGAAGCCATCACGGTGGAAGACTGCTCCTTTGAAGGCTGCTCCGCCTGCGGCATCTGCGGCCCTGGCTTTGGCCACAACATCGTCATCCCGCCCCCGCCCGTCCCGCCCCTGCAGAGCCGGCCCACCCCCACGCCGGATCCCCTGGAGCCGGAGCCGCCCGCCCAGCGCTTCCGCATCACCTACGGCAAAACCGGGGATCTGCGCTGGCTGGGCCACCTGGATCTGATGCGGCTGTGGGAACGGGCCTGTCGGCGAGCGGGGCTGCCTCTGGCCTTCAGCGGCGGCTACCACCCCATGCCCCGCCTGGCCAACGCCAACGCCCTGCCCATCGGCCAGGAAGGCTATGGGGAGATCCTCGATCTGGAACTCCTGGCCCGCCCTGGGGCTCCCTTTACCCCGGAGGAGCTGCGCGCCCTGCTTGCCGAGCAACTGCCCCCCGAAATCCCCATCCAGGCCATTCAAGAGATCGGCCTGCGGGATCCCTCGGCCACCGAAGCCGTTTACGCCGCCGAATATCAGCTCACTGTTAGCTGCGAGTCGCCCGCTACGGAGTCCTCTTGGTCCGCTTGGGTAACCCAGATCCTGGATGCGCGGGAAATTTGGATTGAAAAATCCACCAAATCCGGCAAACCCTGCCGCTTCAACGCCCGCCCCCTGCTCTACTACCTGGAGTTTCAGGGTCTGGCCCCTGACGGCAGCGCCCGCCTCCTCTACCGCGGCAGTTGCCGCAACGACGGCGCTTACCTGCGGCCCGCCCAACTGGTGCAAATGGCCGAGTCCTTGGGCCTGCCCCGCTGGACGCTACAGATGGCCAGGCGGCTGCGTCTGCTGTGGCAAGATGGCGCCTCCGATCCCGACTGAGGAGCGGCCACAGGATCGACTGGACAAAAAGGAGACCAAGGCTGGGCCCTGTCCCTGTCTGGGCTGAGCGATCCGACAGGCGCTATAATTTGTCTATTGCTGGCTTCTGCCGCTGCGGGGCTTGCCAGGATCAACTTGGCCAAAGGCAGGGCAAGCAGCAGGCAAAAGTTGGGCCGGATTCCGAAATGGAGACACTCTTAACTCAGTACCCAGGGCAGGTAACGGGCGCGACAGGGTCCAGTCGATAGGTGGTACAGGGAGGTGTGCCCCTTTGGCCTGGCTCTAGCATTCTATTTTCCCCTGAGAAGGTGTTTCTTTCTGCGTGCAAACCCTGTCTTTCTGTGGATCTAGGCTGGCACGATTGGGGTTCTGCCACGAACCATCGTCTAATCTCTTCTGGGGTGCCTGAGGCGGAGTGGCGTCATCTTGCCTCCTGAGCCTATCCATGAATCCCCATGCAAATCCCACCCAATCCTAAGGATCCGATGAGCTTGGATTCACCTCATCAATGGTGGAGTGGAAGCCCAGCAAATCGGTCATCCTCCGTCAAAGCAGAGCTTAGGGTAATGGACAGCCCCATGATGAATCGATTTTGGCTAAAAAAACTTGAGCGGATCCCGACAAAAGAACAGCGCCTCGCTGCAACGAGGGTTCAATCCACAACCGCAGGCCCTGGGGGCGGGGAGGAAGGTTAATGCCCAGGCAGATTGTAATTGACGAGCAACACCGCGTCGCTGCTGTCTTCGCCGAAGACCAGGTACAAGAGCTGATCGTTGCCAGTGGCACCCACCAGGTGGGGGATGTCTACGTCGGGATCATCGAGAACGTCCTGCCCAGCATCGACGCTGCCTTTGTCAACATCGGCTCCGGCGAACGCAACGGGTTTATTCACGTCAGCGACCTAGGCCCGCTACGCCTTAAGCGCAACCACGCCTCCATCTCCGAGCTGGTTCTGCCGCAGCAAAAGGTGCTGGTGCAGGTTATGAAGGAGCCCACCGGCAACAAAGGGCCACGCCTCACCGGCGATCTGGCCTTTCCAGGGCGGTACTTGGTGCTGCGACCCTACGGCAAAGGGGTTCATCTGTCCCGCCGCATCGAGGATCGGGAAGAACGCAATCGCCTGAAGTCGCTGGCCATTCTGATCAAACCCCCCCAGATGGGCCTGTTGGTGCGCACCGAGGCCGAGGGGGTGTCTGAAGAGGCGATGATCGAAGACCTGGAGCAATTGAAAAAGCTCTGGGAGGATATTCAACAACAGTATCAGGCGGCACGGGGGCCGGGGCTGCTCAGCCGAGACGACGATTTTATCCAGCGGGTGCTGCGGGATGTTTACTCGGAGGATGTAAACCGCATTGTTACCGACTCTGTTGCCGGCGCAAAGCGGGTGCGCAGCTATCTGCAAGGTTGGAACAAGGGCCAGATGCCTCCCGGCGTCGTGGTCGATGCCCACCGCGAACCCACCCCCATCCTGGAGTATTTCCGGGTCAATGCAGTCATCCGGCAGGCGCTGCGACCCCGGGTGGATCTCCCCTCTGGCGGCTACATCGTCATCGAGCCCACCGAAGCCCTGACGGTGATCGATGTCAACTCTGGCTCTTTCACCCAATCGGCCACCTCTCGCGAGACAGTGCTGTGGACAAACTGTGAGGCGGCCACCGAGATTGCCCGTCAACTGAGGTTGCGCAACATTGCCGGCGTGATCGTGGTGGATTTCATCGACATGGATTCCCGCCGCGACCAGTTGCTGGTTTTGGAACACTTCAACAAGGCCCTCGCCCACGACAAGGCCCGCCCCCAGGTGGTTCAGTTGTCGGAATTGGGGCTGGTGGAGCTCACGCGCAAACGGCAGGGGCAAAGCCTTTACGAGATTTTCGGCCACTCTTGTCCTACTTGTGAGGGGCTGGGGATCCTGGCCCGCCTGCCAGGAGCTGAGCCAGGACGGCTGTTGACGGTCGAAAGTGGCCTGCCGGTAACGTTGCCCACTGAGGGGGAGGAGGGCGAGGAAGACGGTTCCAGCCCGAGCCTGCTCCAGGAGGGTGACTCGCAGCGGGCGCGCCTGCGGCTGGGGAGCAATGGAGTGTCGCGAGCCGAAGGCCGTGTCTCCTTGCGCCGCTCCCGTCCCGCCCCAGAACAGCGACCGGATCTGGAGGAACCACGAATTGAAGTGGGGCGCAAACGCCCCCGCGACGAGTGGGTGGATCCCCGCGCAGGCCAGCGCCTGGTTTCCCGGAGCGGGGACCTTGGGACAGAAGGGGGCAGCCTGGAGCCGCCTGGGGAAGATCTCTTGCAGCCGGCAGGGGGCGGGGCAGAGCAGAAGCGCAAGGAATCCCGTCGTCCTGGCCGGGGAGAAGATGCGGAAGAGCAGGGTTCCCGCAAAGACCAGCCCGCCTCTGGGCGAGCCGCTCGCGCCGGTGGGGCAGAGTCCTCAGACAGCCGCCCAGCCCGGCAAACCATTACTGTGGAGATGACCCCCTTGCAACAGCGGGTCTACTCAGAGTTAGGGCTGTCGCCGCTGTTGCTCCTGGATCAGCCACCGCCCTCGGGCCGCGACACGGTGGTTATGGTGGCCCTGCCGGGCACTGTAGAGATGGCCAGCCCGGAAGAGGCGGAGGCCGGTGCAACTTCTGCCAACGGCACGGCGGAGACGTTTGCCCCTGAAGCCGCAGCTTTGCCGGAGCAGGAGCCAGTGAATACTTTTCCCCCGCCAGCACCCCCCGAGCAGGAAACTCCGCCTGTGTCATCGATGGCAGAGCCGCCGGCAACGGTGACGCCCCAGGAGGTAGTCATCGACCCGTCTCAGCAATCTCCGGCGGCCTCCAGACGACGGCGCTCCCGCAGCAGCTAGCCGGCCCGTTGAGCCCGGGAGCAAACCCCGCCGTTGGTCGGTTGGCTCAGTCTAGAGTATCGTTGACTCCAGAGTTTGGCGTATGGACAAGGCGGCACAGCCCAGCCTGAGGTGGGAAGGATCCCTGTGGCAACGGGGGATGCGGCGAGTGGCGGGGGTGGATGAGGTGGGGCGAGGGGCTCTGGCCGGGCCGGTGGTGGCGGCGGCAGTGATTTTGCCGGCCAACCTGGATCCGGAGGCCCTGGCAGGAGTGAGAGACTGCAAACAACTGCGCCCGCCGCAGCGCGCCCACTGGGCGGAGCAGATTCGCCAAGTAGCCCTGGCCGTGGGCATTGGCAGTGCCTCTGCCGCCGAGATCGACCGGCTCAACATTCGCCAGGCCACGCTGCTGGCCATGCAACGGGCGCTGGCGCAGGTGGGGGAAGTGGAGCACATCCTGCTGGATGGGTTGCCGTTGGCAGAGCTGGGATCCCGGCAGACGGCGCTGGTCAAAGGGGATCAGCTCAGCCTCTCCATCGCCGCCGCTTCCATCGTGGCCAAAGTCTGGCGGGATACCCTGATGCAGAGCTGGGATCGACAGTACCCTGGCTACGGCTGGCGCACCAACGTCGGCTATGGCACCCAGGAGCACCGACTGGCGCTGCAGCGCTTGGGGCCGAGCCCCCAGCACCGCCGTAGCTTTGACCCCCTGCGAGACTTGCAGGCAGGCGAAATTGGAGGGTAGGATAGGGGCTATGCACTGCCCACGTAGCTCAGCGGACTAGAGCACTGGGTTCCGGTCCCAGGGGTCGGAGGTTCGAATCCTTTCGTGGGCGTTTCTCTCAGAAGCCGGCAGCGAAGGAGCAGTTCTTTCAGCAGGATGTGGATCTAAGCCTTAGCTAGGGACTCGCAGTTGGTTCCGGCAGCACATAAATGGACTCCACTTGGCCTCCTGCTGCTGGCACGGCCTGAATGGTGCCTTTTTCGATGTGATAGATGACCCTTTCTGCTTGCAACTGATTTTCCCCTTGGCGGATGATGACCTGGCCCTCCAGCTCGATCCGCTGCTCCTGGCTGTAGTACACCGCTCTCTGGGCACGGGCCGTGAGACGCTCGGCGGGAAAGCTGAGGGTGACATTGCCAGTGGCTACAAACACCCCCGTGTTGGCATTGGCCTCCTGGACATCGGCGCTAATGCTGATGGCACGCGGGTTTTGCCCCCAGGCCAGGTCGGGGATCGCCAGCAGCAGCGCCACCCCCACCGCCCAGGCCAGCCCCCTTAGCCGGCACCTGTTTCTCTGCTCAAGGTCGATCCCGACCGCCATGCGCATCACCCCAATCAAACCACCCCACCTGCCAGTCTAGCCTGGGATCCCTGGCCCTGCTGGCGGGGCAGCGTGTTAGTCCTTACCATTTCCTCCCTTGGGCAGAGCTTGGGCCAGTTGCTTTTCCAACTCGCTGACCCGCTGCAGCAATTGGCGGTTGGTTTCCAGCAGCTCCCGCGCCTGGCTGCTGAGATAGGGATCCGATTCCCACCAGTTGATCCCGATCTCCTTGGCCTTGTCCACCGAAGAGATCAGCAGCCGAATGCGCACATTGAGCAGCTCCACATTGCCCACCGAAACGGTGATATCCCCGGCGATGACAATGCCCTTGTCCAAAACCCGCTCCAAGACATCGGCCAGAGAGGAGCCATGCGTTGCCGTGGCCAGAGGTTGAGAGGTAATAGGCACAGGGAATTACCCTCCAAAGCGTACAAATATCAGCCGGGCAGTTGATCCAGCAAATAGTTGAGCACCTGGGCTCCTTCCTCGTAACGCTTGCCGGCCCTGGGCAACAGCACGTCGGCACATAGAGCGCGAAAATCGGCATTCTCTTTGCTCACCGCCAGCTCGTGCTCCTTGACAATGCGCCCGATCATCAGACAACTGCGCAGGCTGGGGTGGCGGGTCAGATCCAATTTGCGGCGAAAAGCGCGGACGATGTGGACGATCTTGAGCGCGTCGGGGCCAGATAGGCCGATGCGCGCGGTGAGGATCTCCTTTTCGGTCTCGATATCCGGCTCGCCGATATCGATGGTGATCATCCGATCCAGCAGCGCATCCTGGGCCTTGTGAACTCCGGTGTATTCCTCCGGGTTGGAGGTGAAGATGGCCCGGAACTGGGGATGCACCCGCAGATATTCGGAGCGGTTGCTGTCCGGCGGCAACACCAGCAGCCTCTCTTCCAAAGCGCTCAGGAGGGCGTTGTTGGCCTCGGGGCGGGAGCGGTTGAACTCGTCGTAGATGAGGGTGAACCCCTCGCGGCAGGCCAAGGTGAGGCGGGCATCCACCCAGCGCTGCCGCACATCCTCCTCCGTCTTCACCACCGAGTGGATGAAATTATCCACCACCCGCCGATGGGTAAAGCCGGTGCGCCCCCCGATCAGGTCGGAAGAATCGAAGCGATCATCCCCGTAGATCAGCATGATGGGCCGGCCCAGCAGGCTGGCCAAGTGCATCGCCAAGGTGGTCTTGCCCGTGCCTGAAGGCCCCCGTAGATGCACCGCAAAACCCGATTGCAGATAGCGCAAAGCGCGGCGGGTAATCCGCTCGATATAGGGCGTGTTGACAAACTGGCGGGGGCGCGCCTGCAGAACAGTGGCCATAGCGATACCTAGCTCTCTCCTAATTTGCCTTGACTGTAGCCGCAATGTTCTTCCTGCGCTCAGAGGGATCGCCTCGGGATCAGAGCGCAACTGTTCCCGACACCATGCGCCGCAGTGTGGTCAGGATCTCCGAGGGATCCACGCCCAGCTCCACCGCACCCCGGGCCAGCAGATCCCGCACCCGCTCCCGATCCCCGATCACCTGCAGCAAAGTCAGGTTGGGATCCTGCGCTTGCAGGTCCGCCACATAGTTGTTGACGTAGTTCAGGATGGGATCTGGCCCTTCCTCAGCGATGGGCGCGGGCGGAACTGGCGGGGGTTCAGATGGCGTCGGAGCCGCCACAGGCTGGGCGGGAGAAGGAGCTGCGTCATCTGAGATTGAAACTACAAGCTCTGGCTGGGGAACTTCAGTCGAAACCGTTTCCTGAGCTTTGACCGGGCTCTCAGACCGCTTGTCAACATCTTCAGATCCCTCAGGCTGGGCCTCTGGGATCCCATTCCCCCACACCTGCTCGCGCAGCGCCCTGCGGAAAGCCGCCAAGGTCTGGCGCTGTTCTTGGGCAATCTGAGCCAGCTCCTGCCGCGCAAGCTGCCGCAAAGCTTGTACCTGTTGCCGCAACTCGGCGTAAAAAGACTGCAGAGCTTGGCGAGTTTGGCTAGCCATGGCCTGCCGAGCCTGAATATAGGTGCTCAGCAAGCTCTCCACCGCCGCTGTCAAGTTGGCTTGAAAAGTCCGCAGCTCCTGCTGCTGGGCTGCCGATTGGGCGGCTCGTTCTTGTGCCATGCGAGAGAGAAGCTCCGCCACTGCCTTGGCCCGCTGTGCCACAGCCTCCATGCGGGAATGCTCGTCCAAGGCCCGCTGCGCCGCCTGGCTTTGGTTAAAGCTCTGCAGTTGCCTGCGGGTTTGCTCCCTCTGTTGCTGGATTGCCTCTTGTCGTTCCCGGCGGCGTTGCTCCAGCTCGGCCATCAGAGCTCGGTGCTGCTCCAGGCGCTGCTGCCGGGATTGGCTGAACAAACTTTGATTCCGGGCTACCCGTTGGTTGTGGGCCATGACCCACTGTTCCCGCAAACTCATGGCGTCCCCTCTCTCCCGTTGGTTTTCACTGTGTGGGTCAGGGTCACTACGGCTTTTTTCCCTTTTCCCAGATAGCTGGCTTCGGCACCTTGCGTGGAGAGACAAACCGGCAGACCGCGAAAGCCCTCCGCCTGGGAGCGGGAATAGCCAGGCTGTTGGTCGGTCAAGACTGGCCAGGACTGAGCAAAACGAGGCAGAGACTCCACCCTGGCCTCTGCCTCACTGCCCACCCGCTTTAAGCTTACCCCCCTCTCTGCTCAAGAGCTTGGTCAGGCCTGCCAAGCCACAGCGGCACTGGGAAACCGTTGCCGCTTCTTTGCAAGCGGCTGATGGTGTTGATGGGCAGACGGCCAGACTTAGACGGCGGGGGCGGCAGCAGTAGCCGTCAGGCCCACCGCCTCGGCGTACTTCAGGTAGGTTTCCACCGAAGCCACGACGACGCGCGCCTCAATGGCCAACAGCTCGATCCCCACCAGAGAAACCCGCACCCAGGCATCGACCACGATGCCCTTGTCCAAAATGCGGTCGATCACTTCGGCCAGGCTCGAGGAGGAGTTCACTTTCTCAACTGCCATGACAATCTCTCCTGCACTAATGTTTGTGATGTTTAGGGGCAAACAACTCGGCGGCAAAATGGCAGGCCAGAAGGGATCCGAATCCTGGATCTGCCTTCCAGGGGGCGACAACCGCACCTTTTGTCGCTCCGAGCCCTATTGTGATGGTTTTTTTCGGGGAGAACACCCGTAGATTCGCTTAAAAAGTACGGCGGGCTGGCAAGAGTCGCCGTCTTCTCTAAGCGCCATCCCCCCCATATAGTACTCGCTGGCAGAAAAAGTGGGTCAAAGGGTGAGAGCGTTTTTTAGCTTCGGTTATGGAGAGGTTCTCAAGCCGAGGTGCGGGCCGGCAGGGATCCCCTATACTGAGGGCAGTGCGCTTTTCGCTGGCCAAGAGTGCTGCCGTGACCGAGTTCAACACCGGGATCCCAAGTGTGCGCCGCCTGCAGAAGGTGATCCGGGATCGGGAAATCCTGGAAGTTAAGCTCAACACAGGAGATGTCTTCGTCGGCCAGTTGCGCTGGCAGGATCCCGACTGCCTCTGTTTGGCAGACGCGGAGGGACAGGAATCGCTGCTGTGGCGCTCCGCCATCGCCTTCGTCAAAGTTAGGCCCCACGCCTAGGCCCAAACCCCTGCAGCCTCTTCGTCATGCCTGCTTGCTGGCGGTGGCGATCCCTCTGTTGCACCCATCGACGGCTGTGGCCGAAGCCCGTGGCGAAGAGGTTATGATTCAGCAAGATAGTGTGTAAGGAAAAAAACTACCGCCCTCCCCACCGCCATGACAACTGGTCTCATTGAGCTGAGCCTGCAACCTGCTGCCCAACGGCACAATCACTACAGCCGCGAGGATTTTTTTCGCTTCGATCGCTCCCAGGGATCCCTGGTGGACTGGACGGGCACCCGCAATGTCTTGGTGAGCGAGGATTTTATCCTGGGTTTGCAACAGGGCCTGGAAGAAGAAGTGGGGGATGCTTCTGCCTCGTTGATGTACACCATTGGCCGCGAGTGGGGGCGCAACGATGCGATCCACTTCTCCCACTGGTTTGAGGAGGAGTATCGGCGCAAGCCCAAGCAGAGCCACCTGATGTTCCTCTTGGAAACCTGGTGGTGGCCCTTGACCTCGCAAGGCTGGGGGCGCTGGGAGGTGGAGACCGAGAGCCGGCGGCAGGGGTTTATTTTTATCAACCTCTTTGACTCCGCTGTGGCTCGCACTCTTGGGGATGTGGGCAAGCCGGTTTGCCATCTCTACGCCGGCTTATTTGCCGGGTTTTTCAGCGCCATGGTAGAGCGGCAGCTCAACTGCATCGAGATCCAGTGCTACTCCATGGGAGAAAGCTACTGCAAGTTTTTGCTCGGCAGCAAAGATCGCATCGATGCGGCTGCCTTTTGGCTCAACGAAGGGGCCACTGCCAGCGAAATTGCCCAAAAGCTGCGCTCCGGCCAGGGAGTGGCCAAGCCATGACGGCAGAGGTTTTCCTGGAAGAGTCGGTGCAGAGCTTTTTTGCCCGCCTGAATTGGGATAACCGCCCTCTGCAAGACTCCTCGCTGCCCATGCCTTTTGTACGGGTGCGGGAGCACTTCGGCTCCATTCCCTGGACCGGGGATCCCTTGGCTTTGGCGGCCCGTTCCTTGGGATCCTTGGCGTCGGTAGCAGAACCCGATCCGGAGGAAGAGCAGATCACCTTAGCCGACCTATTCAGCCTGTTCTGAATGCCAACTTTCCAGGAGAAGCAAGATGGTCAGCCCCTTGGAGCAGATGCTAATCGAGGCAGAGGCACGCTACCTCACCTCGGAGCAACTGGAGCAGCTCAAGGCCTACGTGCTCGGCTGGCCGAAGCGGCAGCATGTGTACCGGGCTGTGCGGGAACGGGAGGGCCAGATGGTGAGCCGCACCCTGAGTGCCCTCCAAAAAGAAATGCCCAATCTTTCCCCGCAAACGGTCAACCTGTGCCGGCGGCACCTGCTCCTGTTGCTGCGTCAGAGCGCCCTGGCCATGTTGCTGCAGGACGAAAACCTCTTGAAGGAGCGGCTGATCGAGTGGATGGAAGAGGAGGTGCGCCTGTACGGGCTGCAGAGCGTTTATGAGGTAGCCCATCGGACTTTTCAGCAAGAGCTCAGGGATCACCTGACCCCTGGCGAACTGGAGTTCATCCGCCCCCTGATCACTCAGGTGCAGGCAGCTTTGCTCTCTTTAAACGGCTTCAAATCCGCCTAGAAGCTTTCCCACCGCCTTTTGGTGACTCATCGATACACTGATAGCCCAGGGATCCCCTATGGCCAGCACCCCCCCCATCCCCAGCAGCCTCGCCGACTTTGACCCCTACACGCCTGTTGTGGCCAACTACTACGCGCCCAGCGCCTATCTGCAAGGCGATCTGGAGTCCGGTTTGCTGGAAAGTCGCCACGGCGACCGGCTCTTGGCCCTTCCGGAGGCCTTGCTGCGCGGCATCTACACTGGCTTGGAATACGAGACAGGGCAAGCCGCCCGCCTGGTATTGCGCAACTGTGGCCGTATGTGGGGCAAAGAGTTTTTCCGCCGCTTTGCCCAGGAGCTCTCCGACTACTACCAGAAGCCT
>Ga0197142_1004369_pt1 | contig 11466 bp, 12 predicted proteins | sample GBS60_MetaG_FD_148614 | JGI IMG/M metagenome (GOLD analysis project Ga0197142, IMG submission 148614) | Sediment microbial communities from Great Boiling Springs, Gerlach, Nevada, United States - GBS 60_MetaG | ecosystem: Environmental > Aquatic > Thermal springs > Hot (42-90C) > Sediment... | reverse complement strand
GCGCAGCCAGATTGGGGCCATGCTCATGAGCTTGGATCGGCTGGATGCGTTGGTCTTCTCGGGCGGCATCGGGGAAAACGCGGCGCCAGTACGGGCAGCAGCCTGTGCCAACCTGGGCTTTTTGGGGATTCAAATCGACCCAGTTCTCAATGCTGGATCCCCGCGCAACTGCGACATCAGCACCTCTGATGCGCCAGTGCGAGTGCTGGTTATCTCCGCGCAGGAAGACTGGGCCATTGCCAATGCCTGCCAAAAACTGTTGCAAGGGGAATAGGCAAAAGATCTCAGGCTGCTTCTAGCCAGGTTGTCTCCTTTTCAACGACTGGCTCAGTTGAGACACCCCCCCGACAATGGGGCCAAAGCCCTGGGGAGGGGACGACAGGGGAACCCCATTGCGCTACCCCTGCAGGTCGCCTCCGTCCCTACAATTTTCCCCCTCCCTGAGAGAGAGGAGCTGAGGGATGCCCTAAACTCGAAACCAAGCTCGTTTGAAGGTAACGGGAAACTATGCAGCCTGCACAACGCTTGCGCAGAGGGATCCCTCTGCTGTTGCTCCTAGGCGTCGGTTTGGCAGGATGTGGGGAGACGACCGGCAGCACCCCCCTGCCGACGCCGATACCGCCTCCCTCCCTCACCATCACCGATCTCTCGCCCCGCACTGTCTCCGTAGGGCAAACCCCCACCTTCGTGGTCTCCTTCCGCGTCGAGGCCCCTGCCGGGATCCGCGGATCCAACGCTTTCTTGGCTGCCGTTACTACTCCGCTAGGCAATTTTGTCACCCTGGGGGTTTTCGATGCTTCCCAATTGCCCGGCTGCTTTGTCGGAGCCACCGCCTGCACAGTAACAGGGCTTACCCTGAGCCAGAACCGCTTTACCGTTACCCAGACGGGATCCCATCAACTTACCATCAGCGTTTTCGATCGCCAGGAGCGGCTGGGCAGCGGCAGCTTTACCTTTAACGGCGTGCTCTAACGGGGAGCCCCCCTGTTGCCGGTCCAGCAGAAATCTCTACCCAGCAAGGGTGATCGGCGGTTTGACTTGCCACCTCAGGCTGCGGGAGACTGACTCACCCCTTATGGATACTCGGTTCCCAGGAACTTTGGCCCTCCCGTCGCCGCTGCGCGGGTGATTGCCATGCCCAGTTCCGAATTAGCTTCCTCCAAACGCCTCACCAGCGATGGCTGCGAAAGCGGCCTGCTGCACCCGCGCTGTCAACCGCTTTGGGACACCCTCTCCCCTCGGCTATCTAGCCGGAAACCCTTGCCAACCCCATTCCTTACTGCCCAGGTCGGCGTGGCGGAGGAATCACAACCAGCCTGCGAGGAGAAGAGTAAGATATCCTAAAACAAACAAAACCAGCCAACTGTCCAGCCGTCCTCTGCCAATTGCTGCCTATGGCCGCTTCTCCTACCCTCCTATCTTTGCCAGGTTCCTCTGAGGTTAGGCAGTCCCAGGGATCGCCCCACCAGCCCTCCCCTCCTCGCGGTCGCCTAGTGGTTTTAACAGGGCCTAGTGGGGTAGGCAAAGGAACCTTGGTCAGCCACCTGCGCCAGCGCCACCCTGAGCTGTATTTTTCTGTCTCAGTCACCACCCGCCCCCCTCGTCCCGGCGAACAGGAAGGGGTCAACTACTACTTTCGCACCCGCGAGGAGTTTCTCAGTCTCATTGAAGCTGGCGAGTTACTGGAATGGGCGCAGTATGCAGGCAACTTCTACGGCACCCCTCGCCAGATTGTCTTTGAAAAACTCAGCCAGGGTCAGGATGTACTGCTGGAAATTGAGCTGGCTGGAGCTCGCCAAGTGAGGAAACTTTGCCCAGATGCCATTCGTATTTTCCTGTCGCCTCCTTCTCTAGAAGAGCTTGAGCGCCGCATTCGCCAGCGGGGCCAAGATTCCGAAGACAGCATTGAATGCCGCCTGCAGCAGGCTCGTAAGGAATTGGATGCCAAAGACGAATTCGATTACGTCATTGTCAACGACGACCTAGAGCGGGCTTTGCAGGAGCTAGAGGCCTTGCTTTATCCCCCCTCTTCAGGGAAGGGCCAGACGTAGCAGCTCTGCCCCTCTACCCGTCTGCTTGATTTTCCTCAGGCTAGAAGAACTCACGCTCCTGGCTCGACAGGCCAGAAGAAGGCTGCTTGGCCTTGTAATCCTCCTAAATTTGTGAGACAATGGTAAAACTGTGCTTTCTGCCTGCACGGCTTTTGTCGTCTATCTGGCCAATTAGGGGATAGTATGGTACACACACTATCTGGCCAATTAGGGGATAGGTCTCTGGCTCTAATCGGGATCCACTGCATCCTAGAGCTGTACGACTGCCCGGCCAACCTCTTGGATGATGTCTCCCTGGTGCAGCAAGCCTTGCGGGAGGCGGCTAGACGCTCCAACTCCACCCTCTTGGGCGAGCTTTGCCATCCCTTTGAGCCGCAGGGGATCACGGCCCTGGCCCTCTTGGGAGAGTCCCACATCTCCATCCACACTTGGCCCGAAGTGGGTTATGCAGCGGTGGATGTGTTTACCTGCGGCCGCCATACGCGGCCAGAAGCAGCCTGCGAATATTTGATTGAGGTTTTTCAAGCACGACGGCATTCGCTGCGTAAGCTACCTCGCCGAACTACGGAGCCGGCACCCCTTGAGGAAGTGACGCCCTTGCCGGAGGCACTCAGTTGTGAGACAGCTAGACGAAGGCGCTGAGATGGCATCCCTTTTGCTGAGCTAACCATGAACCCGCCAAGGAGCTGCTTCTGGGCCCAGGAGTACTTCACCCCCTGGAGCTACACTGCCTTTGCCATTACCCGCGTTCTGGCCCACCGAAAGACCCCCTTCCAAGAAATGCTGATTGCCGAGACGGGGGCCTATGGCAAGGGCTTGATGCTGGATGGGCATTGGCAGTCCACTACGCTGGACGAGTTCCTCTACCATGAGGCACTTGTCCACCCAGCTCTTCTGCAGGTTGTCCAGGGGGGTGTGCTCCCCCGCCGCGTGCTCGTGCTGGGGGGCGCGGAAGGGGCAACGCTGCGGGAGGTGCTGCGCTGGCGCTCGGTGGAGCAGGTAGTGATGGTGGATATCGACGGAGAGGTGGTGGAGGCCTGTCGGGAACACTTGCCAGAAATGCACCAGGGATCCTTTGAGGATCCGCGGGTGCAGGTAGTCATTGCCGACGCTTTCGACTTTGTCCAGGAGACAGAGCCAGTTTGGGATGCCATCCTCTCCGACCTCTCAGATCCGGTGGAAGGGGGCCCTGCCTACCGCCTCTTTACCCAGGAGTTTTTCCGCCAGATCCGCTCCAAGTTGCAGCCTGGTGGGGCTTTTGTCCTCCAGGCTGGGCCGACAAGCCCCCTGGAGTTGTGGCAGCACACCCGCATCGTTCACACCCTGAAAACAGTGTTTGCTGCTGTGCAGACCTACACCATCTACGCCCCTACCTATGGTGAGCCTCTCGGATTTGCCCTGGCAGCTCAGGCTCCCATTCTCTCCAGGCCAGATCCGGAGCAAATTGACCAGCTCCTGGCCCAGCACTTGGATCCCAGTCGAGGGGAACTGCGCTTCCTCGATGGCATCACCCTCCTGGGCCTTTACCAAGTCCCTGCCTATGTGCGCCGCGCCATTGCCACTGAGACCATCGTCTACACCCTAGACAACCCTCCTCAGGTCGACTAAATCCCCAGATGAGATCCTGAGGTGTTTGTCTTTGGTGCCATAACTTGGTAGATTCTTGAACAGGCGAATTCCGCTTCCGCGATGAGAGTTCTAGTTATTGGTGGTGATGGATACTGCGGCTGGGCAACGGCTCTGCACCTATCCAACAGGGGCTACGAGGTGGCTATCCTCGACTCCTACATCCGCCGGCTTTGGGATCTGCAACTGGGGATTGCTAGCCTGACACCCATTGCCTCGCTGGAGCAGCGGGTTGATCGCTGGAAGGGACTGACCGGTAAGGATATTCCCATTTTTGTATGTGACGTTACCAACTACCAGGCCTTAATTTCTTGCATGCGCCGCTTTGAGCCAGAGGCGATTGTGCACTTTGGCGAGCAGCGCTCCGCTCCCTTCTCAATGATCAGCCGCGAACATGCGGTGATGACCCAGGTTAACAACGTGGTGGGTACCCTCAACATCCTCTATGCCATCAAGGAAGAATTTCCCGACTGCCACCTGGTGAAGCTGGGCACCATGGGTGAGTACGGTACCCCCAACATTGACATCGAGGAGGGCTACATCACCATCGAGCACAACGGCCGCAAGGATACCCTGCCGTATCCCAAGCAGCCGGGATCCATGTACCACCTCTCCAAGGTGCATGACAGCCACAACATTCACTTTGCTTGCCGCGTCTGGGGCCTGCGGGCTACGGACCTTAACCAAGGGGTGGTCTATGGCGTGCTCACGGAAGAAACAGGCATGGACGAGGTCCTCATCAACCGCCTCGACTACGATGGGGTGTTCGGTACGGCTCTAAACCGCTTCTGTGTCCAGGCAGCAGTAGGCCATCCGCTGACGGTCTATGGCAAAGGAGGTCAGACGCGTGGCTTCTTGGATATTCGCGACACTGTGCGTTGTGTGGAGCTAGCCATCGCCAATCCTCCTGAGCCAGGTCAGTTTCGGGTGATGAACCAGTTTACGGAACAATTTAGTGTCGAGCAGCTAGCCGTGATGGTGCAAAAGGCGGCAGCTGCCATGGGCTTGAAGGTGGAAATCCAACACTTGGAGAACCCCCGCGTTGAGTTGGAAGAGCACTACTACAACGCCAAAAACACCAAGCTTCTTGATCTAGGCCTTCAGCCCCACTACCTGTCAGATTCGCTATTGGATTCGCTGCTTAACTTCGCCCTCAAGTACAAAGACCGGGTGGATGTGCGACAAATCCTGCCTAAGGTGAAATGGAAAGGCTAACCCCCCACCCCCAGGCAAGCTTGAGCTAGGCTCAGCCAGCCGCAGGCCAGGTTCTCCAGGTCATAGCCCCCTTCTAGGCCGAAGACAGTCTTGCGGGTCACCTCCTCCAGGCAAAGGCGGGCCATGCGGCCAAAATCTTCTGGCTCCAGCAGCATGCTGGCCAAGGGATCCCCTTTGGCACAGTCAAAGCCTGCACTCACCAGCAGCAAATCCGGTTGGAAGGCGCGCAGGAAGGGCAAAACCTTCTCCTCGAGAGCCTTTTTATAGGCCGACCAATCCGACCCAGCAGGCAGAGGCACGTTGCAGAGGTTGCCGTGGAGTCCGGTTTCCTCCGCCCGTCCTGTGCCAGGGTAGAGAGGAAACTGGTGGATGGAGGCATAGGCCAGCTGGGGATGGCGCTCTACTACCGCCTGGGTGCCGTTGCCGTGGTGCACATCCCAATCGAAAATGGCTACCCGCTTAACCCCCGGCTGATCCAGGGCCCATAGGGCTGCAATGGCGGCGTTACTGAAGAGGCAAAACCCCATTGCCCGCTCTGGCTCGGCGTGATGCCCAGGAGGACGACAGAGCACCAGAGCCGGCTGCCCTGTAGCCAAGGCTGAGGCCGAAGCAGCAATCCAGGCTCCCACTGCCCGCCGCGCTGCCTCAAAGCTGCCTGGAGAGACGATGGTATCGGCATCGAGGTAACCCCCACCCGCTGCAGCCAGCTCCGCCACCCGTTGAATATGCCAAGGGGGGTGGACTCGCTCCAGCTCCCAAAGCTCAGCCAAAGGGGGATCCCGCCACTCCAGTTGGCTGGCAAAAGGGGATCCCTGCAGAGCCTTAAAAATAGCTCGCAAGCGTGCTGGGCGTTCCGGATGAAAGGAACCTGTGTTGTGGCTGAGAAAAGTCTCAGAATAGTAGACAGGCAGCATGAATAGAATAGAAGCAATAGGCTGATGCCCTGCCTTTGCAGTGTAGCTTACCCGTAGAACACTTCCGACATAGCTGCTCCTACGTAGGGATCCTCAAAAGAGTCCTGTTGCAGCTTCTGCTTGACCACCTCCCGCACCACCGAGCGGAGCAATTCCAGTTCTCGGGGATTAAGCTGATCGCGGCTAGGACATTCATCGGCAGCCAGCCACCTATAAACAGGAGGAACCCGGTTGAGAATCTGCTGCATTAGCGATTCTCGCTCTCTAGCATCATGAAACACTTGCTTATGGGGGTGCTCAGTGCAGAGGAAAGTTTCCAGTTCTGACAATGCCAGGTACTCGACAATATTCACCAACACTTTTTCCATCGGAGTTTCCCTCCTATCTTAAAACAAGCATTCAACAAAGTCTCTGCTGCAAAGGGTGCTAGCTGCCCCTTCCCCCTGCTCTTGGCAGGGGACTCGTATCTAAGCAGTAGACCCAGCTCCCCACCTGTCAATTCATTGGCTAAGATCCCCGCCGCAACTTGCTAGTATCTGTTGCCAAGAAGAAATTATTGGTATTTTGGGAAGTACAGAGGGAGGATTTTAACAAAGACTATAGAAACTCGTCTGCCCCTAGAAAGAAAGATCTTAGCCAATCACTCCTCGGTCAACATGCTAGCACGCAACCATGTAGGAAAGTGTGGAACTATTGAAAACTTTACATGTCTCACATATTTCTTGACAGCTGACTAAGGCCTTGGAAAACCGGAAAAGCCCAAGGCCCAAAAAGTCAACCTTTGAAGCTAGGTCACTACCCTGCTAAAGGCAAGTCAACTCGCTGGGCTTGGATCCAAAAAGACTCTAAGTCGTAGTACTCTCTTTCGTTTTGCATCAGTACGTGAACGATGAGATCGGCATAGTCCATCAGGATCCACGAGCCTGAGTCTTGACCTTCAATGCGGCGCGGCCTTTGTTGCCACTCCTCCCAGAGCTTTTCCTCAATTGCCCGGGCAATGGCACGCACTTGCGTCAGCGAGTAGCCACTGACCAGAAGAAAGTAGTCTGCCAGTGTGGAAACCTGGGATACGTCCAGCAGAACAATGTCACCACCTTTTTTTTCTTCCGCTGCGCGAGCTGCAGTCAGCGCCATGCGATAGATGGGATCCCTGGCACGGCTAGGCATGAGCTGTAGCAACTAAGACCCTCCTGAAACGACTGGGTGAACCGGGGATGCAGGCCTCTGGAAATCCTTTTTGTCCAAAGGATGGAGCAGGAAATGATTGCGAGTCATGAGTGTGCGTGGATGAACCACCTGATTCCGGTTTAGCAAAAATCTCAGGCTCAGATCGCAAACCCCTACCACAGCTTTAGATAAATCTACAAAAGCCAGACGTCGCAACTGCTCCAGCTCTGGGCTGTTGCCGCGGCTGGGTTCCAGAGCATCGGCCACAAAAACCACACAACTTAGCGGATCCATGCCGGGCCGCCCCAGGGTGTGGTTGGCAATAGCCGCTAGGATTTCCTCATCCTGCACCTGAAACTGTTCCTGTGCCAACAGGGATCCCACCTCGGCGTGGAGAAGGTGGGGTTCAGCCCGTTCAATCTCGTCTAGCTCCCGCTCCCGAGCTACTCGCTGTAGCAGCTCCTCTGCTGGGAAAGACTTAGCCAAGTCGTGCAGTAGGCCTGCCCAAGCAGCTTTCTGCTCATCCAGCCCGTAGTGAGCTGCCAGTTGCCGGGCCATTGCTTCGACTCCTAGGATGTGGCGCAGGCGAGGAGGAGGCAGCCGCTCCTGCAGCCAGGCCAACACCTCCTCTCGCCGCAAGGTTAGGTTAGTCATTTTGCAACTTCAACACCGCCATAAATGCCTCTTGGGGCACATCCACTGTTCCCAGCGCCTTCATGCGCTTTTTTCCCTCCTTCTGCTTTTCCAGAAGCTTGCGCTTGCGAGTTACATCGCCCCCGTAGCACTTGGCCAAAACATTTTTGCGCAGAGCAGGAATAGTTTCGCGGGCTATCACCCGAGAGCCAATCGCCGCTTGGATGGGCACCTCAAACTGGTGGCGTGGGATCAGCTCGCGCAACTTAGCCACCAGGGATCGGCCTACCTGGAAGGCTTTGTCCCGATGCACAATCGTGGAGAGGGCATCCACCACCTCGCCATTGATGAGAATATCCAAGCGCACCAGATCGTCAGGTCGATAGCCCACCATCTGGTAGTCCATGCTGGCGTAGCCGCGGGTGCGAGATTTTAACTGGTCAAAAAAGTCCGTGATCACTTCCGCCAGAGGCAGTTCGTATACTAGCGTCGTGCGGCCCTGAGCCAGGTACCTCATATCCTTAAAGGTGCCGCGCTTGGTCTCGCACAGTTCCATCACTGGGCCAACGAATTCCTCCGGCAAAATCATTTCCACCCGGACAATGGGCTCCTCAATGCTAACGCGCTCGTTGGGAGGAGGCAGCTTGCTGGGATTGTCGACCTGGATTACCGAACCATTGTTGAGGGTAACCTGGTAGACCACCGTTGGGGCTGTAATCACCAAATCCAGGTTGTACTCCCGCTCCAGCCGTTCCTGAACCACCTCCATGTGCAGCAGACCCAAGAAACCGCAGCGGAAGCCAAAGCCCATGGCAGGGGAAACTTCCGGCTCAAAGTGGAGAGCAGCATCGTTGAGCTTGAGTTTTTCCAGGGCTTCTTTGAGTTCAGCGTACTGATCCGAGTTGCTGGGAAAGAGGCCGCAGAAAACCATGGGCTTAGCTTCTTTGTAGCCGGGCAGGGGCTCAGCAGCCCTGCGATGAACGAGGGTGATGGTATCCCCCACGCGGGCATGCTCAACGCTCTTGATGGCAGCGGCAATGTAGCCCACCTCCCCAGCATGGAGAGACTCAACCCGCTCTTGGTGGGGGCGCATCACTCCCAACTCAGTAACCTCGTACTCGCGGCCAGAGGCCATAAAACAAATCTTATCCCCCGTCTTCACCTCCCCATCCATGATGCGCACATAGACAATCACACCGCGGTAGGGATCGTAGTAGCTATCGAAAATCAGAGCCCGCAAGGGATCTGCCACCGTATCCCGCGGCGGGGGTACCCGCTGCACAATAGCCTCAAGGATCTCTGAGATCCCAAGGCCCACTTTGGCAGAGGCCAAGATAGCCCCACTGCAGTCAAGACCAATCACCTGCTCAATCTCAGCAATGACTCGCTCTGGGTCGGCGCTGGGCAAGTCAATTTTGTTAATGACGGGGATAATTTCCAAGTTGTTTTCTAGGGCCAGGTAGACATTCGCCAGAGTTTGGGCTTCCACACCTTGAGAGGCATCCACCACCAGCAGCGCTCCTTCGCAGGCAGCCAGCGAGCGGGAGACCTCGTAGGAAAAATCCACATGCCCTGGCGTATCAATGAGATTGAGGACGTAGTCCTGGCCGTCTTGGGCCCGGTAGTTCATGCGGGCTGCCTGCAGCTTGATGGTGATGCCCCGTTCCCGCTCCAGTTCCATGCTGTCTAGAAGTTGCGGCTTCATCTCGCGGGCTGAAACGGTGCCAGTTGCCTCCAGCAGCCGGTCGGCGAGGGTGGACTTGCCGTGATCAATGTGGGCAATGATGGAAAAGTTGCGAATGCGGGAGACGGGAACGTCAGTCATAGAAACCTAGCCAGGGCAAAGATTTTTTACAATGCTAGCTTGTCTGCCCCTCTGGCTAAGCCAGGGTTGTTCAGAGGTTAACCCCACTGCGCGGCGTACTCCGCACCGCTGGCGCAAGCAAGGCGAGGAGGATCTCAACAGCACAAGGACAGGATCCAGCCCCTCCACCAGCTTGGGGAGCGGACAGGGAGACGAGCTTGCCAGCGCTACTTTTGGGGTAGGAGGTATTTCTAGCTCAGGGGGAAGCTACGCTTGTAGAAATTCCTCTGTTGGAGTTGGAACCAGCCTTGTCTAGGTCTTGCAGTCCAGCACTTAGACTCAACGACTACTTGTCCAACTTTTCAATATAGGGGCGAATGTCGTTGAGGTCGATGTAGCGGTCGGTAGCGTTGCGCAGCTCGCGGGCAATCATCCCTTCGGTGGAGACAACGGTAATCGTGGTGTTTTTGGAACGCAACAGCTCAACGGCCCGCTCAAAATCACCGTCGCCGCTAAATAGGATGAGCCGGTCGTATTGCCCCACCGTGTTGAACATATCGATCACAATTTCGATATCTAGATTAGCCCTCTGGGAGTAGCGGCCCGACTCTTCGTCTCGGTATTCCTTGAGGAGCTTGGTGCGCACTGTATAGCCCAAGTTGATCAGGGCATCTCGGAAAGCTCTTTGATCGTTGGGATCCTTGATGCCGGTGTACCAAAACGCATTGACCAGCTCGACATTGGGTTGTGACCTGACAAAGTAATCCAAGATGCGGCGGGGGTCAAAGAACCAGCCAATTTTTTGTTGAGCATAAAACATATTGTTTCCATCAACAAAGATGGAAACCCGTGTAACGGGATAGCGAAACATAAATTTAGTTAAGGTCGACTGGTCAGGAAAAGAGAATGAAAACGAGGGCGCTGGATTAGCTTAACGCAAAGAGGGTTGCAACAGGGCAAAGGTGGCTGATGTCAGTTTTCTATCATAGCCAAAAGAGGGTCCCTTGGCTCCGGTTCCTAGCCTAGCAAAGGGGTCTCCTGGCAACTTAAGTTGGGTTCCGGCTGGGGCAGAGCAGGGCTGAACTTCAAGCGATCCACTTGGCTGAGGTAGAGCTCTGCCAATTGTCGGGCCAGGTTGCGGATGCGCCCAATGTAGAGGGTGCGCTCGGCCACGGCAATGACGCCGCGGGCATCGAGCAGGTTGAAGGTGTGGGAGCACTTGAGCACGTAGTCGTAGGCAGGCAAGAGCAGCGACACCGGTGGCTGCTCGGGAGTCACCGGTTTCTCTAGCTTCTGCTGCGTGGTTTCAATCAAGCGCTTGGCTTCAGCTTCGTAGAGGCGGAACAGCTCCAACAGCATCTCGGGATCCGAGTACTCAAAGTTGTAATAGGATTGCTCCACCTCATTTTGGAAATAGATTTGCCCATAGGTAATACGGCCCAGGGAAGGGTGCTCACTCCAGCAGAGATCGAAAACCGAATCCACTCCCTGCAGGTACATGGCTAGGCGCTCCAGCCCATAGGTAATTTCTACGGAAACGGGGTGGCAATCCTGCCCGCCTACTTGTTGGAAGTAGGTAAATTGGGTTATTTCCATGCCATCTAGCCAAACTTCCCAGCCTACGCCCCAGGCGCCGAGGGTAGGGGATTCCCAGTCGTCTTCCACAAAGCGAATGTCGTGCTCTGCCGGGTTGATGCCCAAAGCCCGTAGGCTGTCCAGGTACACCTCTTGGATGTCGTCGGGGGAGGGCTTGATCAGGACTTGGTACTGAAAGTAGTGCTGTAGACGGTTGGGGTTTTGGCCGTAGCGCCCATCGGTGGGGCGGCGGCAGGGCTCCACATAGGCCACTCGCCAGGGATCCGGCCCTAGAGCGCGCAAGAACGTGTGGGGGCTCATGGTGCCCGCCCCCTTTTCCAAGTCGTAGGGCTGGAGGATGAGGCAGCCTTGCTCCCCCCAAAACTGCTGCAGGCGTAGGATTAGGTCTTGAAAGGTTTGGGCTGACATAGAGATAGGGCGGAGAGCTTTCCCCATCCTACCAAGGCATCTCCCTTGCTCA
>Ga0197142_1004368_pt1 | contig 11470 bp, 10 predicted proteins | sample GBS60_MetaG_FD_148614 | JGI IMG/M metagenome (GOLD analysis project Ga0197142, IMG submission 148614) | Sediment microbial communities from Great Boiling Springs, Gerlach, Nevada, United States - GBS 60_MetaG | ecosystem: Environmental > Aquatic > Thermal springs > Hot (42-90C) > Sediment... | reverse complement strand
CTACAACGCCGTCAAACAACCCGAACATCTCAGCGAAAGCGTTGACATAGTCGGCAATGTTTGGATGCCATTCGTCCCGCATCAGCAAATGCCACTTTTCGGTCATCCCGCGCAGGTAGTGACCCAAGATGGGATCGCCAGTGATGACATAGGCTTCAAGGAGAGCGTGAGCGTAAGCCCAAATCTCGTTGGCGCAGGCAGAGCCAAGCCAAGGGAAACCAGCGTTCGGCTCCATGAAGAAACTGGCGTCAATGTCGTCAAAGGGGTCGTTGTCGCAGGGAAACAAAGCCATGTAGCGGTAAACGACGGCATGAGCCAAATCTTTTGCCTGACGAGCCAATTGCCTCCTTTGTGGGTCTGGGTCGTTTCGGAAAGCGTAGTGGTAAGCGAACAGGAAGTGGGCAATTGGTGCTGCACTCCAAGCGAACTGGGCATCGGGGACATCATCGTAGCAATTGCGGGTGTAAAGGAAATGCTTAGCCCAACGCATCGCGCCGTCAACGATTTCAAGGTAACGAGTTTCACGCCAACCGTTGCGGACAGCGTCCAGAAAGGCTTGGGCTACTTGAAAGCCTTGGACATTTCGCAAGGTCGGAACACCTTTACCGTAATGCTCGCGCCAATCGCCTTTGATGGGCTTCTGCCAAAAAACGCACTGGTCACCGTTGACTTTGAATCGGACTGCGTAACCGACAAGTTGGTCAAGTTGGGCACGCAAGCGCTTTAGAGTGGACTCGTTCCGAACGATGAATTGGTAATCAACGACGGGGGTGAAAAAGTCAACCCCGACGGCTGCGATGTTGCCGGGCTTTTGGAAAGGATTGCTTTCGTCAGTGACAACGAAAAGGTCTCCCAAACCAGGTTTCGGGAAAACCGAGAGCCTCAAGTTCTTGGGCAACCAACCAAACTCGTTCATTGCAGGTGCGCTGGGTAACTTGTCGGCATACTTCTTCCAAAGCCAACGGTGAACGAAACGATTTGGGTCATCGGTGCTGGGCAAGTTTGTGTGCCAGAGGATGTGGAAGCGGCTTTCAATTGTCTCATTGCCTTGCGGATACCTCAGTTCGCGGAAACCGTTGATGGCGTAAGGGAAAACCAACGCAAAAAACTCTCGTCCCTCGCTTTCCTGCACTTTATCCGTTTCCGTCTCCCTTGTCCCTTGTCCCATGTCCCAACAATAAGCGCTTGCGATGAACCGTTCACTATGGTCAGTCAAGCGTGCCGTCAGGAACTCGTAAGCGATGTAGGTTTTTGCTGACGGCTTCCATAAACCGACGACAGGCAAAGGGTAAGCGCCAAAGGGCGGTGCGTAACTCCATCCTTTCGCCCAACTCGCCTGAATGAAGTTGGTCGGACCTGCGTCCAGCAAAATGTAGCGGTCAATGACGGGAGTTCCAATCATCCAGCCTCGTTGGTGGAAAATTTCGGCTCCGGGCAAGGAGCAGGCAAAGAAGTGAAAGGGAACTCGCCCAAACCGTTGTTCCCATACCTTTGGGTCAAAACCCGCCAGTTGAAGCCTGAACCGAACTTGAGGATAAGGGTCTTTCGGGAGCAAACGAACTTCAATGAAGGACGAAGGGTCAAAATCAGGTGTCGGCAACCCTCTCAAGCCCGAAAACTCCAAAGTTGAAACATTGCCTTGCTTTTGGACTTGCACCGAACTTGCGATGATGTTGTCAAGGCTTCCGAAACGGACGGTCGCTATAGGTTCGCTGCGCATCAAAGGTTGAACAGCAAAGCCAACATATCGTCCTTTCTCGCCGACGGGGAAAACCCGCACCGCTTCATTGCGGACAAATTGAGCATGCGCTGTAAAGGCAAACGAGATATGAAGGGCGAAAAGCCACATCCACTTCCTCATCGCCTTCGCTCCCCCTCGTCAAACTCAAATGTGCCTTCAAAGGCATTGTTGCACAAAAATTGTAGCAGGAAAGGAGACGGGTGAAAAGGTCTAACGAAATGGAGGTGAATAACCATGAGCAAGACCCTCTCCACCCGCCAAAAAAGAAACTGGAAAGATTATAACAACCAACTAAAGCAAAGGGCTTCCCTTCAAATTTGGCTAGGAAAGGAAGTCATAGATGGATGGACAAAGGGAGAAGGGGCATGGGACAAGGGACAGGGGACAAGGAACGGAAAAAGAAAGAGAGGTCATCCTTTTCTTTATAGCGAAATCGCCATTAAGTTTTTAGCTTAGTAAGCCAAATCTTTCATCTTCCTTTAAGGCAAACAGAAGGGTTCGTTAAGTCTTTATTTTCTCTTGCCTCTCTTCCTTTGCCCGTTCCTTGCTTTTCTACCCTTTGCAGAAGGAGATTGAAGTTTGAAGTTTTCAGGGTGAGAAGGGAAAAGATTGAAGGGATGGTTCTCATCGTTGACAGTTCAGGTGTTAAGGTTATGGGAGAGGGTGAATGGGCAAATAGGCAGAAAGGGGAAAGGAGAAGGAAGGGATGGATAAAGGTTCACATATGTATTGACTACAAGAAAGGACAGATAGTGGAATTTTCTTTGACTAATGAAAGGGTTCATGAAAGCAAAGTTTTCAAGGATTTGATTAAGGGAGTTGAGGGAAAGGGTTTGAAAGTAAAGGAGTTGATAATGGACGGGGCATATGACAGGGAAGAAGTTTGGAGTGAAGTTGTGGAGTGAAGTTGAAAGGATAGGTGCAAAGGCAGTGATAAAAGTTAGAAGGGACGGAAGGGAGAGGGGTTTATTGGGAAGGGATGAGACGATACGGGAGGTGAGGGAGAAAGGGTTTGAAGTATGGGCAGAAGAGAAAGGATAGGAGAGGGAACATGGCAGAGGCGATTTTTTCAAGGCTGAAGATGATATTTGGAGGAAGGGTAAGTGCAAGGAGAAAGGAGGGGCAAGAGAGTGAGATAAAGGTAAGGATATGGATGTTGAAAGAGATGTTGGATATGGATGGGATGAGAAGGTGGGATATATGGCATTGAGATAGTTAGATGAAGGTGGGAAAGAAGAAAGGTGTTTGGGAAGAGGGAAAAGAATGGTTGTCTCAAACGATTTGTGCAACAAAACCATACCCCTCAAACCCAGCTTATTCAACACAACATAACCTCGTAAACTTTTTGTCCATTCATTGAGTAAATGTTCACTGCCACTTGAACTTGCTTCTTTTGTGCACATGTTGGAGAATACCATCCAAAGATATTAACTTAACCCAAGTTATTACCTTACTATAGTGGCTAAGTTTTTCGTTAATGGATGCTATAAATGCTATAAGTGTAGGTGTAACGCTATTAAATAGTGTAGTAAAATTTTGGCGCTAAAAGCGCCAATTCGCCTATGCTAAAGGGTCGGCTCAGGGCACCAACCTGTGCTTTCAGGTGTCTGAAAGGCTCAACTTCTCGCTGTGGCAAGGTTGCCTACACTAAGGTGGCAACTTGGGTTACTTTACTACTTTTTAATAGGTGATACATGAAAGCGCAATTTCATACCAGGCAATATGATGTCCTCTCGCAAGTCGGCAAAAAACTTCAAATAACGTTCGTATGTGAGAATCCTAACCCAGCCTTCTCTATGGGTGGTAACAGCAACCACTTTGTCAGGAAACCATTCTTCCAATAACTTTGCAGGAAGATAAATTTGCTTTTTATACCTCATGAATTTTCCAATGGTGAAGCGAACATAGCGCGCAGGCAGTTGATGTCGTATGACAATGACCGAACCATCTTCCTTCACGAGTCTTTCCCATTTATATCTCACTTGCATAAAAGATACTATAAGTTTATTATCTCGTAGTTCAATTTTAGCACCAAATTTTTGAAAGATTATTATTGGAAGCCAAACATGCTCACTAGAGTAATCAACAGATTTAATTATTGGTATGATACCTTTAAGAGCGAAGGCTTTTGAGGATATATATGACACATCTTTTACATCTACAGGATTAACATAGATTTTTGGTGGAAATACTTGAGGTAATCGCGAAGAAATTCGGTATTTGTTGATCATGAGAAGGTGACCTGTTAAAGCGTCCACAAATGCTCTGGCACCCAACCCTCTGTCGCCAACAATATCCAGGGACCAAACTAAGCCAGATGTTTTCCAGCTGAAGGGTGACCAACGGGCCGGGAGGGCGAGTAGTTGCGGTTTCTTTGCAAAGTCCCACGCGCTAAATCCCAATTGAGAAGCAACCCGGTGACCTGCGTCTATAGCCGAGACAGTGGGTTTTTTGGTCCTATTCGGATGAGGTAAGGGATCCCACCCCTGCTGAAAGAATATGATGGACCCGTCTTTAGACACCGCTACGGTGCATCTATTGTAAGTGAGGGCTCCGTTGGCTAGCAGTGTTTCTGTTAGGGTAACCACAAAGTGGTCGGAAAGTTCTTTATACTCAGCGGTCATGTTTTTCCCGTATTTTTGATAGATGACGGACTTCTTGGCTGCAAATTGACGGGCGATTTGAATAGCCTGATCGGAGGAGATAGGGTTCTTCTCCACACGGCGCCAATTTAAAGGATAAATAGCAGCAGTAATATAACCTGTTTCTTTGTCCACATGATATGTTTGTCCATTAGGCAGACGAAATACATAGACCGCTTTACCTATAGGGGCTGAGGGGTTGTATTCCACTTTGGGTTCTGGGAGGGGTAAGTTAGGGATGCCTTCAAATAAGCGAATAGCCTTCTTTGCTTCTTCAACACCAACCTGCCCTGCAAGTAAGGTGGTCATTAGACTTGCAAGCGTTGTGATAGCAAAAGCCAAAAGCAAAGCCCTTGGGCGCATCGCGGTTCCCTCCTTGCTTAACTTGTAGAGCTTTAGTAGATAACTGTCCCTCTCTCACCTTGAACGTCTGCACTAATAAGTCCTGTATCAGGAATCCACCAAGTGCGAATGGTGGCTTCTAAAGCAGCCTCCCCTACAGTTTTACCTTCCTTAGTTAGAATCTCCCAAAACCATCCATTCCAATATGAGCCCCCGACGAAGGTAATTAGCTCTTGAAAGCCGACCGCAGACCTTGCTCCTTTTTGAACTAAAGATGAAATAAATTCAGGGGCAGATTTACATGATAGGACAAGTGCTACTTTAATAATTCCTAAAGAACCATCAGGGAGTTCAAGCACTTCTTGGTCTGTCAACCAATTGTTCGGATCATTTTCACAATATCCAAATAATATGGCTCCTACATTGCCGTGCCCACTGAATGTCCAGATAGTATTTTCCAGTAAAGTGCCTCCAAAGATTCCTGGCATAATTTGATTAAGAGCGTGCGATTTCGGCTTGTTGATCAACACCCCTCCTTTGTCTCGTAGAGGGTACCAACCGCTATAGCAGAGTTGCAATTTTGCTGTAATAGGGTTATACACCTCGCCGAGTTCATCGTAGGCCTTCCAAGCCTCACCATCAGTATCTTCAAAAAAACCCCAGTTCGCAAATCCATAGTGAGCACATGGCATAACAAAAATGTTCTCACCTAAAGGTAATGTCCACTTGCGTCTGTGTGCACGGTTATTTAGGTGATTATCTTGTGCGCTTATCAAAATATGGTAATTGCCAGCATAGTTTAAGATCCCACATAATGTGTCTCTGTTTTCTGTCTTTACCTCTGTGTTGCCTGTGATTTGATCTATTTGCTCAAGCAAAGGATCATAAAGTGATAATATCACTTGTGCAGCCGATCTATCTGAACATAGACAATAATAGACTCCAATAATAGATATGCGCTTGTAAACAATCGTTATATCGCCTTTATTACTGACATGAGCAACGAAAAGGCTATTACTCCTAAGTACATCCTTGTCATATGGATTCGCCTCTACTTCGCAATCAAAAGTGTAAAGTCCTGCAGGGATGAGATTACCAGGGTCCCATGTGAAGGAATAGTTCCCAGGGCATTCTTTTACCTCTGTAACCTCGTGCACCAAATTGCCATGTAAGTCGTAGATTTGAATCCTCACTTGCACCCGTTTTCTTTGGGCGCAATCTATATAGTAGCTGAAACTAGTATCTTTAATTCCCCTTCTGGGATCCCACTTCAACACTTTCGTCTCATCAGGTGATGTAACAACCAAGTTTTGGACATTGATGGTGATGGAAGTTTGGAAAGGTCCTCTCGGTCCTTTCATGTAAACTCCATATCGCCACTGAACTGTCACCCTGTACGAAGTGTTGTGCATAGCAAACCCTATCATCGGTTCAAAACTCCATGTAGTCCAGTTCCAATTCTCTGGGTCGCTAACTGGTGGCATAGTGCAGCCGGAAGGAAAACCACTGCTGCCTTGCAGGTTACCGAAAAGCCAGACCTGAGGTTCGTGGTTGGCAGTTAGTTCCTCAATCAACACCCAATCAACGCTGAAGAAAGCAGGTGCACCATCTTTCCATCCTGCATAAAAGTGAAACCAAGGGACGGCGACTGTTCCTGAATTTGTGCAGATGGAAGGATTATTGTCGGTAAGGTCAGGGTCCCAAGTTGCATGAAGGGCATAAGCGATTTGAGGTTCAGGGATTTCAGATGGGTCGGGAGGTTGAGCAAAAGATTTAGTGGCGAAAGGGGAAAGGAGAAGCAGACAAAAGGTTAGGCAGACAGAATTCAACCGAGAGAGAGCCTTTCTTTTCGGTTGTGTTCATTTTTGCCCTCTCAGTTTTCATCATCTTTGTTCCCTCCTCTTGCGTTGTCGCTACTATTATGCCTTATCAGAGTTTGGATGTCAATAGGCTAAAAGGGGGCATTTTTAGCTAAAATGGTGGATTTTTGACCATACCCAAATCCATGAAAGTGAACTTTTCAAAATTTTCGCCGAGTAAAGTCGGCGCTTAGTTTTCCCGTCATCAACTATGGACTAAAGTCCGTAGCATTGTTTGTTTTTGATTGCGTCATCAACTACGGGCTAAAGCCCGCAGCATGGATGGTTTTTGCTGCGCTACTAACTGCTCATGCCACTGGCTTCAGCCAGTGGTTGATGACGAATTTTTTGAGCGCCGAATTTATTCGGCGATAATTTGAAGGGCACGGCTACTGCTGTGCCGAAATTTTTTCTTTTTCGGTCGGGCAGGAGCCCGACCCTCCAAACTACTCCTGATGCTCCGAAAATTCTCGGCAGAAAAGACTGGAGGGCACATCTCCTGATGTGCCGAAATTTTTTGGTCAGGCAGGAACCCGAGCTTCCAAACAACTACTCGCCATTCGCTATTCGCCATTCACCTTTCACCATTCGCCATTCGCTGCCGTTTTGGGCTCGGCAGAAGCCTCGCCTTCCCATTTTTTTCCCGTCCCTCGTCTCACGACCTTCGTCCTGTTAAAAGTCGGCGCTCATTGAATTCGTCATCAACTATGGACTGAAGTCCGCAGCATGGGAAGGAAATTGACTTAACCATACCTTTAACGGACGGCTCACTTCGTTGGGACGATTGCCAGCCTTTCAAAAGTATGAGCCTTCAGAATGAAAGATGGCTCAAGCCCGATTTGTCGGCAAAAATTTGCCGTCTGAGCATTGGTGGTGACGACTTGGGCGTTTTCAAGGATTTTCTTTGCCCATTCATGCCCAACGGCTTCAAAGAAGGCTCGCACCAACGAAGGGGAAGCGAAGGCGACGATGTGGATGGGCTCTTTGAGGACTGCTTTGAGGAAACTTTCAGGCAAAGGACGCAGATTAGATTTGTTGTCACCTCTAACCTTCGTCCCTAACTTGCTTTGCCCCGTCGCAAGTTCTTTGCCATCGTTGTTTCGCGCAAGCCACAGGAACTTTCGCCACCTTCCGTCTTCAGTGGAAATTTCCCTCAAATCACCTTTGCCGTTTCCGTTGAACTTAGTTGCAAGTTGAACAAACCGTCGTTTCAACTTTTTGATGCCAACAGATTTTGCGACAGGCAGCCTGACAACTTCCGCTCCCAAGTCCTCCAAGTCGCTCGCCAACTCGTTTTCAGGGTCAATGCAAGGGAGAAGGACTCGTTTCCCGAAAAGAGGTTTTCGCTCATACCAAGCCAATTTGTCCCGAAACCTCACGACTTCGCCGACAACGAGAACTGCAGGTGGTCGGACATTTTTAGAGCGGGCGATTGACGGCAAATCTTTCAACTGGGCAATCGTAACCCTTTGTTTCGGCGTTGCCCCCCACTCAATCAATGCTGCTGGTGTTTTCGGGCTTTTGCCGCCTTCCATCAGTTGAGCGATGACCTTTTCCAATTCGCCAACTGCCATCAAAGCAACGACGGTGTCCGCTTGGGCTAACTTGCAAAAGTCAACGGAGTCGTTTCCTTCTTCAGCACTTTTTCCAACTCCAACGGCGAAACTGGAAGCGAACCTTCGGTCAGTCAAGGGGATGCCAGCGTAAGCGGGAACGGCAAAGGCTGATGAGACGCCTGGCACGATTTCAAAAGGGACACCCGCTTCAGCCAAAGCCTCCAATTCCTCTGCACCCCGTCCGAAAACGAAAGGGTCACCGTTTTTCAACCGCACAACTTTTTTGCCTTCCCTCGCTTTGGCAACCATCGTCTCGTTGATCCAAGCCTGTGAAGTTTTCTCCCCACCAGGTTCCTTGCCGGCGTAAATCAGTTCAGCATCGGGACGGGCGAAGGAAAGGACTGACGGTGCCACCAATCGGTCGTAAATGACCACATCGGCTCGCTTCAAGCACTCTTTTGCCTTCAGCGTTAACAACGAAGCGTCGCCTGGACCTGCCCCTACCAGCCAAACGAAACCTAAGGGCTTTCTGCTTCCCTTTCTCATCGGTTCTTCACCTTCTCAGTGAACTTCGCAATTGCTGGGCGCTTTCATTCCGTTCTCTCAAAGAGCGGTAGAACTCCAAAAGGATCTGGGCGACTTCGGGGCGAGTGACTTCTGGTGGTGGCAGTTCGCCCCTTTGCAACTGGCTTCTCATTTTCGTGCCGCTGAAGTAAAGCCGAAACTCAGGTTCATGAGGGCAAACTTTGCTTGTCGCCATGCTCTCGCATTTCGTGCAATAAAAGGCATCGTCAAAGAAAATCGGCGTTATGCCCAACTCGTCCGGCGAGAATTGGTCAAAAATTTCGTGGGCTGCAAAGGGGTGATAGAAGTTGCCGACGCCAGCGTGGTCACGACCGATAATGAAATGGGTGCACCCGTAGTTTTTGCGGACTATGGCGTGAAAAACGGCTTCGCGAGGTCCAGCATAAAACATGGGCGCAGGGTTGACAGCAAGGACAACTCGCTCCCTCGGGAAATACCGCTCAATCAGAACTTCGTAGCATCTCATCCTCACATCAGCGGGAATGTCGTCGGACTTGGTCGGACCAACGAGCGGGTGGAGCAAAAGCCCATCAACGGTCTCAAGGGCACACTTGACAAGATATTCGTGGGCGCGGTGAAGTGGGTTTCGGGTCTGAAAGCCTACAACCCTCTTGTATCCGCGAGCGACAAAAAGGGAACGGGTCTCCTGCGGTGTCATGTAATGGGCTTGGATGACTGGTGGGTGCTTAGGTAATCGGAGAACGAAAACTTCACCTCCCACAAGCCATTCAGGTTCGCCGAAAATCCGCTCAACACCGGGATGGCTTATGTCGGTCGTTCCGAACACGCTTTTTGCCTCTTCTTCTTTGTCACGCTTGAAGACATCGCTGATCTGGACTATTGCGTAAACCTGCGGTTCATCGTCGCCCTCACTTTTGCCCAAAATCGCAATCGCTTCAGAACGCATCACTTCACGAACTTGCTCTTCGGGAACGGGTAGAACGATAGGAATTGACCAGACCAAACCATTAGGGAGTCGCATCGTGCGAAGGACGGAAAAATAGGCTTCCCTGTCCATGAAGCCCTTTAACGGGCTGTATCCGCCTATGGCGAGCATTTCAATGTTCGCCAAAGTCACAGGAGTGGCAAAAACCTTGGGCAACTTTTCAATCCTGTCAAGCCAATCTTGCCTCTCGCCCTCGTTTACTAATCGGTTCACCAATTCGCCACCGTGAGGCTGAGGCAAGTTTTGAACTTTGGTCATTCGTTTTTTCACCTCCAACCGACTTTCAGCGGGCTAAATTAACGCTCTCACTCCGCTTGCAAGCACGATGGTCAAAAGTGTCAACTTCAAAGCCCTTTTGGGGACGAGAAGGCTGATTCGGCTGCCAAAGAGTGCACCTGGCAACGAACCGACCAAAAACAACGCTGCCGTCAGGAAATTAAGTTCACCCACCCAAGCGTGCCCGAGGAGAGAAACTGAAGTCAAAAGGACACCGTGAAAGACGGATGTCCCGACAACCAAAGAAGGGTCAAGGGATGTGCAAGTGGCGAGAAAAGCAACAATGATACCGCCTGCACCAATGCCGGTGGATGTGGTGGATGCCCCAGTGAATGCCCCAGTCAAAACCGCTAATGCCTTGCCTTTCCAACCTTCACCCAATTTCAGCAATAAAGGCTTGCCCAGTTTCTGATGGTGCATGGCAAACTCAGAGAAAATCCCGACAAGTGACATTATGACCAACATCGCCCCCACAACTTTGGCGACGGTTGTGTCAAGGGACTCAACGCTCATCTTGGCTTTAAAGAAACTGAGCAAAAAAATTGTCAAGACGGCTGACGGGATACTTCCCAAAGCCATTGAAGCCACCCAACCGTAGTGGACTGTCTTTTGTCGGCTATGTTGCCAAGCAGCGACCAGCCTTGTCGCCAAGTTGATGGCAAGAGCCGTTCCAACTGCTTCAGTCGGGCGAATTCCCAGAAGCATCAAGAACGGGACAGTGAGCAAACCTGCCCCAATCGCTGTAGCACCCACAGCAATTCCAACCAAAAAGCCAGCAACGACCAGAAAAATTTCCATGCCAAGTTCACCTCCAGCACTTTTGGTTCGTTGTCAATCGCTGCGCCTAAGCAGGTGTGCGAACCATCACGCTCTATCGCAACCACGAACTTCAGCACACCCAATATTGTGACATCTCCGACCAAATTAGTCAACTTTTGAGCCCTTGCAAACTCCCTTAAGCCTTCTACCCGCTGGATTTCCCTTGATGGCGGTTCGCTAAAAACCGACTTTCCGCGAGCCGTCATCGGTTCAAATCCGACCAAGTTGAATTATAAACTCAACTTTCCCGAAACGCAACACCTGCGGTATAGTGAGAGGTGTGAACCCTGTGGGTGAGGTAGCAGTGTCCTGATGGGAATTTGGCGGGGAAGTGCATTAAAGCCCCTTACGCATTGTGGGGAATGCTGAATTGTGTTAACGAAGCAAAAAATGGCGCGCCCGGAGGGATTTGAACCCCCGACCCAGGGATTAGAACTCCCCGGCTCTGTCCAGGCTGAGCTACGGGCGCACCTTTGTTCGTTGAAAATTTTAGCACATCCTCACCGAAATGAAGCGGGATTTGAGCCTCTTGACCCCCCGGTCAAACCTGCTGGGGTAAAAACTTGCTCCCCTATCTGCCGATAGAACAAAGGGAATCAACCAAAAGGGGCGAGAACGATGAACGGCTTGAACATTTTGGTCATTGACGATGAACATCCAGCGAGAGAGTTGCTGCGGAGAATGCTGGAAAAGGACGGTCATTC
>Ga0197142_1004366_pt1 | contig 11472 bp, 8 predicted proteins | sample GBS60_MetaG_FD_148614 | JGI IMG/M metagenome (GOLD analysis project Ga0197142, IMG submission 148614) | Sediment microbial communities from Great Boiling Springs, Gerlach, Nevada, United States - GBS 60_MetaG | ecosystem: Environmental > Aquatic > Thermal springs > Hot (42-90C) > Sediment... | reverse complement strand
CAACTCGCGGGTGATCACCTGTTGAATCCGCCGCTGCGTCCAGCGGTCAGTGGCAAACCCATGGGCACGCGCTCCTTGTTTGAGCATGCTAATCAAGCGCTGACATTGATCGGCTGACAGCTTGCGAGGGCGGCCGGCGAGCCTTAAATCCTGACTCGACCAGTTGCTTCTTCCATTTCGTCACTCACTTACCCCTAGCTGGCGAGCAATGGCTGCCTGGCTATTTTCAACAAGCGTGCCCCTTCTCGTCGGCGCTCTTCCATTTGCTGTCGTGTCAATACTTATGTCATGCATATAGTGTAAACTAGCCCCAGTTTATCTCAGTAATAAGCAGACGCTCCCGCCGAGGGTTGTCTTTGGCATGTGCCACGACGGTCATCTTTGCGCCTGTCACCCGGGCGGGAATAGCATTTCTCGGAAGGCAGATCGGCGGTCTCCTTTTGCCCTCCGGCTTGAAGCGTCGTCCGAGCACTGCTGATCACGGCTTGGCATCTATCCGACCCATACTGGCAGCCAAGCGGAGCAGTCGCAGTCCCCCTATCCGTCTGGCGGATGGTCGGCACACCGGTGATTCGAGTGGTCCTGTTTTGCATATCGAAGGTTCCCGTCACTATATAATTAAAATTGACGCAGCAGGATGAGGGCGAGGGCGTTGGATCGGGTGTGGACTGACGCTGACGGTGATGAAGAGCCAAGGTGAAGAGCGCACCGGCTTAGGGCACGGTTAAAAAGATGAGGGGTGATGTCGAAGGAGGAAACAATCCTAAAAACGGGTTGGGATGATGACAGTCGGGTGATGGCAGCGGTGGCTTGCCTCAAGGCTGTCGACCATGCAGATCGAAACGACATTGTGGATAAGGCTTCGGACATTGTCGCGCTCTTGTGTGCCGATTTTGAGCGCGGCACGCAACAACTCTGTGCGGATTACAAACCGAGCGCGTGGATCCGGGAGATTGCGAAAGGGATTGGGAGCAACAGGGCGCGTCTGAGGCGGCTTGCACTGACTTGGCTGACGGGGCATTTCCGTCCGCTGGCAAACCTGTTTGCGGGACATGCGCTTGAGGTGCGGGTGGCGTATCTTGGCATTGCGATCTGGGAGGCTGCGGACAGAAAGTTCATCGAGGGCTGGAGTTCGTGGCGCGTCTCGAACGTGGGCTTGCTCAACATCGGTCGGCAGGAAGGCGCGCAGATCATCCAACTGTTCGGGCGCGGCGTGCGCTTGAAGGGCAAAGGATTTAGCCTCAAGCGCAGCAGCGCCCTGCCTGGGGATCACCCAGCACATGTACGGCTGCTGGAGACGCTCAACATCTTTGCCGTGCGCGCCAACTACATGGCCCTCTTCCGCAACTGCCTGGAGCGCGAGGGCGTAGAAACCGAAGCCTCTGTTGAGCTGCTTATCTTCGCGCAGATTGATCAACAGCTCCCACAGCTATCCGCGCGCTTTCATTGACCTGTCCCGATTGCCCGATATAAGGAGATGAAATAAAGATAGTATCTATAGGACGACCAGCGATAGCTGTATCATACAGCTCAGCGCGCAAGTTTACTGTTTCATATAGATACTATTCTATTCATGAAGCGAATAGGATATACATTAACATTAATACTAAAAATATATTGAGCCTGATAAATTTACCACGTGGTGAGTAAAGCAATGACCGTTACTAAGCAGACTCAAGCTGATGTCTTCTTCTCTGAAACACCTGAAAGAGAATATACTATAAATACCAATAATGGACATATGAAGAGTTTAGGGCAATTCTTCACGCCTTTTCCTATTGCATCCTTTATGGCAAAATGGATTATCAGTAATCCAAAGTGCAATACTATTCTCGATCCTGCAGTAGGATTAGGTGTATTTTTTAGAGCGATTCTGAAAGAAGCTAACGCAACTTCATATCAATTGATTGGTTATGACATTGATCTGCAAATCCTGAAGAAGGCAAAAATATTATTTAAAGGCTATGAAGATAATATTATATTTTTTAACCATGATTATATGCTTAACGATTGGGATAATAGATATGAAGGAATAATATGCAATCCACCATATCAAAGATTCCAAAACTATAAGAATCGCAAAGAAATACTTGTAGATTTCCAGAACCGCTTGGGTTTAGCATTGAGCGGGCTAACAAATTTGCATACTCTTTTCTTACTAAAGTCTGTAAATCAACTTTCGCAAAACGGCAGAGCTGCTTATATTCTGCCATCCGAGTTCCTTAATGCAGATTATGGAGTATTTATAAAGCGAAATTTAATTGCATGCAAAAGCTTAAAGTATGTTATAGTCTTTGATCCAACCAAAAACTTATTCGATAACGTTATAACTACGTCCTGTATTCTGCTTTTTGATAATTCTACTGATATAAAATCGGTTGAATTTATCACGGTCAGGTCGCCTGATGAGTTGGCATACCTCGAAAGTCAATTTCCTCTTTATCCGAACATAAAGACAAGTGGCAAAGCATTTTTATATGAAGATTTAGACGAAAACGTTAAATGGCGGGTATACTACCAAAAACAAAATGGGGATAAATATAAGAACTTAGTCCCACTTCTAACATACGGAAAAATTGTCAGGGGTATTGCCACCGGTGATAATAACTACTTTACGTTTAATGAACAAAAAAGACGTGAGTTTGAAATAGAAGATAAATACCTCTTACCTTGTCTTACCAAGGCTAATCAAGCTAGTTCTTATTTCTTCACAAAGGAAGACTTTGAAAAATTAAGAATATCTGGCAAGAATATATATCTCCTCAATGCCACTGATACTACTAGTTCTGCAGTCTACAAATACATTCAGCTAGGAGAAAAAATTGGTGTACATAAAAAGTACCTCACAAGCCATAGAACACCTTGGCATTCGATAGAGAATCGCCCACCTGCGCCGATTCTTGTAACTGTATTCAATCGCAACGGTCTGCGGTTCGTCAGGAATGAAGCTAACGTCAGAAACTTAACCTGTTTTCATTGTTTTTATCTTGATGCGCTTGTGATGGATAAAATAGATATCTTGATGGCCTATTTGATTACGGATGTTGCTCGTGAAATATTTAATGACAACCGCCGTGAATATGGTGATGGATTAGAGAAGTTTGAGCCTAATGATTTAAACAAATCCAAAGTAATAAATTTACAATCTATCCCAGAGAGCAATGTTAAAGAGGTATTAGAATTATTTAACTGTTACCGCGAAAGCGTTCTACGAAATCGTCCTGATATAACTTTGCTTGAGTTATTGAATAGGGTATATTCAAAGTTGTTACTAAAATGAGTTTAAACACTACCTCAGATGTCTAGTTGTCCGCACTTGATCCGATACCCGGCCGGCAACTCCGTTTCCAGCGCTGCGGCGTGCTTGGCGGCATCTCGCAGACAGGCCAAAGTGAAACGCAGTCACAGTTGGTACAACCAGTTTCGCCCTTTGCTAATTTGCCGGGAGAACGCATGACCTGGCAGTCCTACATTTTGCTTGTAGCCTGATTGCTTTGCGTGCTGTCGGGTTACTCGGATAGGCTCTTAGTGCTGGTGACATTATCATTCTCCTGGCATAGGAAAAGCAGGCATCCATCCGGAAATATGAGCAAGCGAGTAAGCCAAATCTGCTGTACGCGCAAACACTAGCCCATAATCCGTGCGCAACGCTCCTTCTCGATTATCCTGCACAACTGATGTAGCTGAATAGATCAGCGGAAAACAGCCACAATATATAACATCTACTCTATTCGCGTTAGAGACAAAGCTATTTATAAATTTCCAACTTTCCTTAGTACGTGCATTAAAGAAAAGTACAAGTAACCCATTGTTGCTCAACTTGCTAGCTGAGATTTCTAGAAATCGTGACATAGCCTGATTGTATTTATATAATGTTTTATCGCGCTCTCTTGCGTTCGACACCACGATTTCTAATCCGAAGAGTGGTTCTTCGCCAAGGATAATGTTCCAGATTTCCGATAGCTCAAGATACGGAATTCGGTCACTATGTGGTGGATCGGTAATGAGTAAGTCAATCGATCTATCAGGAATCTGGGGAAGCACATCCAGACAATCTCGCTCCAGCAACACATAGTTAGCGTGACCAGCGCAGACCGTTGAAAGCTCACCTTCCCTAGCTAGGACGTTAGAGATTCCAGATTCGGCAGCAGCTTTGATAAGCTTTTGCACTCGATGCTCGAAACAATTCCAAACATTCACCTCAAAATGTAGCTCTGGTCGCCAGTAACCTATGACCCACGAGCCAACTTCTACTTGGCCGCTCCTTGCACCAGCAATTTTGCCTCAATCCGTGATGGCGAAGACCATTTTGCTCATCTGGCCAGCAGCCGCTGTGAGCGAAAGTCGCATTGGCTCCTGCATACATTGAGGCAAATGGTCAATAGCCGCTAGTAGAAGTTCTATATTACGAAGCGCTCGCCCAGTAAATATATCTTTTAATGTAAGCGAAGGTGATAAATTAATGCGCGAATTTGTAAATAATATCGGCTCACGTAATCTTTGTGGTCGATATGCTGCGAAGTGCCTTGAAAGCGCTAAGTCGTGCTCGTTAGGGGGCAACTCTATCCGCCTTTTCTTTTCTCGATCCATTAGCCACACCATTTCCATGACATCACCACGCCAGAGATAGTGTGTAGCCGGTTCCTTTCTAGTCATTATATAGCTCTCAAGTATCTTCTCTTTAACGCTAGAGGCAACTTTTTCAAATGCTTCTTCTATAACATCTACCGAGGGCAGTGAGACAAGTAATCGCGTAAGTCTGATGGCTAAAGGATTGATATCCACCCCTATAAAGCGGCGCCTAAGTTGAAGCGCTTCAATTGCCGAAACGCCTGAACCCAGAAACGGATCGACTACTAACCCCCGTTCAGAGGAAGCATTTTGAATAAGATAACGTACTGGCTCAAACGGTTTCTTCCCCTAGTATTTGTGAAAAGCATAAAGCCCACCGAATTTGAGCACTCCCGTAGATGAGACTGAAGCAGCCCGCAACGTCTTGCTGATGACCTCCCGCCACCGCACATCGTCACAATACATGATGAGCTGCTGGACCCAGTCGAAGTCACCCCGCTGGACGGCAAAGTTGAATGCCGCTTCCAGAAGTTCCTGCGGGCAGCCGCTCACCCCGTGCGCCTTCGCCAGCGCCAAGACCTCCCACGCCCGGCGATGATTCATCTCGCCCTTTGTCACATCGCTCGGGGGGGTAGCACGCTTCAGCCAAATCCAGCGCGCTGCTCCTAATGACATCTTGTTAGGTGAGCGGAGCAAGCTCTCGCAGGCATACGAGAGTTGTTCGGCGCTGAGATAGTGCGCCATCCGACCCAGCCAAGTGGTGTATTCTTCTCCATCCTTGCAATCGAGCAACTTCTCGATCTGGACGCCCTTTGGCGTGACCAACTTGCCGTTCGCCTCAGAGAGGACGAGGGTGACCCAGCGCAAAAAGGGAAGTCTCAACTCATGTCCTGTATCTCGCGTGGTGGTCAAGGAGCGCTGAGCGAGCGCCTGTTCGGCCTCTGCCTTATCCATATACGGCAAGAGCGACTCCAACAATGCCGTCGCCCCGTTGTTTCGCAAAAGGTCTACCAGGACCTTGGGTGGACAAACCAGCCTGCCCTCGGCCTGCGAGGCAACCTCGATGGCCCATCTGAGGATGGCAGGGACTTGGGGGAGGTCGTATGCAGCAGCGGCGAGGATCGTGCGGGCGATTTGAGCTTGATTTTCCTCCGTGAGCGGCTTAAGACAAATGGCGCCCTCGGCGCGCCAGCCGCGCTCGCCGACGACGGCGTGCTTCCCCGGCAGCGGGGCGACGAGATAGACGGCATCTTGGTAGTCCTCGGCATACCCCTGTGCTTCTTCGACCGTCGCGGCGTACACGCCGTGCCCTGCTTCAAACGTCCCCTTTTTTGCTTTCAAAACCGGCAGCCGGAGTTTTGGGTCGACTTCCCAAGGGGTACCCTTGGTTGGAGAAAACAGTGCATCAGGGTAGCGCCCCCTGAGCACCTTGAAGGCTAAACAGGCAAACATCTCTACCTACTATAGTATAGCAAGAATCTCCCCCGCCAACCGGGAGTGAACCAATCAGAAGAGGTTCAATTCCTAGAGGACCGGTCAACTATCCAAGTGTGCAATGCCAGTTCTCAAGCAAGGCACTCGCAGCGGCTCGCTCATGCAAGTACGCCCAAACCAAAACCTACACGCGCCAACTGTGTAGCAGCTGCGTGCATATTCTTCGTTGCTGGAAAGAGAAACATGTCGCCTCGTGTGTTCGTGCCGTCGTCATCTCTGCTCAGGAGAAGCGAGGAGTTACATTGTCTTGTATCGCAGCTTGCCCGACGAATGCGAGGATGTGCCAGTAGAGCTTCCATCTCCCCTCTTCGTAGAAATACCGCTCAGACAGCGCTGTCCCAGAGTGAGTTTATATTACCCCGAATTTGGGCACTCCCCGTCGTCGGCCGGATGGCGGGCGCCTTGCTATAATCGCCGCGTGCCGGTAGACCACCACCTCCTCGTCGCCACCCGTCGACATCACCATCCGGGGTTTTCGTTCAGCGAAGAGGCCTTCGTCAAAGCGCTGCGCAGCAATGAGCTCGTCAAGGCCAACCACCAAGCCCTCCGAAAGCTCGTCAAGGGCAAACGACGGATCGTGATTTTCGGCGACTACGACGCCGACGGGGTCGTCAGCGCGCTCCTGATGTGGAAGTTCCTCGGCCACGAGGCGAAGGTTGTCCTGCCGGTGCGGGCGTGGGGATACGGCTTGAGCGCGATGGCGGTCGAGCACATCGCCGCTATGCGCCCGGACTTGGTCATCCTCCTCGACAACGGGATAAAGTCCCATGCAGAGGTCGAGCAACTGCGCACAAAGCTGAACGCCCAGGTCGCGATCATCGACCACCATGCCGCCACACCGCCCTATCCCCCTGCCGACTTGGTGATTCATCCGGACTTGCTGCCCGCGCTCGAAGGAGCTTGCACTACCGGCTTGGTCTGGGCGATCGGTTCGCTCTGGTCGCGCCGATCCGCGGAAGACGAACAACTCGGCGCGCTTGGCACGTTGGCTGATTCCGTCCCCTTACAAGGGTTCAACTTCGGCTTGGCGCGCCTCGGGCTGCTGTCATACCGGCGTGCGCCCAACCACGCCTTGGCCATGCTCGCCGAGCGCGAAGCATACAGCGACCTCCCAAGCAGCAGCATCGAGGACATGTGGCGCTATCTGGTCATCCCCGCCATCAATGCCGCCGGGAGGATCGCCGACCCGGCCTTGGCGTTCAGTCACTTGGCTGCCCCTGACGAGGTGAAGGCAGCAGCGCTGGTTAAGCTCAACGACGAACGCAAGGCGTTGATGCGCCGCTGCTTGGACGTGATCGCCCGCGACGCCGCTTGGCCTTACCCATTCCCCGGCGTGCTGGTTTGCATGCTCTCCGCAGAGGCCTGCGATTCCGACGCCGAGAAGGTCGCCGGGGTGGTCGGCTTGGTCGCCCAACGCCTGAGCGCTTGGTACATGTGCCCGGCCATCGCGTTGACCGATTCGCCGGGTGATCCGGCTGCCTTGGTCGGCTCAATGCGCATGCCGGAGGGCTGGGATGGTCTGACGGCGCTCGACGTCCTCCGTGCGCTCTCCCACCATTTGACCCGCTACGGCGGCCATGCAAAGGCTGCCGGTTTGACGCTTCAGCGAAGCCAGGCCCGCGCCTTCATTGAGGAGGCGGCGCAGGCGAGGGTCGGACGGCCCTTGGTCCGATATGACGCGAAGGTGAACTTCAAGATATTCAGCTGGATTTATACCGATCATCACCTGCAGACGCTGCTCCAGCGCATGCGGCCGTTCGGGGTGGGTAACCCCCCGCTGCGCCTGTGGACGACCGACGCGGTGGTTCAGGCCGAGCGGGAGACGCCGACGCGCCTGTTCGTCACCCTGCGCAGCGTCTCGTCGAGCTTGGCCATGCCGCCGCTGACGGCGACGTGGTGGGAAGGAGATCACTGCTTCCCCCCCTCCCTAAGAGGAGAGGCGATCGCGGTATTACAATCCCCCGGCTGCGATTTAGTCCTTTCGCCGCTGATGGCGTCGGCGGAATCCGCCGTGTACACGTGCGATGGGTTGCAAATCCTCTCGCCGGCGCGCTTAGGTGAGTTCGTGACATCGGTTAACAGGATACACAAGGAGTATAACAAATTTAGCGCGGTATCGTTGTAAAATGGGGGTGTTAATATTTCTGATTTCGCTCATGCTCTTGATGGTCGCGCATGAGGCAGGTCATGCCCTCGCGGCCAGCTGGAGCGGCCTGCGCGTATACGAGTTTGGCATCGGCCTCCCCCCGCGTGCCCTGCGCCTCTTCCGCTGGAATGGGGTGGAATACACCCTGAACTGGTTGCCCTTCGGCGCCTTCGTCCGTTTGGCCGACAATCACGAGAACGAGTCCAAGGTGCTCGCCACGCAATCATGGGGACGGCGCGTCCTCATCCTCGCCGCCGGCCCGCTTGCCAACTTCCTGCTCGGCGTCGGCCTGCTCGCCTTTGGCCACAGCTGCTGCGCCTTCCAAGTGGCAACTCACTACTACGAGGTCGTGCGCACGCGCCCGGGTCAGCTCGCCGACCAGATCGGCATCCGCAGCGGAGACGTCATCCTCGCCGTCAACGGGGAGAGCATGGAAAGCGAACCAGGACGCCCTTCGCTGCGCGACGCGGTGCTCAAAGCCGCCGGGGGCGAGCTCGTCATCAGCGTCCTGCGCGACGGCGAACGCCTGAACATCCAAGCACATGCCCCGCCTGACCTCGACCCGGCAGCCCCGCTCGGCGTCGAGGTCCGTCCACGCGCTTCGAAATATGAGCGTATATCGCTCCCTATCCATGAGGCGGTCAAACGCACCGCCCAAGATATCGCCCACCTCTTCGATACCTTGCTCCATCTGCCGGCCAACCTCGGTAAAAACGCCCGCCCCGTCAGCCTGGTCGGGCTCACCACCCTCGGCGGCGCGATGCTCTCCCCCCAGCTCGTGGAGGCTACCGGTGCGGGGATGTTCCTGCGCTTCGTCGCCATCGTCAGCATCGGGCTCGCCATCACCAACCTCCTCCCCTTTCCGGGCTTGGACGGCGGACGCATCGCGTTCACCTTGGTCGAACGGGTGACGCGCCGCCCCCTGCCTAATGAGCAGCTCGTCCACGGAATCGGCATCCTTATGCTCATCGCCTTGTCCTTGTTGCTCGTGCTCCTCGACCTGATCTCCCCCCCGGCGATTAACTTCTCGCCGGTCGGGCCTTGAAAAAAGCACCTCCTCCGGCATAATCTCACCCATGATCAAGTTCGCACTCAGCGGCGTGGTTGTGATGTATATCATCATCTTCGCCTGCGTCTCATCCGTGGTCGTCGGCATCTACGGCATCATGGCGGCGGTGACCGAACAAATACTCTCCATGCTCGGCTTGCACGCCTCCACCTACGTCGCGCCTGAGACGCCCTCGACCGTCTCAGAAACGGAACATGCCCTCGGCACCACAAGCGGAGAGAAGGGCGAGGCCTATCACGGCTTCTACTACGCGATGTGGGACACCTACTCCACTCACCTCAGCCGGACGGCCGAGGCAATGTTCGATTGGGTGACGGATTCAATAGACATCGAAAAGTACAAAACCTCAATCCAAAATCAATACAACTACGGCGCAGCCAACAGCACGGTGAATTCCTCCGTCCGCCTGGAGATCTGCCAAGGGCAGGAATGCGAGCGCGACCCCGGGGACGCCCGCGACCTCGGCATGACCTACGAAGACCTGCAATACCTGCTCTTGCACTTCGAGCGGGAGAGAATCCCTCCAGAGTTGTTCATGGGCGAGGAGACTGCCGAGCGGTTCATATCCGAGTACATGCTGCTTGGAAAAATCAACATCAATGGGGTCGAGACCGGAGTCTTCAAGGTGCATAGCGTGATGAAAAGAGCTATGGCCGCTTTTGATGTGAGCGTTTTAAAAAATTACTCTTTTAGAAGAGATTACATCAAGCGCTATCTTGGTCGAATGACCAGCAAGATCGGGCGACGAGAATGGCCACGAGGCTCTAAGAAATATCACATGCATAACGGAACTGACTTCTCCATGCCGATCGGAACAGCTGTCTATGCCCCCTTTGACGCTGTGGTCGTCGAGGTTGTACGCAACCATCCCGTCTTCGGCGACTACGTGATCGCCACTAACGGGCAATATACCTTCATGATGGCACATCTGGACGTTTCGGGCGTTGATATTAAGCCCATGCAGTTCGTCAAAGGCCCCTCCCTCGACGCCAACGGCAAGGTGGTCGAGGGGACGCTGCTTGGACGCGTGAGTAACAAAGGGATATCTACCGGCCCCCATCTCCATTTCGAAGTGGCCGCCAATATCTCGGGCACCGAAATGGCGCAAAAAGGCGAAAGCGACTGGGGCAGCATTGACTCCTGCGCGTTCATCACGGAATGCATCCCGAAGTGATAGTGATGCTGACGAAGATCGCCCCCCCCGCCATCCAGGCCCCCCCGGCGCGACAGCACGGGGTGAACAAAAGCGGCAACATCGTCGCCAAAGTCGTCGTCCCCCGCCAAAACCGCCGCGACGTCCTCTCCGTCGAAGGCTTCTATCGCGCACTCGCCGGCATCTCGCCGGCCGAAGGACGATACGCGCTCGAGATACACACCGTCGGCAAACGCACCGAATTCGTCCTGCGCGCCTCGAATTACAGCCTGTTCGAGCGGCTGAAACGACTGGTCGAGGTGCATTGGCCGCAGGCCGAGGTTCACTTGGCAAACCCCACGAGCGATGCCGTGATCATGGACGGCGCTCCTGCCCACTACAGCGGCGCACTGACCCTGCACCTGCGCGAAGCCGCCTACCTCCCCATCTGGTCGCCCACTACGCGCGAAGGGCGTAGCTCATACGACGACCTCAATCGCGCCGCCGACCCAATGCTCACCCTCCTCAGCGCGAGCAATGACAACGACGACAGCATCGCCCACACAGTGATACAGTTCGTGCCAGTCGCCCTGCCGGATGACTGGGCAAGGCCGTGGCGCGGCAACACCCAAGATCTCGGCCAACGGATGGCGATCACCCCCCAGAATATCATCAACGTCATCTTGAGCATCGTCGGGGCCATGCTGATGTTGCTCGGCGGGCTGCTCTTCCTCCCCCTCGCGCTGCTGTCACAGCGGACCGGCGATTTCGCCCTCGCCGGCGGCCTGATCGGAGGAGGGCTTATGCTATGGCTGCTGCGCCTCCTGCGCCCATCGCTCCCCGACCCCCTGATCGTCTCCCAAAAGGCCCAATCGTGCGGGTTTCGCTGCGGGATCAACCTGTACGCCTACGGCGATGAGTATCACAAGGTCGTCCAATGCATCAAGCGCATGGCGGATGCCTTCTCGGCCTATAACCTGCCGAACGCCAACGGCTTCCAAGCCATCCCCTCCATATCCTCCTCCCCGGATGACTTCTACGTCGTCACCGGGAAACTCG
>Ga0197142_1004365_pt1 | contig 11473 bp, 10 predicted proteins | sample GBS60_MetaG_FD_148614 | JGI IMG/M metagenome (GOLD analysis project Ga0197142, IMG submission 148614) | Sediment microbial communities from Great Boiling Springs, Gerlach, Nevada, United States - GBS 60_MetaG | ecosystem: Environmental > Aquatic > Thermal springs > Hot (42-90C) > Sediment... | reverse complement strand
GTAGCACGCGCAGGTCGGGATGCTGACCCTCGTCCGACCAGCGCAAGCAGGCAGCACATGCGCCGCAATGCCCTGCTGGCGTGCGATTCAGACACATCCAGGCGGCGGCGAAGGCGTATGCCAGTGTGCGCTTGCCCACCCCCTCTTCGCCCACAAGCAGCAGTGCGTGCGGGGGAGCTGGGCGACCCAAGAGCCGTGCCAGCCCCTTCTCCAGCTCCGGGGGCGAAAGCCAGACCTCATGAAGCGGCATCGGACGCCTCATCTTCACCTCAGCCTTATCGGGTACGGGTCTCACCACCCAGGATGAACGAGCGCGACCCCAACCAGAGAATACCTCATCGCACCGCTGGCGCCACAGCTCGGTTTCGACGCACCTTCCGAAGCAGGTATACTCTTACTCGGAGGGAACGACCATCGCAAGCGAGACGATTGTGCGGGAGATTCTGGTGAATGTCACACCGCGTGAGACGCGCGTGGCGGTGCTGGAGAACGGGCAGCTGATGGAGGTGCGCTTCGAGCGGGGGGAGCGCGTGGTAGGCAATATCTACAAAGGCGTGGTGCAGAATGTGCTGCCCGGGATGGATGCCGCCTTCGTCAATATCGGGCTGGAACGGAATGCGTTTCTCTATGTGGGCGATATTATTCCCGAAGGTTCGGAGGGAGAGGAAGCCCCCGCCTCCGTCAAGCGCACCGAGCTGCGCAAGCGCAACATCGGTGAGCTGCTCAAAATCGGGCAGGAGATTCTGGTGCAGGTGATTAAAGCCCCACGCGGCACCAAAGGGGCGCGCGTCACCACCCGCCTCACCCTGCCCGGACGCTATGTGGTGCTGATGCCCGAAGGCAGCCATCTGGGCGTCTCGCGCAAAATTGAGGATCGCGCCGAGCGAGAACGCCTGCGCCAGATCGGGCAGGCGCTGCATCCACCCGGCTTCGGACTCATTCTGCGCACCGAAGCCGAAGGCAAAACGGAAAAGGAGATCAAGCAAGATATCGACTACCTGGTGGAGCTGTGGGAAACCATTCGCCAGTCTGCCCAGCAAGCCACCGCGCCTGCCTTAGTCCATCGCGATGCCAGTTTGCTCTACCGAATCGTGCGCGATGTGTTCTCCTCGGAGGTCGCCCGCTTCTGGATTGACGACCCTGAAGAGTTCGAGAAGGTTCACGAGATGCTACGCCTGATTGCGCCCAGCCTACGCTCACGCGTGATGCTCTACGACAAGCCGACCCCGCTCTTTGAATATTTCAATGTGGAGAAAGAGATGGAGCGGTTGATGCGCCGCAAAGTATGGCTCAAATCGGGCGGCTACATCACCATCGATGAGACGGAAGCCTTCACTGCCATCGATGTGAACACGGGCAAATTCACGGGCAAGACCTCGCTGGCAGACACGATTCTCAAGACCAATCTGGAGGCGGTGGAGGAGATTGGGCGGCAGCTGCGCCTGCGCGATATTGGCGGTATTATCGTGATCGACTTTATCGATATGGCGCGGCGGAGCGACCATCGTCAGGTGATGCAGGCGTTGCAGCGGGTGCTAAAGCGGGATCGGGCGCGGTTCCGTATCGGGCGCATCAGCTCGCTGGGGCTGGTAGAGTTGACGCGCAAGCGCACGGGCGAATCGGTCACGGAGGGTCTCTCGCGTCCATGCCCTGTGTGCCATGGGCGCGGGCGTATCCCCTCTCCTGAAACGGTGAGCCTGTGGATTGAACGCGAACTTGCTTCGCGTGCCCAAAAGGAGCATGCCGAAGCCTATCTCATCGAGGCGCACCCCGACGCAATTGAGCTGCTCATCGGCGAGGATGGAACGAATATCGAGATGCTGGAGCACGCGCTGGAGTGCGCCCTGTTCGCCCGCGCTCGAACCGAGATGCCCATTGAGGAGTACCGCATTCAGGCAGGCACGCTGGAGGGGCTGAAACGGCAGTATCTGCCCTACCGCCCCTTGCAGGTGGTGGAGTGCCAGCTCCGCCCTTCCGCTCTCGAAGAAGAGCTGAAAGTTGCCTGGACCACCGATGGCTATCTGCTGCTGTGGGAGACCGAGGCGCCGCGGCAGCCTATCAGCAAGGTGTCGCTCAGCGAGGTGCGCCGCTCCTACGCCTTCGCCGAGCCGGTGCTGACCACCACGCCTATCACCAAATCGGAGGTTGTCTGATGACCCCTATCGAGTTGCGACAGGTACAGATCACACTGAACGCCCCTATCGGGATGCTAACGGATGCCAGACGCCAACGCATCTTAGAGGCGTTGGAGGGCACTTTCGTGCCGCAGCCGGTGCCCTTTCAGGGCGCCTTTGCCTTGGTGAATCAGCCCGCGCGCGAAGCCCTCTTCATGACCGATTCGCAGATGCAGTACACGGCGGAGGGTGAGGTGCGCTTCTCTCCCGCGCGGGTGGAAGATTTGCTGGGGCGAGTGCGCGATGTGCTGCTGCTCGATGACCGATTCCCGCTCATCTTGCAGGTCATCGGGCACAAGGATGCGAATGGCTCCGCTTTCGAGCGCACCGTGGACGCCTTCACACCCTTGCCCCCCATCACGATGCGCCAATATTTCCCCGGCTTGCGTGGGCTGGGATTGCGCATCACCTTCGAGCAGCCGCCCTATGTGTGCGACCTGCGCATCGAGCCGCTCTTTAGCGACCCCGCCTACTACTACATTCAGTTCAACGCCGGCTCGCAGCAGACGATGCTCTCACTGGCGCGCGCCGTAGAAGATGCGACCGACTGGATTGAGCGACTGCAGGGCGAGATGAACAGCGTCATCGAGGAGATTTTGGGTGGCTAAACGTGCGAATCGTATCCCTGTTGCCGAGTGCGACGGAGATTGTCTACGCGCTGGGGCTGGATGATTGCCTGGTGGCGCGCAGCCACGAGTGCGACTTCCCACCCGATGTGCTGACCAAGCCTGTCATCACGCGCAGCCTCATTCCGTCCGACCTGCCCAGCCACGAAATCGACCGCATGGTCTCCGAAACGCTGCTTACCCACGCAACGCTCTATACCCTTGATATCGAGCTACTTCAGTCGCTCCAGCCCGATTTAATTCTTACTCAGGCGCTCTGCTCGGTGTGTGCGGTGTCGCATAATGCGGTGCTGGAGGCGGTCGAGTCGCTGCGCCCGCGCCCGATGGTGCTGAATCTGGAGCCGACCACACTGGAGGAGGTGCTGAACACCTTTCAGCAGGTGGCGGAGGCGGCAGGCGTGCCCCAGCGGGGGGAGCAGCTAGTCGCCCGCTGCCGCGAGCGAATCGAACAAGTACGCGCCCGCACCGCGAACCGACCGCCCGTGCGCCTCTCCTTTCTGGAGTGGATCGACCCACCCTTCACCTGTGGACACTGGACACCCGAACTGATTACCTTGGCTGGCGGCATCGATGGGCACGGTCAGGCAGGTCAGCCCTCAAGGCGACTGGCATGGGAGGAGGTGCTGGCATGGCAGCCCGAGGCAATCGTGATAGCTTGCTGCGGTTTCACCGTGGAGCGTACCCTGCAGGACTTGCCCCTCATAGAATCGCTGCCCGGCTGGCATGAGTTGCCTGCGGTGAAACAGAACGCTCTGCATATCGCCGATGGCAACGCCTACTTCAGCCGCCCTTCGCCGCGCCTCGTCGACTCATTGGAATGGCTGGCAACCCGCCTGCTCAAACGGCATGGAGTAAAATTAAAGTGATGCACTGCACAAAAAGTGCTTTGCAAGTTTGCTTGAGCAGACGCGAGCAAGGGAGCATAGCTAAGGGTATAATAGAGACATGAAGGACACAGCAGTTCATAGTCAGGCAGGGTGCATTCACATGCACGAGGTGACCTGGGAGGAATACGAAGCATACCGAAGTCAAAATCGCACGGTCGTGATAGAGGAGGCTTGTATTCCACTGACGGGTCGGAAGCAGGTGAAGCAGCTCCAGCCCGATAACTTCGAGTTGGAACGCACTACCGTGTGGTCGTTTCCAGAAAGGGGCAGCTGGGCAACTCATCAGGGCAACTATCGCGGAAATTGGGCGCCTCAGATTCCACGCAATCTTATCTTGCGCTACACTCAGCCAGGTGAGCTGGTGTTAGACCCTATGGTAGGCAGCGGCACCACTTTAGTGGAGTGTCGCCTCTTAGGACGCAACGGAATAGGGGTTGATGTTAACTATCATTCGCTTATGCTTGCCTTCGATAGACTCAACTTTGAGCCAGCAAACCTGTATGAGGCTCTGCCCGAATCGAGTATACGGCTCTTTCATGGTGATGCACGCTGCCTGAGCTGTATAGAGGATGAAACCGTTGATCTCGTGGCGACCCATCCACCCTATGCTGGTATTATTACATATTCCAAGAGCAAGCCGGTGGAAGGTGACCTCTCGCGGCTTCGCTCGCTGGACAGTTTTTTGGACGCAATCGAACAAGTTGCTCGCGAGTGTTATCGTGTCCTAAAGCCGAATAAACACTGCGCGATCCTAATTGGCGACACGCGAAGGCACAAGCACTACATCCCTATCGCCTATCGTGTTATGGATCGATTTCTTGCAGCGGGATTCATCCTCCGAGAAGACATTATTAAAGTTCAGTGGAACATGAAATCTACGCGCGACCGATGGAGTAAAGGTGAAATACGCGACTTTATGCTCATCTATCACGAGCATCTCTTCGTGTTTCGAAAACCCGATGTTGGCGAGGCAGTCCGCAAATTTAGGGGGAGCATGCAAAATGGTCAATCGATTGCAATGGAATAGGGAGTGCGACATTGTGGCGGTCTCGAGGCACGGTTGGATAAAGTTTTACCAAACCCTAAAGCGTTGGATATTGTTTCTGACAGGGAAACACCTTGTGTGGACTACGCAGAATGGCGTCGAAATAGCCGTAACCAAAGGGACCAAACCTCAATCGGCATATGATTTTGTTGTGAAGTATCGTGAACCGGGTAAGCGATGGCGGACGCCAAAGCATGTTCATCTGATTGTGGAGTTATATGTCAAGGAAGCCTATAATAAAACACTAACGCACCAGCTGCGCAACCATCTGCTGAATGTTTTCGAGCAAGTTCAGCCGATAACTGTTTATCCGCCATCCCTGCAGTACTTTCAGCCAGACCATGCAACGCAATTTCAAGCCCTGGACACCGTAGGCGAGATGACCGTCGAGTTCTTACTTGTTGTTAGTGAACTCATTTTTATTCAGGAAAAGACTAACTATCCAACAGGTTCACTGACTTACAAGCTCTACCAATCATTTGGCGAGAAGGATCGCTTCTCGGTTATCCATATGGCGACCCATCGATGATTAGAAAAATGGCAGCCAGAGGAGGAAGAATAGCAGGGTGGAGACCGCGACTACCGCTGCTGCCAGGTCTGGCTCGGTCTTATAGAGCGCGGCATAGACTGCACTTACCATCACGGAGGGCATCGCACTTTGCAAAAGAAGCGCCCGCGCCGCAAACTCAGGCAAAGCAACCAGCTGCAACAGACCCCAGCAGAGACTCGGCATCAGCAAGCACTTGAACGCCACTATCAGCAGCAACGCCCGCCATCGTGTCCCAATTGCGTGCCAGCGAATCAGCGACCCGATGGCGAGCAGAGCGAGCGGCACAGTGGTCTGTCCCAACCGCTCAAGGGTGAAGAGCAGTGGGGCGGGCAGTTTCAAACCCGACAGCATCACCGCATAGCCTATCCAAGTCGCCCACAAAACGGGCATCTGCAGCAATCGCTTGAGGCTGCGACGCAGGTCGAAGTGGTCGCCCTTCCCGAAATGCGCCAATATTGCGATGCCGACGGTGTTCACCATCAACGCCGTGACCCCCATATCGAAAGTGACCGCTGCCGCCACCACATCTGGTTGGTGGGGATATAGCGCAGCAATCAGCGGTGTGCCCAGAAATCCCGTGTTGCCGAGCGTGCCCGACACCATCAGCACCCCAAGCGTGCCGGCACGCAAGCCCAGCCACTTGCCCAGCAGCCACGCCAGCCCCATCCCCACCCCCGTAATCAGCAATCCCAACAGCCAGACACCCAGCAAGGCAGGTGAGAATCGCGCCTGAGCCAGCGCGCCCATCACCAGCGCGGGCAGAGGCACTATTGTGATAAAATTTGTCAGCCATGTGGTGTGCGGCTCGGTCAGAATGCCCGTGCGACGCAGCAGCCAGCCAAGCCCAAGCAGCAGACCGAACATCGCGCCCAGCGTCTGAATCGTGGCGTTCATCGTGCGCATCAAGCAAGGGGCGTTTGAGAAGGGGAAGGAAGCTCTATCAAACAGGCGCCGTCTGGGATGGAGGTCAGCGGGCGACAGGTGAACAGCAGCACCTGCGTATACTGGGCGACGCGAGACAGCAGCTCCATCGCCGCTTGCAACCGTTGCTCATCAAATTGAAGAAAGGGATCATCCAGCAGTAGGGGCAGACGGCAATGACCCATCAGGGCATCCACCAGCCCCAGCCGACATGCGAAAAAGATTTGATCCAGCGTGCCCGCGCTCCAACCCGACTCGCCCAGGTCGGCATTTAGCCATTCGCCTGCATCGGGGTGATAGACCTGAAAGCGCAGCCCGTCGCCCATCTGAATCTGGGTGTAGCGTCCGCAGGTGAGGGCAGGCAGATAGTGTTCAATACGCAGCGCCAGATGCGGGCTTAGATTGTCCAAGTAGCGTTGGTTCGCCTCTTTCAGCAGTTGCTGCGTGCAGTCCAGCACTTGGATGCGTCGCTGGAGAGCAGCTATTTGCTCGTCCAGCTGCGCCTGTTGAAGGCGCAGCTCATCGGGGTCATGTTCAAGGGTTAGCTGCTGGAGCGCACCTTCTGTGCGCAGCAGCTCCTGACGGTCTCGCTCCTGTTCCTGCCGGAGCCGCTCTAACTGCTTTTCTCGTTGGAGCCACTCTTCGGCGTGTTCGAGCAGTTGCCGAGTGAGTGGTTCCTCGTCCAGTTTGGTCTGCAGCGCGTGTTGTTGCACCGCGAGCTGTCCCCATCGCTGGCGTAGTGCTTCTGGATTGTGGGCTTGCAGCAGTGCTGCGCGCTGCAGCTGGAGCTGCTCAAGCTGTTGCTGGAGCTGCTCGTGTCGGCTTTCGGACTGCTGTCCATGCCCTGCTCGCCAGAGGAGCGCGAGCAGCAAAAGCAGACCACCCCCTGCCATCAGCATACCGCCCAGTAAGCCATTAACGGTGATGAGCGAGACACCTGTCAACATCAGGGCGGCGCCTGTAATGCCCAGCCATGTGCGTGTATGTCTTTGCTGCCCAATTCGCTGCTCGGCTTCGGCGCGCGTCTGCTCCAACTCGGCTTGCAGGCGTTGCTGCTCCCGTTCAAGCCTTTCGAAGGTGTCCAACACGCGCTGGAGTTGTTCGATTTCAGCGTTAACCCGCTCCAGCTCTTTTTGGCGCGCGTTCAGCTCCTGCCACCGCAGCAGGAGATAGTGCATCTCATCTATCTGGGTCTCGCGCCGGGTGATTTGCTCGGCGAGTTGCTGCAGTCGCTGGCGCGATTCGTGCAGGCGAGCGTATTGCCACTGCGCGTCTTGCAGTTTGGACGCAATGGTGTTGCGCTGCTGTTGCAGTTGCTCGTAGCGGCGGCGCAGGTCGCGCCCATGCTCTTGAATCTGCTTCAGTATCCGCTCCAAGTCGGTGGTGAGGGCGGCTTCGCGCAGCTGTTGCTGGAGCGAGGCGAGGCTCTTTTTGTCGCTTGCGACGGCACTTAGCTCGCGCTGGCGGATGCAGGCGGTGGCGAGATAGACCTCGCGTGGCACCGCCCACTGCTGTTCCCAACGCCGCAACGCCTCTTTGCCCTCATGCTTGTCGCCCTCACCCGCCTGCTGCCCATCGAGTGAGAGTGTCTCAAGCTGACACTCGGAGCGTTGGGCAGGATCGTCGGCTGAATAGCGCTTCCATAGGCGCAGACGCCGATTGCCCGCTGCGAGTTCCAGCATAAGGCTCCAGCCATCAGCGCAGCCAAATGAGATGCGCTCTGTTAAATCGCGTGCCATGCTGAACGGGTTCGCATACAGCGCGTCCAGCAGGGCATTTAGAAGCGTGCTTTTGCCCGATTCGTTCGGTCCCACGATGATATTCAGCCCTTCGCTGAAGGTTAACTCGTGTGCCTCAAAGCAGCGATAGTGTTGCAATTGCAGCCGTCGAAATGCCCATCGGTGCCGCGCGAGTTCGCTCATAATCGCCCCCCTCGCAGCAGATAAAGCCCCATCTGCAGCACCTCGTCCAGTAAGTCAGCGGGATATTTCCCTTGCGCTTTGTTCTCGGCGACGACAGTAGCGAACATCTGCTCGAACGGGTTGTGCGGCTCCAGTTGCCCCATCTGAAAAGCCGATTCGAGCCTCAGCCACAGGCAGAAGGGTTGCAACCGCTCTTGGATGGCGAGCGGGTCAAGTGGTTCCGTGCCGTTCCACTGTCCGAAAAGGCGGATGTGGGCGACCGTTTCGGGGGTGAGGATGGCTCGAATGGTCTCGATCAGGCTATCTATGTCGGGGAAGCGAGAGACATCAAACTCTGGGTTGCCGTTGGGAGGTTGCGCCTCGCCGACGGGCAACGGCTGGACGCGCGCGGGCTGCCCGCGTGCCAACTCCACCAGCAGGGCGCAACCCGGCAGCTGCTGATTGGGCATAATCATTTCGGGCGCGCCGCTGTACCAGCAGGCGACCCCCTCGCGAGAAAAGTCCTGGGGCGAGTGCCAGTCGCCCAGCGCAATGTAGTCCAGCTGGCTGTCGCTAATCATCTGGGGTGTCAGGTCACCTTTGCCATCAGGCGTCGGCATGGAGCCATGCATCAGGGCGACCTGAAAAGGCGCGCCTGCTGAATCACGTCGAAGCAGCCGTCCCCACTCACGCGCCGTACCTGCTGGGCAGGCTATCAGCTCCAAATCCAGTTCGGGCAACTCGAAACGCTCCGCACGCGCCCGAAAATGGACTTGGGCGGGTAGCTTTCGCTCCTGAAAGGGGTGGTGCTCGGCAGGGTCATGGTTGCCCGGAATAACCACGACGGGCATGCCCGCGCTACTTAGCAGATCTAAGGCATGGTCAACCCATTTGCGCGCGATACGCGGGGAATCGAACAGGTCGCCTGCAATGAGAATCGCATGGCATGCTTGCTGGCGAGCGGTTTCAACGAGGCGTTCGAAGGTGCGCAGGAGGCGTTGCTGATGTTGCGAGCGGGCATGCTCGCCCAGATAACCAAACGCCCGCCCCAGATGCACATCCGCCGTGTGCAGCAGCCGAATCGCCATCCCTGCACCCTTTGCAAAACAGTTGCACGCATGATACCTGATGGGGGAAGCCCAAAGACGGGGTATTAAGACCCTGCTAACAAATGGCTACCTTCCGATAGCGTGCTGGATGAGCGCCACGATTTCGGGGTCATGGCTGCGCCGAGCAGCCTCCAACACGGTTTCACCCGATACGCTGCGGGCATTCGGGTCGGCACCCGCAGCGAGCAGCAGGCGCACCGTGTCGCGATGCCCGTTCTCGGCTGCCAACATCAGCAGGGTGCGCCCGTTGCGGTCGCGCTGATTGGGTGAAACTCCACGCTCCAGCATCGCGCGCAGCACGCGCGTGCGCCCATACACGGCGGCATAATAGGCAGGCGAATTGCCCGGGCTCATCTCCCGCAGGTAGCCTGTGCGGTCGCGTGCATCGAGGCTCGCCCCATGCGCCATCAGCAGCAGGGCAATCTCATCTTGTCCGCGCATAATCGCAAGGGTCAAGGCGGTCAAGCCCGAAGGGGTACTGGCGTTCACCGACGCGCCCCTGCGCAACAGCTGCTCCACCTGCACCCTATCGCCTTGCTCCACTGCTGCCAGCAGCTGTTCATTCAGCAGGCGGTTGCGCTCGCGCAGCTGGCGAAAGGCAGGCGAGAGCATGACCACAACGGTCAGCACAATCGGCAGCACAAAAAAGCCCAGAATGAGCGCCTTCTGCCACTGACTCCGCCTATCCCCATCAACACCCTTGCCGTCCATCACCACCCTCGATTCTACCAGAGTTCTCCCCAACCCCTGAGGATGTTCGGAAAATCATGGTACGGGAACCGCACCCGTACCGCGAGTGGTTAGGGGCACGGGAACCGTACCCTGCCAAAACCTGTGCCATGCTAAAACCGCCTTAAAACCGCTATAGACCGCCGATGGTGCCGAGCGGGTATTATTTACTTTGTGGCGATGACGACGAGCAACGGGCAGACGGAATTTGTGGTTCGCGTGCGCGATGTGGTCAAGGAGTACCAGATGGGCAAGCTGACCGTGCGCGCGCTCGACGGGGTGAATCTCGACATCTATCGAGGGGAGTACCTCTCGATTATGGGACCCTCTGGCTCCGGCAAAAGCACGCTGTTTAATATGATTGGCGGGCTGGACAAGCCCACCAGCGGCTCGGTCTTCATCGACGATGTGGACATGGCGCAGCTGGATCCGCAGGAGCTGGCGTTTCTGCGCTGCCACCGCATCGGCTACATCTTCCAGACTTTCAATCTTATCCCGGTGATGACGGCGTTGGAGAATGTGACGCTGCCGATGATTTTTGCGGGCGTGCCGGCGGATGAGGCGCGCGAGCGCGGCATAGAGCTGTTGACGCTGGTGGGGCTGGGCGGGCGTCTGCAACACAAACCGGCTGAACTCTCTGGCGGTCAGCAGCAGCGCGTCGCCATCGCCCGCGCCTTGGCGAACAATCCCTCCATCATCTTAGCCGATGAGCCGACGGGCAACCTCGACCTGCGCACCGGTAAGGAGATTATTGAGCTGCTCAAGCGACTGAATGTGGAGCGCGGCGTCACCATCATCTCGGCGACCCACGACCTGAAGATGCTGGACATCTCCGACCGCATCGTGTGGATTCGGGACGGCAAGATTGAGCGCATCGAGAAGCGCAGTGAGCTGGAGCTGAAGGTGGGCGAAGTGGAAGGGGAGGCAGGCTGATGACACCGCGTGAGCGCATCCAGGCGGCGATAGCAGGCAAGCCGACCGACCGGCTGCCCTTCGCCTTCTGGTATCACTTCCGCACCGAGCCGTGGTTCCCGCCCCAACTCCATCCCGACTATCGCCCACCCGTGAACGAGACCATCTTGCAAACCTATATCGAGGGTATGAGCCGCGCCGAATATGAGTTCTGGCATCGCTACCAGCCCGATTTGCTAAAAGTCATGCACGATATTCCCTACGAGATGCCCGCCGAGCTGCCCCTCGTGGAGCGTCCCGACCAGTGGCAGCAGCTGCCCCTTCTCGAACCCGATCAGGGGCACTTCGGCGCGCACCTGCAGGTGCTGCAACGGCTGCGCGAAAGGCTGCCCGCCGAGGTGCCGATGGTCGAGACGGTGTTCAACACCTTCTATTATGGCAATCGGATTTCGGGTGGGCGGTTGCTGCAGCATCTGGAGCAGGCGCCAGAGGCAGTGCAGGCAGGGCTGGCGATTCTCCATCAGAACCTGCTGGCGTATGCTCGCGCCGCGCTCGCTATCTGTGATGGCATCTACTACGCGCTGAGCGGAGCCAGTGTGGATGCGGCGCCGCGCGAGGT
>Ga0197142_1004364_pt1 | contig 11473 bp, 9 predicted proteins | sample GBS60_MetaG_FD_148614 | JGI IMG/M metagenome (GOLD analysis project Ga0197142, IMG submission 148614) | Sediment microbial communities from Great Boiling Springs, Gerlach, Nevada, United States - GBS 60_MetaG | ecosystem: Environmental > Aquatic > Thermal springs > Hot (42-90C) > Sediment... | reverse complement strand
AAACGGGGGGATTTACCAGCATAGGGCATCTCGGTCATAGGTTCCGGGGGGCCGCATAAACCGTGACGGCAAACCAACTCAATCACTCAACCTTAGCATAGGTCTTGCGATGCCAATGCCAGGCGGTTTGCACAATCGTCGCCAGGTCGGAATACCGAGGCTGCCAGTTGAGCAATTGGCGCGCCAAGGTTGCATCCGCCACCAGTATCGGGGCATCCCCCGGTCGCCGCCCCATTTCCCGCACCGGCACCCGTTGACCCGTCACCTGCTCTACCGCGGCAATCACCTGCCGCACCGAATGGCCCCGCCCCGTGCCCAAATTCACCGTGAGATTGGCCTGCTGCTGCCACACATACGCCAACGCCCGCACATGCGCCTCGGCCAAATCCGTCACATGGATAAAATCCCGCACCGCCGTCCCATCGGGCGTATCGTAATCCGTACCAAAAATCGGCACCGGTTCCCCCCCCAACAGGGCGCCCAAAACGCGGGGAATCAGATGGGGTTCCGGGTCGTGGCATTCCCCCAACATCCCCTCAATATCCGCCCCCGCCGCATTGAAATACCGCAAAGCCGCATAACGCAACCCATAGGCCTGACTAAACCAATACAGCACCTGCTCAATCGCCCGCTTCGATTCCCCGTAGGGATTGACCGGGTTTTGCGGATGGTTCTCCGTCAAAGGCAACCACTGCGGCTCCCCATAAACAGCACAGGTGGAAGAAAAAATACAGGTCTTAACCCCCCTGGCCACCATGACCTCTAGGAGATTCAGTGTATTTACAAAATTATTACGAAAATACTTGGCAGGCTGTTGCATGGATTCGCCCACGTAGGCGCTGGCGGCAAAGTGCATCACCGCCTGAATGTCGTAGGTGCAGAACACATCAAGCAGCCATTCCCGGTCAGCCAAATCCCCAGGGAGCAGTTTGCCCCACTGCACTGCCCAGCGGTGTCCTGTACTGAAATTATCCAGCACCAAGGGCGTCAGGCCCGCCTGGGCCAGGGCTTTGCAGGTGTGGCTGCCGATGTAGCCCGCCCCGCCGGTTACGAGAATGAACATCGCCGCCGCAGGTCAGCAATCGTGTGCCTCAAGCCGGTGCGCAAATCCACCTGGGGCGACCAGTTGAGTTTGGTGCGGGCCAGGGTGATGTCTGGGCACCGTTGTTTCGGGTCATCCTGGGGCAAGGGGCAAAAGCGGAGCGGGGAGCGGCTGCCGGTCAATTCTTGAATCACCTGCGCCAGGGCCAACACGCTCAACTCCTCTGGGTTGCCCAAATTCACCGGGTAGGGATAGTTCACCCCCATCAGCCGCACAATGCCCTCGATCAGGTCATCGATGTATTGAAAACTGCGGGTCTGGCTGCCGTCGCCGTAGATGGTTAGCGGTTCGCCCCGCAGCGCCTGCTGGATAAAGTTGGTCACCACCCGCCCGTCGTCCGGGTCCATGCGGGGGCCGTGCGTATTGAAGATGCGAATGATGCGTACCGGTAAGCCGTACTGCCGATGAAAGGCCAAGGTCAGCGCTTCGGCGTAGCGTTTGGCTTCGTCGTAGACACTGCGGGGACCTGTGCAATTCACATGCCCCCAGTAGTCTTCCCGTTGGGGATGCTCCAGGGGGTCGCCGTAGATTTCGCTGGTGCTGGCCAAGAAAAACTGCGCGCCCTTTTGCCGCGCCAGCTCCAGCAGATGATACGTCCCTTCGCTGTTGACCCGCAGCGTCGCCAACGGCAACGCCAGATACTTGGGCGGGGAAGCCGGGCTGGCAAAGTGCATGACCCAATCCAAGGGTTCGGCGACCGTCAACGGGGTAATCACATCGTGCTGAATTTTTTCCACCTGGGGATGCTGTTGCCAATGGGCGAGATTTTCCCAGGAACCCGTACTGCAATTGTCCACCGCCAGCACCCGGTAGCCCTCGCGCACCAGGCGGTCGGTGAGGTGACTGCCCACAAATCCCGCCGCCCCTGTCAGCAGGACCGTCCCCCGCATCAGCGCCCCAGCCCCACGTAGGTAAAGCCCGCCCGCCGCAGGCGTTCCCGGTCGAGAAAATTGCGGCCATCTAGGATAAGCGGCGAGCGCATTTGCTTGGCCAGGTCCTCCCAGGGCAAATTCCGGTACTGGGGCCAATCGGTCACCAGCACCAGGGCATCGCAGTCTTGGGCCAGGGTCTCGACCGCCTCGCAGTAGTGCACGTCCAGCTTCGGCCATTCCCGTTGCGCCCGCGCGAGCGCCACCGGGTCGTGCACCCGCACCCCCACCCCCCGTTCCAACAACTGCTGGGCAATGTCCAGGGCTGGGGCATCGCGCAGGTCGTCTGTGTGGGGCTTAAACGCCAGTCCCAGCAAACCCACCCGACGGCCCTTGAGAATTTTCAGGATGTGGCGGAGTTTTTCGACCACCCACTGCCGTTGCTGCGCATTGACCACCCGACTGGCCTGGACAATGGCCATCCCCAAACCGTAATCCCGCGCGGTGGCAATCAGCGCCGCCGTATCTTTGCCAAAACAGGAACCCCCCCAGCCAAGCCCCGCCTGCAAAAACTGACTGCCAATGCGTTTATCCAGGCCGATCCCGCGGGCAATTTGGGTCACATCCGCCCCCACCCGCTCCGCCAACTGGGCGATTTCGTTGATGAAACTAATCTTCACCGCCAAAAAGGCATTGGCCGCATATTTCATCAACTCCGCCGAGGTCACATCCGCCGTAATCAGAGGCACGGCGGCCACCTCCGCCGGTCGGGGCAAAAAACTAGGCGGAGTAAAGCTCTGCTCCAAAATCGGTTGGTACAGGGTGTGGAGGATTTCCAAAGCGCGGGGTTCCTGCGTGCCGATGACCACCCGGTCGGGGTAGAAGGTGTCATGGAGCGCCGAACCTTCCCGCAAAAATTCTGGGTTCGAGACCACCGCAAACTGCACCGGAGCAGCGTCAGTACGGGTTTTCAGGGCTTCTGCGATCAGGGTTTCGACCCAGTTGCCGCTGCCGATGGGCACGGTGGATTTATTCACAACCACGGTAAATTCCTGCCCCAAATGCAACCCCACCCCCTGGGCGGCCTGGCGGACATAGGTCAAATCGGGATTGCCATCGGGAAGCGAGGGGGTGCCCACCGCGATAAAGACCACCTGGGCCGGAGCAATGGCCGCCGCATAGTCGGTGGTGAAGGTGATGTTGGGACGGGCCAGGTGGAGCAATTCCGCCAGATGGGGTTCATAAATGGGAATCTCCCCCCGTTGCAGCCGGGCAATTTTTTCCCTGTCCACATCTAATCCCACCACCTGATGCCCCAGGTAGGCCAGCGCCACCCCCGTCGTCAGCCCCACATAGCCCGTTCCAATGATGGCAACCCGCACACCCCACTCCTTGCCGTTGCTGGTTTGATTGTACTTGCCAGTGTATCAGGGGAGGTGCCAGGGTACGGGGTGTTGGAGCAAAGCGGTGGCGGCGGCGGCGCTCAAAGGGGGGGCAAACCAATAGCCCTGGCCGTACAGGGGAGCCTGGGGACTGAAACGGCGCAGCAGCATCACCTGTTCCTCGGTTTCGATGCCCTCGACAACCACCTCCTTGTCCAAGGTCAACGCCAGCGTGACGATCGCCTGGACCAGGTCGTCTGTCTGCCCCATGTGCCGGATAAACGAGCGGTCAATTTTCAGGGAATCCACCGGCAACCCCTGCAACCGCGCCAGCGAAGAATAGCCAGTGCCAAAGTCATCAATGCTCACCCGCACCCCCTCTTGGCGCAGTTCATTCAAGGCCTGTCCTACCGTCTGCGGGTCAGCCATCAACACCCCCTCGGTCACCTCCAGCACCAGGGACTGAGGCGGCAACTGCCATTGGCGTAGGGTGTCCCGCACCTGGTTGACCCATTCCGCCGCCCGACGGAACAAACGCCCCGACACGTTCACCGCCAGGGTCAAATCCGGTTGCACCTGGCGCCACCGGGCCAACTGGGCGGAAGCGGTGTGCAACACCCACTGGCTCAGGGGATAGATCAACTCTGACTCCTCCGCGATCGGAATAAACACCCCCGGCGACACCAACCCCACCCCTGGCCGTTGCCAGCGCACCAGCGCTTCAAACCCGACAATCGTACCCCGGCGCACATCCACCACCGGTTGATAGTGCAAGAGCAACTCCTGCTGCGCTAAACCCTGCCGCAGCGCCGTTTCCAACTCCAACTGCCCTTTAAGTTGGGCGTGCATCCCCGGACGAAACACCTCCACCCCACAGCGTCCGGCCAGTTTCACCCGGTACATGGCAATGTCCGCATTGCGGAGAATATCGGCGGGGCTGGCATCCGGGTCGTCATTGAGGCACACGCCGATACTGGTGCTGACAACCAATTCCCGCCCCTGCACGACAAAGGGTTGCTGCAAGACCCGCAACAGCGTCTCGGCAATGGCCACCGCCTGCCCCACCCCCGTCACCGGCTCGAGCAAGACCACAAATTCATCCCCCCCCAAGCGGGCCAGCACATCCCCTGGCCGCATCTGGGCCTGCAACCGCCGGGCCACCTGCTGGAGCATCTCATCCCCGACCGCGTGGCCGAGACTGTCATTGACCAACTTGAACCGGTCCAAATCCGCAAACAACACGGCGTAGTAGGTCCCCGCCTGCAACGCCCGTTGGTGCACCTGGTGGAGCCGGTCCATCAGGAAATTCCGGTTGGGCAGCCCGGTGAGGGCATCGTGGTAGGCCTCGTAGAGCAACTGGGCTTCCATCTGTTTACGGGCGGTAATGTCCCGGTACACCCACACCCACTCGTCCTGGGCGGTGTCGGCGCGGGCCGAATCGGACAGGGATAACACCGTCAATTCCACCCAAAAATCCTCATGCTGCTTGGTGTATTGCACCAGTTCCACGCGGACCGAAGCCCCCTGTTTGCGGGAATTTTGCAGGTATTCCCACTGGGTCAAATCGGTTTTTTCGCCGCACAGTTCTCCCAACCCCAGCCGTTGAATTTCCTCGAAGCCATAGCCGGTCATGGCCAAAAAGGTGGGATTGGCGTAGATCACCTGCTGCCCCCGCGTAATGACAATGCCATCGTTGGCGCAGACCACCACCGCTTCCATCAACTGCAACCGTTCCTGCACCCGGTGTGCCTGGGTGACATCCCGCCCGACCCACTGCATTTCCAGCAGTTCTCCTTGGTCGTTGCGGATTTCCTGGGCTTGCCAGGCGACCCAACCCAATTCCCCATTGCCCCGCCGCAGGGGTTGTTCGCCCACCGCCAGCGCCAATTCCTGCGGGGAGCGCTGCAACACCTGCGCGGTTGTCTGTCCCAGATAACGGCAAAGTGCCGGATTGGCAAAGGTCAAACGCCCCTGGGGGTCATGGCGGCAGATGAGTTCGCTTTGGGCGTCCACAATCTCCCGGTAGCGGGCTTCCTGTTGGCACAACCGTTCCACCAATTCTGTCCGGTGCAAGGCCAACCCCAGGTAATTCGCCACCTGCTGCACCAGGGCAATTTCCCCCTGTTGCCAGATGTGGGGACGGGTGCACTGATGCACGATCAGCAACCCCCACAGGGATTCCCGCTGACGGATCGGCACGACCAAATTGGCCTGCACCCCAAACCGCTGCAACAACTCCCGGTGACAGGGTTCGATGGGGGCAGTCGCCACATCGGCAATCGCCAACACCCGCCCCTGGCGATAGCGTTCCAAATAACCTTCAGTAAAACAGTGATCCTGAATTTGGGTGTGCAGCATCTGGAATTGGGGGTCACGCACTGCCTCCACCGCAAAATAGACCGACCCATCCGGGCGCACCGGCGTAATTGCCACCCGGTCTGCCCCCAACAGTTGCCGGAGTTTGTCCACCGCACATTGCATCACCGGCGTCACTTCCACGGATTCCAAGATTTCCGTGCTGAGTCGCACCAAAAACTGGTTGGCATCCCCCTGGAGTTGGCTGAACTGTTCTGCCTGTTTGCTGGCCGTAATGTCCACACAGCAACCGACCAGGCCGACCCGTTCCCCCTGGGCATGGTACCGGGGTTGACCGGTGCAGGCCAGCCACCGCCAGCTGTGGTCGGCGCAAGACAGCCGAAATTCCACCCGGTAAGGCACCCCATCCCGCACCGCCTGGTGATACATCGCCGCGACCATGGCCTGCTCTTCGGGATGCACCAGGTCAAACCAATTCTTCCCCAAGGCCCGCTCCACCGGCCAACCCGTCAGCACCGTCCAATGCCGGTTGACATAGGTGACTTGCCCTTGGGCATCGGCAACCCACAGCAAAACGGGCGCCTCCTCCACCACCGCCCCTGGTGGTACCGGGAGCAACCACCCCACCGCCGTTGTTGCCGATACCGGTGTAGATTGCAGCCAGTAGGATTGCCCCTGCCAGGAAATAGGCTGCGCCTGGGGGGTTTGGGCGCGCAGACATTGGGCCACCCTTTCTAGCAAAGGGGTACCATCCTGGCCGACGACCCGTTCCCAAGCCGGATTCAGCCCGTAAAATTGATAGGTTCCCTCCGCCTGTTGTTCAACCCAGACCAAGGGATAGGGCAATGCCTGCACCACTGCTTGGCAGATGCTTTCGTCGGCGGGCATCACCGGCGTTCCCGCAGCGAAGGGGCATGGTTCCGCATGACACAACCGCCCTCTAGGGGGCATAGGCGCACCACCCCTATCCTAGCCGAAACCCTGCGGGGATTTCGCGCCACACCCCTAGCGAGTGTTTACAGTCATAATGGGAGTAGCAAAACTGCAAGGAGCAAGGGGCATGGCGATCAAAAAAGGCGGGTTGGTGCGGGTGATCCGCGAACGCCTGGAAAACAGTCTGGAAGCCCAGGCAAACGATACCCGTTGGTCCGCCTACGTTTTTGAATCCCCGGCGGAGGTGCTGGACATCCGGGGCGACTATGTGCAGTTGAAATTTCCGGTGCCGACCCCGCCGGTATGGTTGCGCCTGGACCAGGTTGAGGCATGCGCCTAAACCCCACCTTGGTCGCCATCGGGGGCGTCAGTGCGTGGGTGGGGCTGGTGCTGACGGTCGCCGGGGTGGTGGCCCAAAAAACCACAGCCAGCCCGGAGACAATTCGCAAAATTGTCCATATCGGCACGGGGAATGTGATTTTGCTGGCCTGGTGGTGGCGGGTGCCCACCTGGATGGGGGTGGGGGCAGCCATACTGGCGGCAATCATCACGTTAATTTCCTACCGGGTGCCCCTCCTGCCGGGGATTGATAGCGTCAACCGCCGCAGCGCTGGGACGTTTTTTTATGCGGTGAGTATTGGGGTGTTGATGGCTTGGTTTTGGCCGCAGGCCCACTACCAGTACACGGTGCTGGGGATTTTGATCATGGTCTGGGGGGATGGGCTGGCTGCCGTGGTCGGGCAACGCTGGGGCAAACACCCTTATGTCCTGCTGGGGATTCACAAAACCTGGGAAGGTTCCCTGACCATGGCGGGGGTCGCCGGGCTGGTGACGGGCTGTGTGTTGGGCTGGACACCCCTGGTGCTGGTCATCGCCGGGGTGGCGGCGGTGCTGGAGATTTTTTCCTATTACGGTCTGGACAATTTCACGGTGCCGGTAGGGACGGCGGCAGTAGCGTTTTGGTGGCAACAGGTATGGCCGGGGTAAGGCTGGAGCAAGTCACACAACGGTTTGGGCGGCAGGTGGCAGTCGCGGAGGTGTCCCTGCGGATTCCCGACGGGGAATTTTGGGTGTTGATGGGGCCTTCCGGCTGCGGCAAATCCACCTTGCTTCGCCTCGTGGCGGGGCTATTGCCGGTGCAAGAGGGGCAGGTGTATCTGGGAGAGCGGTGTGTGAACCAGGTACCGGCGCGGGAGCGGGATGTGGCGATGGTGTTTCAAAACTACGCCCTTTATCCCCACCTGAGCGTGGCGGAGAATCTGGCCTTTGGCTTGAAGATGCGGGGTGTTCCCCCGGCGGTGCGGCAACAGCGGGTGCAGTGGGTGGCCAACTTGCTGGGCTTGACCCCCTTATTGGGGCAAAAACCGGGGCAACTCTCTGGCGGCCAACAGCAGCGGGTGGCTTTAGGGCGGGCCATTGTGCGCGCTCCCCAGGTGTTTTTGCTGGATGAACCCCTGTCGAATCTGGACAGTCGCCTGCGGGATCAGACGCGGGCAGAACTCAAACGCCTGCACCAGCAACTCAAAATCACCACCCTCTATGTCACCCACGACCAAACCGAGGCCATGACTCTGGCAGACCAACTGGTTGTCATGCACCAGGGGCGGGTGCAACAGGTGGGTCCGCCCCAGACCTTGTACCAGCAACCGGCCAATCAAATCGTCGCCTCATTTCTGGGCAATCCCCCTATGAACTTCCTGCCTGCCTGGTTGTTGCCCCATGTACCCCCGGATGTCACCGTTGGCATCCGCCCGGAAGCCATTTGCCTGACCAGCCCAGAGGCAGGGACGCTCCGGGGGCAAGTGGTCGTTGTCGAACCCCTGGGGGATGTCACCCTCGTCCAGGTGCAGGTAGAAACCCTCAGCCTGTGGCTCAAAACCCAGACCCTGCCCACGGTCGGCGAGTGCGTCGGACTCGTGTGGCCGACCAGTCATTGTTATTACTTTCACACCCAGACCGGCCAACGCCTCGAACGCAAAACTCTAGCTGGCTAAGGTGAATCCAACCCCTGCGCCCACACCCATCGGTTTGCTACCACAACCCCTGGCGTTCGTCCAAGTTAATCATCATTTTTTCCCGCACCGCACCGATAATTTGACCATTGGGCCATAGCCGCACATGCGAGGGCCGCAACCCCACCACTTCCGGCCACAGGCCCAGGCAGGGCGGGGGTCAGGGTCAACCGTTGGTCCAAAGCGGTGCGGCGCTGTCCCCACGCCAGGGCAATCCGCAGGTCCAGGAACAAACACACCCCCCGGCACTCCCTAACCAGAACCAAGCCTTGGGCAGGGCGCCTCGGAAACGATAACTTAATTTTAATTCGATTTTAATTCGCTTGGGATTGCCATTTACCGACTACCTAGATTAGCATGAACTTAATTCGATAACCCCCTGTACTGATATTGCTAAAAATTCATGAGTGAACCTGACCCCACCATCCAGGCTAAACTGCGCAAATTGGAGCAAGAGATAGAATCTCAAGCGAGAATTCAGGCCAAACTTCACCAATTGGAACAAGAGATAGAATCTCAAGCTAGCAGGGCTAGGCGTGGTGCTTTGTCAGCAAAAGGGCGATCCATCTATAATCCATTTCCTATCCCTTTCTATTTTTTAGTCATCGCTTGGGCGCAACAAATTATTGACCAAATTGTGTTTGGCGGACGGTGGAACCTGCCGATTATTCCCCGGCGTACTGTTGGTATTCCCGGCATTATCTTTTCGGCCTTTTCCCATGCGGATTTTGGCCATTTAATTGCCAACAGTATCCCCTTTGTTATTTTTAGCTGGCTGATCCTTATCCAAAGCTATCGCAACTATTGGATAACCCTGTTGGTAGGTTGGTTGGGGGGTGGTTTTTTCTGTTGGTTGCTTGGTCCTGATCCGGTACATGGCCTAAGTGGCGTTGTCTATACTTTGTTTGGTTATCTGCTATGGATTGGCTGGCAAGAACAGCGCATCATTCCACTTTTTATTTCTGTTTTCGTCTTTGTGAATTATTGGGGATTGATTTGGGGGGTTTTGCCGCACAATCCACGGGTAGCTTGGTGGGGACACCTCATCGGCTTTGTTTTGGGCATTGCCACGGCCTATTTCTTGGGTAAAAATCAGCGAAAAAATTTGTTAAATCAATGATTATTTGTTAAATCAATGATTGAGGGATCGGCAGAAGTTCTGTAAACATTGATGAAATTTAGCGATAAAATTCAGCGCAACTGGAGAAAATTGCTAACGCCTTTGACCGGCAGCATTCCTGCCCAAGGGTATTGGCCAAGCGCGTGGGATTACTATCAGCATTACCAACATACGGGGCTACCCGGTTTGGGTTATTACCCCTATTGGTCAACCTATCAGGAACATTACCCGGTTCCCCGTTCCATTTATCCCCAGCCACATCAAGCTTTTTGCAGGACAACGATCACGATGCCAGAGAGTTATTGGGTCAGTGTTCCCCATGCGACGGTGCTAAGTAGTCGGCAGTCCGTAGGGAGTGTAATTGCCCATGATGGCAAGGTGATTCATAATTCCTCTCGCCAATGGGTCAACCAACCTGAGCAGAATGAGGCTTGCCATCGCAAATTTCCCAGGCCAATTCCTATTGAAAAAACGCTGGCAGTTCTGGGGATTGGCGGGGGCGGGATGAACTATTATCATTGGTTGACGGAGGTACTGCCGCGGATTCACCTATTGAAACAGGGGCATATCTGGCCGAAAATTGACCGCTTTTTGGTGGATGAACCGAGTGGCAAATTAGCCATCACCTTAGAGATACTCGGCGTTGCGCCATCCCAAATTATTTACACCCATCGTTATATTACGTTGGCTAGTCCGCTGGTGTTCATGCCCCAATTTCTGCGGTTCCAGTATCGCTGGCGTATTGATTTTTTAAGGGAGACATTCTTGCCCTACCGCGATGTAAATGCAAGTAAAATTGACAGAATTTATATCAGTCGTTCCAAAGCCAGTCGTAGGCGTGTGCTGAACGAGGCAGAAGTTTTGGATTATTTAATGCCTTTGGGATATGTGCCTTTTTGGCTAGAGGATTTGAGTTTTTTGGAGCAAGTGAGTCTCTTTGCCCAGGCCAAACGGGTGATTGGGTTGCATGGGGCTGGGTTAACGAATATCGCTTGGTGTCCACCGGGTGCGCGAGTTTTGGAGATATTTCCCAGTGAGTCTATTCCCAGTTATTATTGGGTTTTGGCTAGCCAAGTTGGTGTGGATTATTATTATTTGATCTCGCTTAATTCCCCCCCATTTCCCCACGATGATACAGTGTTTGATCTTAAACAATTGCGGCAGGCGGTCGAACATTTCGAATCCTAGAATGTGTACAGGTCGCACATTTGCAGAGCGAGGAATGCCCATCGGGATACTGAGAAAATGCCCATGAATGTGCTTTTCATCCACCAAAACTTCCCCGGCCAGTTCAAATTTCTGGCGCCTGCCTTGGTGGCTCAGGGGTATAGGGTGGTGGGGATGACCATGCAAAAAGTGTCTGCTACCAAGTGGCAGGGCGTCCAGGTCGTACCTTATGAAGCAAACCGCAACCCTACCCCTGGCATCCACCCCTGGGTGAGTGACTTGGAGGCGAGGGTAATCCGCGCAGAAGCCTGCTTTCGCGCTGCCTTGCAGTTAAAAGCCCAGGGATTTGTGCCCGATGCGGTTATTGCCCATCCTGGCTGGGGTGTAAGCCTTTTTGTCAAGGAGGTATGGCCGCAGGCAAAGCTGGGTATCTACTGTGAATTTTTTGACCAGAAAGCTACTTTAGACTTTGACCCAGAGTTTGCTAACTACGACATCAGCGAAGCTTGTCTGGTACGGCTAAAAAACCTAAACCACATACTACATTTTGAGGTGGCTGAAGCTGGTATTTC
>Ga0197142_1004363_pt1 | contig 11475 bp, 10 predicted proteins | sample GBS60_MetaG_FD_148614 | JGI IMG/M metagenome (GOLD analysis project Ga0197142, IMG submission 148614) | Sediment microbial communities from Great Boiling Springs, Gerlach, Nevada, United States - GBS 60_MetaG | ecosystem: Environmental > Aquatic > Thermal springs > Hot (42-90C) > Sediment... | reverse complement strand
ATTCATTTGGATTTGTATAACGTTGAAGAGAAAAGGGAGTTTGAGTATTTAAAAATTGATCAATATCTAATACCAGGAAATATTATGGCAATTGAGTGGGGAGAAAAGATAGGCGAGATATTTGATTTGCTTAAAGAAAAAGGAAAAATTGTTTATGTAAAAATGAAATATAAAAGTAAATATGAGAGAGAGATTGAGGTTAAAAGTTAAAAATAAAGTAGAAATAAATAGAAATTAATAGAAATAAAGTTGAAAAGATTATGGGAAAGTTGGGCCAACATTGTGTAAAAAGTTGAGTAAAAGTTTTTTTTATTTTTAAACGTTACACGTTATACATTTGATGTTAGTTGTTAGATGATTTTAGCTATTGATACTAGCTGCGACGAAACAGCAGCAGCTGTTGTTTCTGGCAGAAGGGTTTTGTCAAACGTTGTTTATTCTCAAGTTTTACTTCATAAAAAATGGGGTGGGGTTGTCCCTTCAATTGCCAAAAGAGCTCATGAAGAAAGAATTGAGTGGGTGGTTGAAGAAGCGATAAAAAAATTCAAAATTCAAAATTTAAAATTCGAAACTAAGATAAACCTAAGAAATAAAATTAAAAATATTAACTATATTGCAGTTACTATTGGACCAGGGCTTGCTCCCGCCTTAGAAGTTGGTATTAAAAAAGCAAAAGAATTAGCAAAAAAATTTAATAAAAAGATTATTCCAGTTAATCATTTGGAAGGTCATATTTACTCACCTTTTGTTCAAAATTCAAAAGGCAATCCAAAAATTGATTTTCATTTTCCCTATTTAGTTTTAACTGTTTCCGGCGGCCATACGAGTTTGGTGATTTTTGACGATCATTTAAAATACAAAGTAATTGGGGAGACAATTGATGATGCGGCCGGTGAGGCATTGGATAAAGCCGCTAAACTTTTGGGACTTGGCTATCCTGGAGGACCGGTAATTGAGAGATTAGCAAAAGAAGTGGAAAATCGTGATTTTTATCATTTTCCAAGACCAATGGTTTATTCTGATAATTTAAATTTTTCTTTTTCTGGTCTTAAGACTTCTTTTTATTATTTTTTGAAAAAAATGGAAGAGAAAGAGAAAGTTAAAAAAATAAAAGAACTGGCCTCTTCTTTTCAGCAAGCAGTTTTTGACACATTGTTGATTAAAACTGAAAAAGCAATAAGAAAAACGGGAATTAAAAATTTAACTTTAGTTGGTGGTGTTTCGGCTAATTTGTATTTGCGAAAATTATTTCGTCAATTAGTCAAAAAATATAATGGTCAAGTTTTGTTTCCCTCTTTTAAATATCTAACCGGTGATAATGCAGCAATGATTGGTGTTGTTGCTTTTTATAAAGCTCAAAAAAATCTTTTCATTACGGAGATTGAAAATCTTGATCGTATACCACGAATGAGTTTGTAAGAAATAAATTTTATTGCATTCTAATAGAAAATTATCAAAATTATTTAAATAATTTTTAAAAGATTAGCTTTAATTGACAATCTAAATATATACTTATTAACTTATGAAAAAGAGACGATCGGCACATTTTTATAAGTTGGATATTTTGTTTTTGGGTTGATTTAATAAGGTAAAGACCAAAAAAATTTTTTTAAAATTTATAATTATATAAAAAATTACTTAAATATTAAACAGGTGAGGATTCGAGTAAAAAACTTTTAAAAATTTAAAATAATAAATTTTCTTCTTTACTTTTTTTCTTTCTTATATTAAACTATTACTTATAAAGTAATAATTAAAAATATGTTAACACTTTCAAAACAATCAGATTACGGTTTATTGCTTTTGGGGTATTTAAAAAACAAAAAAAATTATATCGCTTTATCGAAGGTAGTTGAGAAGTTAAGGTTGCCAAAACGATTCTTGGCAAGAATTGCTGCCAGATTGACTAAAGAAGGAATAATTGAAAGCCTGGAGGGGAAAATGGGTGGTTATCGATTGTTAAGAAAAGTTTTTAATCAATTAACACTTTTTGACTATTTTTCTATTTTTGAAAAAAAAATATCTTTTCTTCCTTGTTCAACTTCTTGTCTTTGTCAAAAAAAATGTCGTCATAAAATTTTTTTGCGGGAAAAATTAGATAAAGTTTTTATTAATAGTTTAAAAAAAATAAAAATTAAGAATATCTTATGAAAAAAATTTATTTGGATTATGCTGCATCAACTCCAATTGATCCGCGGGTATTAAAAGTTTTAAATTCTCAACTTAAAAATAATTTTGCCAATTCCATGTCATTACATTTTTTTGGGCAAAAAGCCGCATTAGCGGTTGAGGAAAGTCGAAGAAAAATTGCTAGAATTATTAATGCTAAAGAGGATGAGATTATTTTTACTTCTTCAGCCACTGAAAGCAATAATTTAGCAATAAAGGGGGTAGCTTTTGCGGCAAAAAAAAGAGGAAAGAATCATTTAATTGTTTCTTCAATTGAGCATGATTGTGTTTTAGAATCGGCTAAATGGTTGAAAACTCAAGGATTTGATGTTTCTTTTTTATCGGTTGATAAATTTGGTTTTGTAAACTTGGAAGAGTTAGAAAAATTAATTAACAAAAAAACTTTTTTAGTTTCAGTTATACATGCTAACAATGAAATTGGCACCATTCAAGATATAACCTCAATTGGAAGAATTTGCCGCAAAAAAGGGGTTTATTTTCACACTGATGCGGCTCAAAGTTTTGCAAGAGAAGATATCGATGTGCAAAAAATGAATATTGATTTACTTACTGCTTCATCGCATAAAATTTATGGCCCAAAAGGAATAGCTTTTTTGTATGTGAAAAAGGGAGTTTTAATTGAACCAATTCTTCATGGTGGCGGTCACGAAAATGGACTTCGCTCCTCAACTTTAAATGTTCCATCAATTGTTGGTTTTGCGGCGGCCGCAGAAATTATGAGGAAAGAGGCAAAAAAAGAAAATAAGCGATTAAAAAAATTAAGAGATTATATGATTAAAAAAATTTTAACTACAATTCCCCGTACCCATTTAAATGGTCATCCAGAAAGACGATTAGCCAATAATATCAATATTTCTTTTAATGGTGTTGAGGGTGAAGCATTGGTGATGGAACTTTCTTTTGCCGGGGTTGCAGTTTCGACCGGTTCTGCTTGTTCATCAAAAAATCTTATGCCTTCTCATGTTCTTTGCGCTTTGGGATTGCCACCGCAAGAGGCGCATGGATCGTTGCGTATTTCTTTGGGCCGAGACACTAAGAAAGAAGAAGTTGATTATACAATTTCTGTTTTAAAAAAAACAGTTGAAAGACTAAGAAAAATTTCACCGTTTTAAAAATTTCTTAAAAAATATGAAAAATTTATATTCAAAAAAAACCTTAAAGCATTTTCGCTCCCCTCATAATTTTGGAGAAATCAAAGATGCTGATGCGATTGGAGAGGCTGGAAATATTGTTTGCGGTGATGTAATGACTTTATATTTAAAAATGGGTAAAAATAAAAAAGGAGAAGAGATAATAAAAGAAGCAAAATTTAAAACTTATGGTTGTGTGGCAGCAATTGCCACAAGTTCGGTAATTACTGATTTAGTTCGTGGGAAGACAATTGAAGAGGCTTTAAAAATCAGCAAAGATGAAATTGTTAAAATCCTGGAAGGCTTACCTCCGATTAAAATTCATTGTTCAGTTTTGGCCACTGAGGCTTTGGCTGAAGCGATTTATCAATATCTTTTAAAAAATAAAAGAAAAATTCCAGAAGATCTTTTAAAAAAACACCAAATAATTGAAAAGTCAAAAAATCTTATCGAAGAGCGTTATCAAGAGTGGATTAAGCTTCAAAACGCGATTAAAAAATAAATTAAACTTGATAAAAAAATTCAAATTCAATAAACTTAAAATATATGGAACAAAAAAAATTAAAAGATGAAAAAAAACCTTCCGGACCAGTAAAAATAGGAAAATGTAAAGTTTGGGTTGATCGAAATCTTTGTATTGGAGCAGCCAGTTGCGTTGCTGTTTCTCCTAAAAGTTTTAAATTAGATGATGAAGCCAAAGCGGTAATTATGAAAACAATTGACGAGGTTGAATTAGAAAATATTGTGGAAGCAGCCAAAGCGTGTCCGGTTTCGGCAATTTTTATTGAAGATGAAAAAGGTAATCGAATTTTTCCTAAATAATTAAACTTTTTTAAACTCTTATGACCTTTACTTGGAAAATTGGCGGTGAGGCTGGTTTTGGGATAATGACTACTGGTCTTCTTTTTTCAAAAGTAGTAAGTCGTTTAGGTTATCAGATTTTGGATCACGTTGAGTATCCTTCTTTAGTTCGTGGTGGTCACAATGCTTATGAAGTATGTGTCTCAGATGAAGAAGTTTACGCTTTGAAAGATGAAATTGATGTTTTAGTTTGTTTAAATAAGGAGACTTTTTATAAACATAAAGCTCGCTTAACTTTAGAAAGTTTAGTGTTATACGATAAGAAAGAATTTGATTTTGAAGATAACTTTCAAAAAATTAATATTCCATTTAAAAAGATTTTAGCTTATTTTAATGGTCAATCGGTGATGAAGAACATAATTGCCTTAGGTGCTAGTCTGGCGATTTTGGGGGGAGAGATTAAGATTTTGACCGATTTAATTAAGGAACAATTTAGTAAAAAAGGTGAGGAAGTAGTTAAATTTAATCAACAATTTGCTATTGTCGGATATGAAGAAGTGAAAAAAAACTATTCATCTTTAATAAAAAATTTTTTAACAGAGAAACAGGAAAAAAAAGATTATCTGGTTTTGAGTGGTAATGATGCTTTTTCTTTAGGTGCAGTTATGGCAGATTGTCGATTATATGCCGCTTATCCGATGACTCCTTCTTCTTCTGTACTTCACACTTTAGCTTCCTGGCAGGAAAAAACTGGAATGATTGTTCGTCATGCGGAGGATGAGATTTCAGTGATTAATACCGCCTTGGGGGCCTCGTTTGCTGGAGTAAGATCAGCAGTTGGAACATCAGGAGGCGGGTTTGCTTTGATGGTTGAAAGTTTATCTTTTGCAGGTATGGCAGAAATTCCTGTGGTTGTGTTTTTAGCTCAACGTCCGGGTCCGGCAACTGGTATGCCAACTTGGACAGAGCAAGGAGATTTGCTTTTTGCGATTTTTTCCGGACATGGTGAATTTCCAAAAATAGTTTTAACACCAGGTGATCAAAAAGAAATGATCAAGTTGACATTAAAAGCTTTTAATTTGGCTGACATTTATCAAACACCAGTAATTATTATTTCTGATATGTATTTATCTGAAGGACATAAAAGCGTTGAGAAAGAGTGGTTTGAAAATTTAGTTACCAACTACTCAATTAATAGAGGAAAAATAATTCAAACTTCAAAATTCACCCTCCAAATTGGAGGGCAAGGTGACGATGCAAAATTAAAAATTAGAAATTTTTTAAGATATAAAATTACGGACGATGGAATATCAGAGAAAATAATTCCAGCAACACCCGGATATTTTTATCAAGAAAATTCTTATGAACATTTAGAGGACGGCCATACAACTGAAGATTCCAAGGAAAGAATTAAACAAGTAGACAAAAGAAAAAGAAAGATTAGGACTTATTTAAGCCAAGATTTTCATTTGCCTAATTTTTATGGTGAAAAAGACGCTACATTTATTTTTGTTTCTTGGGGATCAACCAAAGGAGCGATATTAATGGCGCAAAAAGAATTAAAAAAAAGAGGGATAGAAACTGGTTTCTATCATTTTACTCATCTTTATCCTTTAGATAAAGAAAAAGTCTCATTACTTTTTGAACCAAAGAAACGTTATATTTTAGTAGAAAATAATTCTTTGGGACAGCTTGGAAAAATTTTAGCTATGGAAACCGGTTTTGAGATTAAAGAAAAGATTTTACGCTATGATGGACGACCGATAAATGCTAAAGAGATTGTTAATTATTTTTAAATTAAAATTAAAATTATGGTTGCCGTTGATGATTTTTTTGGATATCAACCAACTTGGTGTCCAGGTTGTGGAAATTGGGGTATTTATACTGCGTTAAAAAAAGCTTTAGTTGAACTTGGTTATTCACCGGATAAATTAGTAGTTGTTTTTGGTATTGGTTGTTCTGGAAACATGAACGATTTTTTAAATGCTTACGGTCTTCACTCTCTTCATGGCCGAGCAATTCCTAATGCTATAGGCATAAAACTTGCCAATCATAAACTTTTAGTAATTGCGGTTGTTGGTGATGGTGATTGTTATGGGGAGGGAGGCAATCATTTAATTCATGCTTGTCGGGGTAATCATGACATAAAAGTAATAGTTCATGACAACCGAGTTTATGGTTTAACTACCGGTCAAGCCGCGCCGACTTCACCTGAGGGTTTTAAATCGAAATCAACGCCTTTAGGGCTTATTGAAGCCCCATTGAATCCATTAGCTTTAGCTTTGGTTGCCGGTGCTACTTTTATTGGTCAAGGTTTTGCGGGTGATATCAATCATTTGACTTTAGTTTTTAAGGAAGCGTTTAGTCATCAAGGTTTTTCATTGGTTAATGTTTTACAACCGTGTGTAACTTTTAATAAAGTCAACACTTATCAATACTATTTTCAACGGGTTTATAAATTAGATAAAGATTATAAGAAAAATAATTTTAACTTAGCGTTAGAAAAAGCATTAGAGTTAAATCAAGAAAGATTTCCACTAGGTGTGATTTATCAAGTTAAAAAACCTTCTTATCATGAAAAACTTTCGCCAATAGCTTATTTACCTTTGGTTGAGAAAAAACGCTTTTTAGATTATAATCTTTTACTCAAGGAGTTTATTTAAGTTTTAGAAGGAAAAAACAATCTAAAACTTAATACTTGACAATTAGCAATTAATATGATATACTGCTAATAGATATGGTTTTTTTACTTGGAGCGTCAGAACAATTAGTTTATCCAGTTGTTCCTATCCGTGATGGAGTAGTTTTTCCTCAGACGGAAAATTTTTTGGTTTTTGGGAGACAAAAAAGCATCAATGCGATGAATACCGCGTTAAAGAAAGATAAATTAGTGGTTATTCTTCTTCAAAAAAATAAAGACCAAGATGATCCTAAAAAAGAAGATCTTTATTCAATTGGTGTTTTGGCAAAAATTGAAAAAACTGCAATAGGAGAGCGCGGCGAACTTAACGCTTTAATCAAAGGATTAGAAAAAGTAAAAATAATTGAGTTTACTAAAGAAGATTCTTATTTTGAGGCAAAAGTTGAAAAAGTTGTTGATAAGATAGTTGAAGATGAAGAGACAGAAGCCATGGTTCGGCACATTTCTTCTCAAATAAAAAAAATGATTAATCTAGGCAAAGCAATTGATTTTATTTTTTTAATGAATATTTTAAATATTACTAATAATTTGAATTTTTCTTATCAGGTGGCTGCAATTTTGGATTTAAAGCCGGCTGAGCGTCAGCTTTTACTTGAAGAAAATGACTTAAAAAAAAGATTAACAAAGGAAGTAGAGTTTGTTAATCGCGAGCTTAAAATTTTAGAACTTGAACAGACGCTTAATTCTAAAACGCAAAAGAAATTTGAAGAAGGAGTAAAAGAAACATTTTTAAGAGAAAAAATGAAGACAATCGAAGAAGAACTTGGCGAAAAAAGTGAGGGGAAAGAAATTGATGAGTATCGTCAAAAAATTAAAAAAGCAAAAATGCCAAAGGTAGTTGAGGAAAAAGCCTTAAAAGAGTTAAAACGTCTTTCTCAGATGTCCCAGTTTAATCCAGAAGCCTCATATATTCGTACTTATTTAGATTGGTTAGTAGAATTGCCGTGGTCGATTAGTTCTCCCAATAATGTTGATCTAAAACAAGCAGAACAAGTGCTTAATGCCGATCATTATGGATTAAAAAAGATAAAAGAAAGGATTTTAGAATATTTGGCAGTTATGAAGTTAAGAAACATGCGATTAAAAGAACAGGAGGAAAAGGAAGTTAAAGAAAAAAAAGAAGGTGGTGAAAAAAAAGAAGAAAAAGAGAAAAAATCGCCAACAATTTTATGTTTTGTTGGACCGCCTGGAGTTGGAAAAACTTCTTTGGGGCGATCAATAGCAAAAGCTTTGGGAAGAAAATTTGTTAAGATGTCTTTGGGTGGGATTCGCGATGAAGCAGAAATTCGTGGTCACAGACGTACTTATGTTGGCGCATTGCCTGGGCGAATTATTCAAGGAATAAAACAGGCAGGAACTAAAAACCCAGTTTTTATGCTTGATGAGATTGATAAAGTAGGACGCGATTATCGAGGCGATCCATCAGCGGCGCTACTTGAAGCTTTAGATCCGGAACAAAATCATGCTTTTTCTGACCATTACTTAGAAGTTGATTTTGATTTATCAGAGGTTTTTTTTATTACAACCGCCAATATCTTAGATACCATTCCCGAAGCTCTTCTTGATCGTTTGGAAATTATTCATTTTCCTGGTTATACTGAGGATGAAAAATTTCATATTGCAAAAAACCATCTTATTCCCAAGCAAAAAGAAGCGCATCATTTATTAGATAATCAAGTAGAAATAACCGATGAAGCAATAAGGATGATTATTCGTCGATACACTCGGGAAGCTGGTGTAAGAGAATTAGAAAGACAAATTGCGACAATTTTTAGAAAAATAGCCAGAGAAATAGTTGAGGGAAAAATTACTCATAAAAAAGTTTTGGTTTCTGATTTATCTTCATACCTTGGTCCTTATAAATATTCTTCTCAGATGATTGAAGATAAAAATAAAGTGGGAATTGCTACCGGTTTAGCTTGGACGCAAGCGGGTGGCGATATTCTTTTTATTGAAGTAGCGGTTATGCCAGGAAAAGGAGGTTTGACTTTAACTGGCCATCTTGGTGAAGTAATGAAAGAATCATGTCAGGCGGCTTTGTCTTATATTCGCAGTCGTTTTGATCTTTTTGGGTTGAAAAAAAATTTTTTTAACTCAATTGATATCCATGTTCATGTACCCGAAGGAGCTGTGCCAAAAGATGGTCCCTCAGCCGGAATTGCAATAACAACGGCTATGGTTTCGGCATTGACTAAAATTCCAGTAAAAAAACACGTGGCAATGACGGGAGAGATTACTCTTCGAGGACGTGTATTGGAAATTGGTGGTGTTAAAGAAAAGGTTATTGCCGCACACCGCGCTGGTATTAAAACCGTAATTATGCCAAAAGATAATAAAAAAGATTTAGAAGATATTCCAAAGTATGTATTAGATGATTTAAAATTCCATTTTATTTCTCATATGGATGAGGTTTGGCCAGTAGCTTTAGCTTTTACTAAGAAAAAATCGTTACCATTTTTATCTTTATCTTACGACAAAAACTCTTTTTCTTTTCTTCAATTAAAAAAAGAAGAAGAGTTAAAAAAATAATCTTTGTTTTAGTTTAAGAATTAATTGTCTAAAAGGAAAAATAAAAGAATAAATTTTGTACCAGAGTGGATTAATAATTAGATCAAAACTACCCAACATTTCTATAAACTTTCCCCCATATCCCTCTTTAAATCGAGTAAACCCAGCCCATGGATGTTTTTGAGAATAATTTGGTGGCAAACTCCCCCACATATCAAATTTTTTGGCACCAAGTTTTTTTGCCAATTTTATTGCTTCCCACATCAAAAGATTTGCTCCCATAAAATTTCGATATTTTTCGGAAGAGCCTCCATACGGATAATAAGCTTGATTTTTGTAAATCCAAATTTGATAAGCGGCTAAGGGTTCTTCTTTATAATAGGCGATTAAAATATGGGCAATTTTTTCTTTTAAGGTTTCCCAAACAATTTGATGATAGTGATAATTGTGTCCAAAATATTTTTGACGCTTACAGGTTTGAAAATAAAGGTTAGCAAAGATTTTAAATCCTTTATCGCTTGATTCTTCTTTTACAACAACTCCTTTTTTTTGGGCTAAACGGATGTTGTAACGCGTTTTAGAATGCATATTTTTTAAAAGTTCGTTTTCATCTTTACTGATATCTAAAATTTGTGTCCAAGAGGGAAAAAGCGGATGAGGCGATTTTTGAATTTTATATTTTTTTATTTCAAATTTCGTGTTTCGAGTTTCGGCCTGATAAACATATGGTTCTATCTTTATAAAAATTAAGTTGTTCTTTTTACCATAATCATAAAGAAAGTCTAAGACTTTTTTTGAGGGAAAAACCGAGCGGGGAAGATAGCCAACTTTTTTAGTAGAGAAAGGAAGAGGGTGAAAAGTTATTTGAAAAACATTTTGGATTTTTTTATTTTTTATTTCGGCAATTCTTAATACTTCCACCCCCATTTTTTTTCTTGCTTCACCCCAAAACCAGGATTGAAGAGGATGATAAGCTTTTTCTTCCCAAAAATTAATTAAATTTTTACTATCAATTATTTTTATCATTGACCGCGTCTTGTATTACTTTTAATGTTTCTTTACCACATTTTTCCCAGGAAAAAAGTTTTATGCGCTTTTTACCTTTTTTTATTAATTCGTTTCTTAGGTTTTTATCGTTTTTTAGCTTTATTAATTTTTCAGTAAGATCGTTAATATTTTGAGGATCAAAATATAAACAAGCATCACCACCAACTTCTGGCAAACTTGATGAAAAAGAAGCCAATACTGGACAAGAGAAATACATTGCTTCAAGAATTGGTAGCCCAAACCCTTCATAAAATGAAGGAATAACCAAACAAAATGCGTTTTGATAAAGAAAAACCAACTGATGATTGGTGACATAATCGGTAAAAAAGATTTTGTCTTCTATTCCTAAGTTTTTTACTTCTTCAAAGATTTTTTCATAAAGCCAACCTTTTTTCCCAGCAATAATTAAATGAAATTTCGGATAAATTTGATTAAATTTATAAAAGCTGCGAATAAGATTCAAAAGATTTTTTCGAGGTTGAAGAGTACCAATGTAAAGAATGTAAGAGGAGGATATTTCTTTTTCTTTAAAAGAAGAGGCTTTTATTCCTTGATAACGATTAAAACCATTGTAAATAACAGTAATTTTTTCTTTTGGGATTTTATAGATTTTTATTAAATCTTTTTTTGTTGATTGAGAAACAGCAATGATTTTTTTTGCTTTTTTAACAGTATAAGAAGTCCAATTTTTTAATTTGAAAAAATCCTTTTTTAAAAAATCTTTAGGATAGTAAATATAAGATAAATCATGAATTGTTACTACCAACGGAACCGGACAAAACCGTGGGCCATAATGTGCCGGTGAGAAAAAAACATCAATGTCTTTTTTAAAAAGACGAAGTGGTAAAGCAATTTGTGTCCAAAGAAATTTAGGAGAAATAATCTCATAGGAAAAATATCTTGATTCTTTAGGTAGATGAGAAAGAGGTTTTTCTTTAAGAAAAATTTTAAATTGAAAAGAAGAAGAGGCATGATTTTTAAAATAATTTAAAAGATTAAGAGTGTAAACTGAAACACCAACTTGTTGATTGACATTGGCTTCATTACCATCAACCCCAATTATCATAAGAATATCTATTATATCATATCATCTTTTCA
>Ga0197142_1004361_pt1 | contig 11477 bp, 11 predicted proteins | sample GBS60_MetaG_FD_148614 | JGI IMG/M metagenome (GOLD analysis project Ga0197142, IMG submission 148614) | Sediment microbial communities from Great Boiling Springs, Gerlach, Nevada, United States - GBS 60_MetaG | ecosystem: Environmental > Aquatic > Thermal springs > Hot (42-90C) > Sediment... | reverse complement strand
CAGAAATTGCTCCACAAGCTCTCGGTCGCCAAGGGTTGGCTTTGCCCAGATGGTTTTCCAAAATTGCCAAAGGCGATAACGCCAATTCACCAACTACCCAACCAAAATCCTCATGAGAAACCATAAAGGTGGACTGATAATATAACCCAAAACGCCCAAAAAGACGATCGCCATTAAGATCAGCGGGCCATAAGGTCGTATTGCGTCTAAGAATTGTACCCATTTCGGTGGAAAGAAATACTCGGCAATTTTTTCACCATCCAGAGGGGCAATCGGTAATAAGTTAAAGAGCATCAACAGAAGGTTAATCTGGACAAAAACGAATAACAATTGCGGAAGGGTTGGCAAGAGGTGACTTGAACGAGTTTGGATGGCGAAAATGGCTTCCTCCACCGATACCCATCCCATCCGGAAAGGAATGGCAGCCAGAAGGGCCATCCCCAAATTGGAGAGAGGCCCAGCCAGAGCGACAAACATCATCGCTGAAGAGGATCTGCGTTGCAGAGCATAGGGATTAACTGGGACGGGTTTTGCCCAACCAAAGCCCGCCACCAGTAGAAGCAGAGAGCCAATCGGATCGAGATGGGCTAAGGGATTTAACGTTAAACGTCCGTTAATCCTGGGCGTCGGGTCACCGAAGTAATTCGCCGTCCAGGCGTGGGCAAACTCATGCACTGAAAAGGCGGTTAATAACACAAATAAATGCGCAAGCAGGGTTGAAAAATCTAAATTCAACATGAATTTTTTACCTCTCTGATAAGAGGATTATACCATTCTCCCTCCACGACCAGCGAAATTTTGCTTCTGAAACCCACACAATTACTTTCTCTCTATTTGCTATTGCCTGGCACCTTCTCTGCGATGCAAAAATTGAGCGTGTTATAATCTGAAAGACCACTTCCTCACTTGCGAGGAAAGAGCATTCGATCAAAATTTGAGCAAAGTAGATGTTACCGGACCTTCAACTAGATGACATCGTCCGTTTACGCAAACCGCATCCATGTGGCAGCTACGAGTGGCGGGTTGTCCGTTTGGGTGCAGATATCGGCTTGCAATGTTTAGTATGCGGCCGGCGGGTACTGCTGTCGCGCCGTGAACTCGCTCATCGACTCAAAAAAGTAATCCTGTCCCAATCCCATGATGCCTCAACCACCCAATCCTGAACCAGCTCGCGTTCTTTTCCTGTTTTCAGACACCGGCGGAGGACACCGTAGCGCCGCCGAAGCAATCATTGAAGCACTCCAGATTCAATATGGGGATGCTATTCAATCCGAAATGGTGGACATCTTCAAACAATATGCCCCAAAGCCCTTTGACCTGTTACCAGAGCTCTACCCGATTATGGTGCGAGTTCCGCAAGCCTGGGGCTGGGGATATTACATTAGCAACGATTCTCGCCGCGCCAAACTCATTGCCGATAGCGCCTGGCCGCTTGTCCGCCAAAACATCCGCAAGCTGGTGAAATCACATCCCAGCGACCTGATCGTTTCCGTTCATCCAATCGCGAATGCGCCAATCCTTCGAGCGCTCGGCGAACGCAGACCGCCGTTCATCACGGTCGTCACCGATCTTGTCACCACCCATGCTTTCTGGTATCACCGGCGGGTCGATTTGTGCATTGTCCCAACCGAAGAAGCCCGCCAAAGGGCATTTCTATGCGGGTTGAGAGAAGATCAGGTGCAGGTTATCGGTCTGCCGGTTGCTCAACGCTTCTGTCAACCTCCTGCCGATAAACCAACGATGCGGCAAAAATTGGGTTGGCCTCAAGATCGCCCAATCTTGCTGCTGGTGGGTGGTGGTGAAGGGATGGGGCCGATGGAACGCGTTGCCCTCAATGTTGACCGCTTCCCCCTACCGGTTTGCTTAATCGTCGTCTGCGGCCGTAATCAAAAATTAAAACACTCGCTTGAATCGAGACAATGGAGACAAATGGTCAAGGTTTACGGCTTTGTGCAGGATATGCCCGACTTCATGCAGGCGGCCGACATTCTCATCACGAAAGCCGGTCCAGGGACCATCACCGAAGCCATTAACGCCGGTTTACCTATGCTGTTATATTCACGCCTGCCCGGACAGGAAGATGGCAATGTCTCGTATGTCGTTTCCCGCGGCGCCGGATTTTGGACTCCGACCGATGAAAGCCTTACGCACGCCTTACAGACCTGGCTAGAAAATCCAGAGAGCTATCAACAAGCCGTTCAGGCGTGCAGGAGAATTGCCAGACCCACAGCAGCAATGGATATTGCCAAAATCATTTTCGACAAACTGCCTACTAAACCGGTCATCAAGCCACCTTTGCAAACATGAGCACCCTTTATCTGGTAGCGACTCCCATTGGTAACTTAGCTGACATCACCCTGCGAGCGATCGAAATCCTCAAGCAAGTTTCATTGATCGCAGCCGAAGACACCCGCATAACCCAAAAACTGCTAACCCATTACCAAATCCACAATCGAATGATCAGCCTCTATGATCAAAACGAAAGCCGGCGCATCCCCCTCCTGCTTGAAGCCCTTCAAAAGGGAGATGTGGCTCTGGTTTCGGATAGCGGCACACCTGGATTGAACGATCCCGGTTTTGAACTGGTCAACGCAGCGATAGCAAACGGACATCGAGTCAGCCCAATTCCTGGACCCTGCGCACCGATTGCCGCCCTGGTGGCTTCTGGATTGCCTACCGACCATTTCCTGTATTTAGGCTTCTTACCCCGTAGGATAACCGAGCGCAAACAAATCCTCGAAAGAGTCGTATCCATCCCATATACCCTTGTGATTTTGGAAGCTCCTCACCGGCTAATGAAAACTTTGGAATTCCTGTATCAAACCTTGGGCAATCGCAAGCTGGTCATCGCTCGCGAGATTACCAAGCTTTACGAGGAATTCTGGCGAGGCAACCTCGCCCAGGCTCTGGATCATTTTTCTGCCCAACCGCCGCGCGGTGAAATTACCCTCATTGTCGAAGGCGCCCCACAATCCCCGCAACTTTGGGATGAAGCGCGTTTGCTGGAAGCAATTCGCTCACACCTGAAAACAGGAACAAACCTTAAAGAGCTGGCACATCTTTTGGCTACTGAGTCTGGCTGGCAAAGCCGGGAGATTTATCGAAGAGCCTTACAACTTAAATCAACTATCAAGCCCTCTAAAATCTTCGAGGGGTCTCAATAAATCCCGAATTCACGTTACAATATATTTACTAAACTTACTTTCCGGGAGGAGACAATGATTTTTGATGATCCAGACATCTACCCGCGTTATGATCAACAAAATATGCTCTGGCATCTGCAACATCTTGCTGACCAGTTAAGTAACGGGTGGAAGTTAGGGCTGAATCAGGAAATGCCCGATCTAAACTCACTAAAGCACATTATCGTTGTTGGTGTAGGTGGATCGGCGATTGGAGCTGACTTGGTTCAAAACTATGTCAATAACCGACTCTCAATTCCTTTTACTCTCGTTCGGGATTATGAAATTCCCGCCTGGGTGAGCGGTCCGTCGTTTCTGGTAGTGGGTTCATCCCATTCCGGCAATACCGAGGAGGTCTTAGCAGCCCTTGAGGTTGCCCACAAACGTGGCTGCAAATTGTTGGGAATCTCAACTGGTGGGCAACTGGCAGACCTGGCTGTCAAACTTAACTTCCCGCTTTGGAAATATGATTATCAGGGACAACCGAGAGCGGCGGTTGGGTATTCCTTTTGCCTGATCCTGGCTCTGTTGTATCGCCTAAAGGCCATCGCCGATCCTACGTTCGAGCTGGATAGTGCTATTCAGGCCATGTCAATTTTGCAAAAGAAACTCGATCCCCAAATCCCTACGGTGCAAAACCCCGCCAAAAGGATGGCAGGTCAGTTGATTGGGAAAGCGGTCTCGGTCTTTGGGGCTGGATTTCTTGCCCCTGTAGCGCGTCGTTGGAAAACGCAGATCAACGAGCTTGCCAAAGCCTGGGCGCAATCGGAGGAGATCCCCGAAGCAAACCATAACCTCTTAACCGGCACCCAAAACCCCGAAACATTGTTGAGTCAAATTGTGGCTCTATTTTTACGTTCTCGCTTCCTTCACCCACGCCATCAACAGCGATTAGAAATGACCAAACGGGAGTTTATGCTACAGGGGCTAGGCACCGACTTTATCGACTCCGAAGGAGACACGCCTCTCGCTCATTTATGGACCAGTCTGTTACTCGGTGACTATATTGCCTACTATCTGGCAATCGCCTATGGCGTCGACCCTACGCCGATTGAAATCCTAGAAAATTTCAAACGCGAACTGGCAAAAATCCCCATCTCGCCAGATTAGCTCAGCCACCATAAGCTCAAGACCCCAACCAACACTCCTAACAGCGCCCCTGCCAAAACATCTGACAGGTAATGAAGACCCAAAGCCACCCGAGAGAGACTGACCAAAGGCGCCCATAAGGTTAACGCAAATCCCCACAGCGGCGGCCCCAATCCGATCCCCAAAACCGCCAAGAGGGTCGCCCGCGCGGCATGGCCGGAGGGGAATGAATGCGGGTCGGTGCGGCGATAGATTGCACCCCACTCACCCTGCGGCCTTTGCCGTCTGACCGAGAATTTGATTCCCAACACCAAGACAGCCAGAAACAAGATCGCCCCAGCATAGAGGAGCGCAAGTTGCCTCAGGGAAGGGAAAAAGAATCCGACCAAAATCAAACCCAATAGCCAGAACCACGAATCCCCTGAATGGGCGAAGATCGCCGCTCCTCTTTTCACCCAACTGCGACTGTCGTCTATGCGCAATCTTTCGCTGATGTGCACATCCCACTCCATCCACCGTTTCATGCTATCTGACTACTCCTCAGCCGTTGAAGTAAATCTGCCTCAACGATGTCAAATTGATGCGGTTTATCGATATCCATTCCGACTTCAGCATACGGGCAGACAATCGCTCGCCCGCTGATGTTCATCCTCGTTGCCACCGTCCGCACCGCCTGATCTAGGGTAATCTGGCGAATGAGAAGGTAAAACAGGGTATCCAAACCGATTAACGCCGCCTGTTTAAATACGTTTTTTCGGGCAGCAATAATGTTTTTCCACATTTGTTGGTTCTCTGCATCCAGCGTCGCCCGCACAACGTTCATATCGCCGCCACAAACCTCGATATCTTTCAAGCGGGTGTAAGACCGTTTCGAGAGAGGATATTTCGCTTCCATGACGCTTCGCTCAATGACCGTATAATAGACATCTTCATCCGTCTGCATGGTGACTTGCACCAGCCAGTCCACCATCTCACCGGTGATGGCCGGAATATCCGAGGAGACCAAAACAACATGATGAGCTGTTGGTTCAATCTCCAGCAGCTTTCTCATCCCGGTCAGGACATTTTCCAGCAAATCTTCCTGATTGGGAAGGATTGCCCGTACTTTTGCAGTCTGAAGGTTTTCAGGCAATGCCGTCCCAACAACAATCACCGTATCAATGAGCGAAGCGTTTTCCAATGCTTCTAAGACCCACCGGATCATCGGCTTTCCAGCGATCGGTAACAAAGCCTTCTCTCTCCCCTGAGAAAGAGGATAGAGCGGTTCACCCGGTTGAGGGATTCCACCAGCCGTAACGATTGCAGGAAGCATCAGTTTAACTCCTGGAGCTGAGGTTGTAAACCGATTTGATCTAAAATTTCATTTAATTCCTCTATGGTTAATTTGCGTCCCTTCCCACTGGCGGCGATCAAGGCAGCTTCCATCATGTTTGTCCCAAAGGAACGGCCTTCCAGAACTGGGGTTGAAGTCACCAGATATTTCACCCCTGCCTGGCGGAACAGTTCCACATCCGAAGCAGTGGTCGTGTTCGTGGCAATCACTTTGCCTTCCAATCGTTCCGGCATATGCCGTTTAACGTAATGGCAATCTCCAGCAATCACGGTTGCCCAGAGGTAATATTTCTCCCATTTTGGGATTCGCTGCTCCTGTTTTTCACCGGTGGGATAAAGCCACTCAAAGGGAAGCCGGCCGGCAATCGGCATTAAAATCGCCGCCAACACTTTCAAAGTAGCGGTCTTACGAATCGGGAATGGCAATCCTAAGGCAAACATCATGTCCCCAAAGACACATTCGTATCCATGATCGGCAAAGGAGCAAGCCATTCCCCACCGATCCACGCCCACCGTAATAAAAGCCTTGCGCTCTTTCACATAGTCACCAATATGCTCATTGATAAATGGCGCCAGGCGATACTCTAATGAATTTTTTAAACCAGCCCCATCCACGATAGGGGTTTTCTTGACAAAGCGCACCATCGACTGAACAGAATATAAAGGATACCATTTTCGATCCACCATAACTCCTAAATCTGCTCCACCAACCCCAAAGGCATCCACCTTCCCATCCAGCTCCTGATACAGCCGGGCTGCTTTCTCCATATCACCGTCAGTCCCAATCCGTTCGATCAAAACCGTTTCCCCCAACAGTTGCACTTCCACCCTTTTATCCCGCTTCGACGAGCCAATACTAATGCTCACTGCACGTTTCATCTTCTCCGCCTCCACACAAATTTCCCTATGAGACAACCCCAATCATACTCCAAGGTTTCCCCTTTGGATAGACGCAAACATCATAAAAGGAGAAGAAGAGAGAGTATAATCCAAAGAAAACCTACCCTTTTTGTTTCTTTCGAAGGAGAAGGTTCTCATGTCCATTCCTCTCCATGCCTATTTTCAAGGAAAGATCGTCCCGTATTCTGAAGCAAAAATCAGTGTCTTGACGCACGGATTCAACTACGGAACCGCGGTCTTTGGGGGACTACGCGCCTACTGGAATCAAGAACAAGAACAATTGTATCTGTTCCGACCTCTAGAACATTATGAAAGATTCTTAAACTCTGCCAGACTGCTGCGGATGGAGCTAAACCACACCCCACAAAGCCTGACCCAGGTGACAATCGAACTTATCCGTCTGGAAAATTATCGCCAGGACATTTACATTCGCCCCATTGCTTACAAAGCTGACGAAGTGATTGGGGTAAGATTGCATGATTTACGCGATGAAATCGCCATAGTGGCTATCCCATTTGGACGGTACCTCAAGAACGACACCAATGCCCATGTAACTTTCTCATCCTGGCGCCGCATCGAAGATAATGCCATTCCGGCGCGAGGGAAGATCAGCGGTGCTTACATTAATTCTGCCTTTATCAAAACCGATGCAGTCTTGGCCGGTTTTGATGAAGCCTTGGTACTTACCGAGGAAGGCCATGTGTCCGAAGCCAGTGCAATGAACGTCTTTATGGTCAAAAATGGAATTCTGGTTACACCGCCGGTAACTGACAATATTCTCGAAGGCATTACGCGGCGTTCGGTGATTGAAATGACGCAGAACGAACTCAATTTGACCGTTCATGAACGTCCCATCGATCGCACAGAAATCTATTTATGCGAAGAATTGTTCTTAACCGGTTCCGCAGCCCAAATCGTTGCAGTTACTCAAGTAGACCACTGGCCAGTAGGAAAAGGAGTGATGGGGCCAATCACTACCTTCTTGCGCGAGGCTTTCGAGAAAGCCATTCGCGGCCGCTTTCCAAAATACCATCATTGGATAACTGCGGTCTATACCAAAGAAAAAATTGTTCCTCAGAATTAACCCGGTCGGTCCGCCAAACCTTCAAAAAGGGCCTGAAAGTCCGCAGCCAGCTTTTTTCGATTGAAGTATTTTTCAATCGCTTTTTGCCCATTACAGCCTAGCTGGGCAACCAGCTCAGGGTTATGAAATAAATAAAGCACCGCTTCTGCTAAAGCGTGCGAATCGCCTGGAGGAACGGCAATCCCCGCGCGATGTTCTTCAATAACCTCTCGAATGACCCCGGGAATCGCCAAAAGTACCGCTTTGCCGGCAGCCATGTAATCGAAAACTTTATTGGGATAAACCGACCCATATAAGGGGATCGGCTTCAAGATCGCCAGACAAACGTCCGCCCCGTGAATCACCTTTGCCATGTCTGTTTTCGCCACCGGCGGCAGAAACAGCACATTGGGTAACTTTAAGTCGGCTGCCTTTTGCTGTAATCTGGGTTTTTCCTTGCCATCTCCCACCAAAACAAAAACGATCTCCGCAATGGTGCGTAACTCTTCTGCCGCTGCTAAGACCTGATCCAAATCGTTAGACAGTCCATGCGCGCCGGCATATAAAACGACAAACTTGCCTTCTAATCCATTCGCTCTCCGAAAGTCATTTTCACCCTCATGGAGAGAAAACAGCTCGACATCGGAGCCATTTGGAATAATTTCGATGCGTTTTGCACCCCGTTCCCGAACATGGGATACGAATCCGGGCGAATTAACCACGACCACGTCAGCTTGACGAAGGAGAAAGCGCTCCAACCATTCAGACGCAGCGATCAAGATTCGATTTCGTAACACACCCACCTGCACTGCAAAAGCCGGCCAGAGATCTCGCACTTCAAATAACAAGGGTTTTCGCTTCAATTTTGCCACCAACCAGGCAGTGATCACCTGAAAAATCGGGGGAGAAGTCCCCCAGACCACATCGGGCGCCTTCAGGGTTAAGGCGTACCACAAGGAAGAAAGCATAAAGCTGATAAAACTTAAGGTGCGATGGACAAAACTACGATGAAAGGCGCGATAGACCGGTACCCGCAGGATGATAACCTCCCCTTTGCCAAGCTTCATTTGCGCTATTTTTTCCACCGATTGCTGCCCGCCGGTCATGTAATTGATGGGACTGGTGATCACCAGCACCTGATGCCCACACTCGGCAAAAAAGCGCGCCAGTTCATGATGGCGGGTGCCCCCCGGCTCATCCAGGGCGGCAAAGGCTTGATGAATCAAGAGGATTTTCATACTCAATCCGTTGCAGTTAATTCCCAAACGGTTTCTAAATTCAGCGGCAGGGTTTCCTGCACCTCTAAGATTACCGAGAGCGCCGCTTCTAGGCGATTATACGTAGGTGAGAAATACCCGTAGACCGGCATCACCTCACCCTCTCCAAAAACCACCTTACCCGCTTTCACGATGCGCAGCCGAGACGTTTCGGGAGCTTTTAACCATAAACGCACTGGTCGATCAAGGAGCCGGAAAACGATACTCCAGCCGAATGCTTCTTTAGAGGCTTGCCAATCACACAAGGTAACCAGCCAGTGCAGGCGAACCAGAGGGGCAATCGGCTGCTTTTCTGGATATGCTGGATCAAGGCGATCATCGATGATCCAAAGATGATCCTCGTGCAGCGTGACCCAGCGTTGGTAGCGTACACCGCGAGCCAGATAGCCCGTATGTTCTGCCCCGACCGTCAGATCTGGCTTCATCTCACCGTTTCGGTTGAGTTCAATCCTGGTCTTAGCCCAATCCAGCCAAAGGAATTTCCCTGCTCTCGTCATTGGGTTACAACCCTCAATTGTTACGGTGTTGTGGTAAAAGGCCTCAGCAAGGGAGTTTTCCCAAGGCGGCGCAGCCGTATATCGGTAGGTGCCGGCATCCATTGCCAGGTTTACCCCATTCCACCATAAATCAACATGGAGGAGGTCGGCGTGAGCAGGTCGTGAGAAAAAGCGAGGACAACGGAAAGCGGCCCACGTTTTTTGTTTCTTGGAACGCATGAGCACCCATGAATTTGGGCGAATCGTCAAGGGCTCTTGTTCAGGAATAACTCGCTCTCCCTCAAATGTCCCCTCGTCGGCAAGGAAAGGCGGGTTCCAAACCCCATACCAGAGGCTCATCTCGTCCCATACCCCTTGTGGAAAGGGTGCTTGACCGACAAAAGCCCGCCAGGCTGCCTGAATTACCGCCCGATAATCGTGGAACGGCGTTTGACTTAACGGCTGAATGATTGCCCCATCGTTTGGACCTAAATTCGGGACGCGTCCATTGCTCACCTCACAGCATTCCCATAACCATTTTGCAGCCTCCGCCAGGCGGTGAGAGACAAGAGTTGGAAATTCCATTCCCTTATATATGGCGAGCAAACGCGCCCAAAGGGCTAACTGGAGCATCAAGCGATGATAATTTACACTGTGCTGAACATAGGTTCCATCTTCAGCAAGCTGGCGGAGGATGCCGATTAAAAACCATCGCCAACCCGTCCTCCACCACGTATCGGAAAGCGAATGTCCACGCAAAACCGCTCCAGCGGTCATCAATCCCACCGCTTCACTCAGAAGGTGATTATTATTTTGCGCCACAGCATAAGAAAGCGTACAGGGAATGCGCGCTGCGTGGACAGCCAGCGCTTCGAGCAGGCGTTGCTTCCGCTCTGCCGTGCTCGCCGCTGCGTTTTGAAAAACCTGATAACCAAAAGTTAGTGCCATCAGGCGCAGAGCCACCTCTTGAGCAGACAACCAGTTCACGCCATAGTAGGGAGGATGATGCTCCAAAAAGGATTCAAACGCTTCCCAAAACTTTTCGGCAAAACGCTCTTCGGGACGAATGCGATAAGCGCGTCCTAAAGGATAGACCCAGCCAAAGCGCGCCGGCTCCCAATAAAATTTCAAATCAGTAGGACCTTCTTTTTCATCCACGAGCGAACGTTCCACCCTGGTGAACCAGAGCTCTGACTTTCCCTGGCGATAATCCAAATCGACTACTTGCGATCCAAACAGGCGCGTTTTTCCGGCGCAGATCTCTTCAGCCTCTTGCATTAAATCTTGAATTTGATCGCCCAGCACCGAAATCAGGAGCTGCGGAGATGGCAATTGAAAAACGGACTGAAACTGTATCCTCTTTGCGCCGCGCAAAGCCCGTACCAAGGCTATACGGCTAACGCTTTCGGTTAATCCGCTGCGCATCCCGAATTGATACCAGGCATAGTTCGCAAGCGGGGTGAGCCCCAGGGCTTGGATTGCCCGCAAAACCAGCCAAAATCGTTTGGCAGAAGTCACCGCAAACTCAGGTAGGGAATTGGCTCTTCTTTCCCTGAATGGAGGGCATGCTGGGCAGTTAAGGTCGCCTGGCTGACCCCCAGGAGATGCAGATAAGAGATCGGTGGTGTCCCCGATTGCGTGATCGCTCTGAGAAAAGCGCGCAGTTCAGCGGCATGGCCCTTATCCTGTCGCAGCCAACTGCGCTCGATGTGTCGCTTTCCATCATGAACCAGCTCCAGGCGCCGAAAATCGTCCATCACCGCCACTTTCCCACTCCAAAAGACCTCAAGGCGCTCTTTGGGAAAGGCTTTATCTCCGTTTGCCAGATAAGTGATCACCCCAATCGAACCATCCGGAAAGCTGAAATTCAAAACCAGGTTGTCCTCACAATACCATTGCTCATCTGGCAGGCTTTTCACCCATACCTTGTCCGGTAAAGTGTCCAACAGATAGACCATCGTATCCACAAAGTGACACACTTCTCCAATCAGACGTCCTCCCCCCTGATGAGCATCCTGCACCCAATGGGAGCGGGGAATGTATCCGGCGTTGATCCGATAGTGGATCATGGCTGGCTGATGCCTTGGTGTCATGAATTTTTTCAATTTTTGGATAAATGGCGCAAAGCGTCGATTGAACCCTACCATTAGCAAGGGGG
>Ga0197142_1004360_pt1 | contig 11478 bp, 9 predicted proteins | sample GBS60_MetaG_FD_148614 | JGI IMG/M metagenome (GOLD analysis project Ga0197142, IMG submission 148614) | Sediment microbial communities from Great Boiling Springs, Gerlach, Nevada, United States - GBS 60_MetaG | ecosystem: Environmental > Aquatic > Thermal springs > Hot (42-90C) > Sediment... | reverse complement strand
CATTTTCTATTTTGGAAGATAAATCAAGGCGCAAAAATGGAAGAATTTTTCATTCAAAATTCAATTTATGTCGTGCTCGTTATCGTGTTAGTGATTTTCACAGGGCTTTTTTTCTATCTGGTGCGTCTGGAAAGAAAGCTCACAGAGCTTGAGCAGATGTTCTCGGAGCAAGATGAAACGGCGCAAAAACGGTAGAGCACCTTTCAAGGGTTTATTTCGTCAAACAGATTGCTTAAACTTGTAGAAAGGGCAAGTTCGCCCGACATGCTAAAACTGAAAAGCACAAAACGGTCTTTCTGCTATGCTGAAAAATCCAAAAATCATTGTCGGTAGTGCTATCCTTGCTGCCGTGTTGATTTGGCTGGCTTTCACGGCGCAAGAGTGGGGCAACAATGCCATCGGCTACGCTAATCTTGACGAAGCCGCCAAGACAAAAAAAGTATGCTACGTAAAAGGCTACTGGGTCAAAGAAAAGCCCACAGAAGCCAATGCCAATGTCTTTACGTTTTACATGAAAGATGAGGCTGGCATGGAGACACGCGTCATCTACCGCAGTGGTAAACCAAACAATTTTGAACAAGCCACAAGCATTGTGGTGCAAGGCAAGTATGAAGATGGCGTGCTGTATGCAAAAGACATCTTAGTCAAATGCCCGTCCAAATACCAGTCTGAAGAAGCCGATAAAGCCAAAAAATTGTAGTGCGTTTTTCTAAAAATTCTCATGCCAAGCAGTATGCCTACCGATTCTCTTTTCGCTGAATTTCTCACGGGAAAGTTTGTAACCATTCTTGGCTTTGTGGCAGCGCTGGTTGCCACAATTGCCTATTTCAAAGCGGCACAGTCAGAACAAGATAGAGCCGCAGAGCAAGCATGGCGCTCAATGGGACGCTATGCGTTTCTGGCAATGTTCATTGCCATCGTCGTCAATGGCTTACACCTGCTCTACCTCATTCTCACGCATCAATTTCAATACAACTATGTGAAAAGCTACAGCGATACCACGCTGGAGCTATTCTACCTTATCTCGACCTTCTACGCCGGTCAAGAGGGCAGCTTCATGCTGTGGATGTTCTATGGTGCGCTATTAGGACTGTTTGTGATTCGCACAGCGAAAGAGTATGAAGCGCCAGTCATGGCGGTGCTGACGCTCTCGCAAGCCTTCCTGCTTTCCATGATTATGGGAATTCAGGTGCCAGGCATTGGAGTAATCGGCAGCGACCCGTTTGCATTAGTCATGGGCGAAGTGCCAAAAGAAGGAGACGGGCTAAACGCACTGTTGCAAAACCCGTGGATGGTGATTCATCCACCGACACTCTTTCTTGGCTTTTCCTCGTTGATTGTGCCCTTCGGCTTTGCCATCGCCGCTCTATGGAAAAACAAGTATGATGATTGGGTCAGACCGGCACTGCCATGGATTCTCTTCAGCGCCATGACACTTGGCGCAGGAATCATGATGGGCGGTTACTGGGCATACAAAGTGTTAGGCTGGGGTGGCTACTGGGGATGGGACCCTGTCGAGAACTCTTCACTGGTGCCATGGCTAATGATTGTAGCACTTCTGCATACCACACTGGTTCAAAGAAAGCGGGGCTCGCTCAAACGCTTCAACCTGTTCTTGGCAATCTTAGCCTACAGCACGATTCTTTACAGCGCGTTTCTAACCCGCAGTGGCGTGCTGGGCGATACATCCGTGCATTCTTTCACGGACTTAGGACTCTATAACCAGCTCTTGGCTTTTTGTCTGGTCTTTTTCGGTGGCGGACTTTTCTTGCTACTTTGGCGACTGCGGAGCATACAATCCATTCAGTATGCAGATTCCATCTACTCGCGTGAGTTTTTCCTCTTTTGTGGCTCGCTTGTGCTCATGCTGATTGGCTTAGTGGTGCTGGCGGGCACCTCTACGCCACTCATTGACCAAATTCTGGGCAGACCAATCACTAAAATCGAACCCGATTTCTACAACAAAACCACGCTGCCGATGGCTATCATGATTGGCTTGCTCTCGGCGATTGGACAGGTGATTTGGTGGAAAAAAAACACACTTGATAACCTTGTGAAAAATCTGGCGATTCCGCTCTCGCTGGCTATGGCTTTTACTTCAGTGTTGGTGGTATTCGGAATGAAAGATTGGGGGATGATTCTACTCTCGCTGACAGCGGCATTTTCACTATTTGCAAATGGACAAGTGTTTCTGAAAGTAGCAAAGAGCAATTTGCGCTTTGCTGGCGGTGCCTTGACGCATGTCGGCGTGGGCTTGATGCTGCTGGGCATTGTGGCCTCAGGCAAGTATGATGAAAGTCGATTCGTGGAATTGCCCCTTGGTCATCCCGTGCAAGTGTTTGGCAAGGAACTGACTTACTTAGGGATAGAAAAAGTTGAGGGTTCAAAGAACGGATTCAAAATTGCTGTAAAGGAAGGCGAAAAGCAGTATCAGGCTATGCCGATTATGTATGAGACGCGCCGCATGAGCGTGCAAAATCCTGATGTGTTGCATGAGTGGAACAAAGACTTCTACATCGCCCCGGTGAATTTAATGCGCCGCCCATCTGGCGACCGCTTGATATTAGGCAAAGATGAGGTCAAGACCGTGCAGGGCTACAGCATTAAGTTCACAGGTTTTAAGATGTATCAAGACCCTAACACCTTAAGTTCGGACAATGCGCAACCCATTAAAATTGGCGCTTATCTGGAAGTAACCAAGGATGATGTTGTAGAGCGCATTGAGCCAACGCTGACCATCACAGCAGGCAAATCGCCTCAAGTGCAACCAGCCACATTGCAGGCAAATCCCGCCGTGAAAGTAGCTCTTGTCAACATAGATGCCAATAATCGCAAAATCATGATTGACATTGAAGGGTTGAGCCCATCTTCAGCAATGCCAAATGAAACGCTCATCGTTGAAGCAAGTGTCAAGCCGTTTATCAATGTGCTATGGCTGGGCACATACATCGTCTTTTTTGGCTTCTCGCTCTCTATTTACCGCAGATGGAAAGAGCGTCAGATTGGCGGCTTGCGTCAAGTGGCAAGTGAGACCGCTCTCCCTGAAGGCGAGAAAGCCCGAGCCAATGAATCCGTAACGGTGCCGTAAAGCATGCGCGTTGCAACATTGATGCTATGCCTGCTAAGCGTGCTACCGCCCGTTGTGTGGGCGCAAAAACTGCCTGTCCCCAAACTCTTTGCGTCAGCGGCAGCAATGCCAAATGCGGCAACAGACTCTCTGGCAATAAATCTGGATATAGAGCCGCCTATCAAGCCAAAATCGCCGGTGCTGGCAGGAATGCTCTCGTTCATCCTGCCCGGGCTGGGAGAACTCTACGCAGAGCGATTTGATGTGGGACAGTATTTTCTGGCAGCAGATGTGGCGCTGATATTGGGAGTGGCAGGACTCAATGTGTATGGTCAGATTCTGCGTGCAGATTATCAAACCTATGCGCGGCTCTATGCAAATGTAGCAGGCAATAAAAGCGAGGAGTTCTGGCGCGATATTGCCGATTGGCAAAGTCGGGAGGCATTCAATGAATCAAGGTTGCGTCGGCGTCAATACAGTGCAGTGTATGAGCGTGCCGATGACTGGCAATGGCAAAGCAATGCACATCGGCTACGTTATCGCGAAATCCGCATTGCAAGCGAGACGGCGTTTCAGGCAAGTTACTATGTTATTGCCGCAATGGGCATCAACCGTTTGCTCAGTGCCATCAATGCAGTGAGACTTGTTAATGAAGCCGGTGGTGTGGAGTTAGGCTCTAACATCTTAATTTCGTCTCAAGCATTGTCTCTGCTTTCCCCCTACGCTGAAGGCATAAAATTTTCAATTTTAGCCCGCTTTTAAGAAATCACGCAACAGAGAAACTGGTCATATCTGGTAAGCATCTTGCAAATATGTTAGGTTTTTGTTAACTTTGAGAACGAAAAAGAGCCCTAACTATGCAAAATGGACTTTCCAGTCAGCAAAGTCCAGAAGCACCATGCAGTCAGAACTTTGAGTTACTACAACTCAACGCTGTTTGAAGTAGCCAATACAAACTCCCCAAGTTCTTTCGCTGTTGCTGTATTCCACTTGTTATGAAATAAAAAAAGCGAGGATGAAAAACTTATAAAACACTAAATCTATGCCAAACAAAAACACCATACTCATTGCAGATGATGAACTAAACTATGTCTCATCGCTGCGCAACTACTTGGAGAAAGAAGGGTTCAGTGTGGTTTGGGCACAGAATGCTTCGGAAGCCATGGCAAAAATTGCCGTCAGACCCGTAGCGGTGATTGTAGATTTAATGCGCGGACAAGCGGCTGGGCTCGAGCTGTGCCGAAAACTTCGCACCCTGCCTGAATGGCGCTATCTGCCGATTATCATTTTCACAAACAAAGGTGAAGAGTCGGATGAAGTCGTCTGCCTTGAAGTCGGGGCTGATGATTTTATTCACAAGTCGGCAAGTTTTCGTGTGTTGTCCGCGCGCCTGCACAACGTGCTGCGGCGATACACCTCACAAACCGTAGAAGAAGTCTCGTCTCTCAAAGTTGGACCGCTGGAGATTGATAAACCCACATACTCTGTGCGCTTGAACAATAAGGAAGTGTTCTTGCCACGAAAAGAGTTCGAGCTGCTATGGATTTTGGCATCCAACAGAGGCAAAGTGTTTTCGCGTGAGATGCTCTTGCGCCGAGTGTGGGGCGAAAATGTCTATGTAACGGAGCGCACGGTAGATGTGCATATTTGCAAAGTTCGTCGACGCTTAGGCACGTTTGGTAAAGAGAACTTAGAGACCATCAAGGGCGTGGGCTACCGAATTAAGATATAGCCACGCTAAACAGCGACGAAGTTATGTAACCACGCGCTCGATGATTTCCAGCCGGCACTGACGGCGGGCTACACTTAGCCTTGCTTTCGCACCAAAAGGGAGAGTAAGTTTCGGTTTGATGTGTCCAAATGAAAAGTTTGCGAAAGCAGGAGTCAGTTTAGGAAGTTTTCTGACATAGTCTGCAATGACTTGTTCCATAGAAAGAGATGGCTTCTCGTCCTCAGGCTCGCAGTCGGTGAATTGTCCGATAACCAAGCCATTAAGAGACCGCAGTGTCCCAGAATGTTCTACCTGCGAAAGCATTCTATCTACTCGGTAAGGCTCTTCGCCCACGTCTTCTACAACCAAAATACTTTTTCTTAGGTCTGGTAGGTATGGTGTGCCAAATAGCACCGTCAAAAGTGACAAATTTGCAGCAATCAGTCGCCCCGTTTTTGTGCCCGCCTGCAGGGCAACAGGGTGGTGGGTATGGTGATTGGGCAACTCACCAACGACGGTCGCCGAAGTAATCAGTCGCCAAAAGTGCTCTTGTGCAAAGTCGTCGGGATGAGTCATATCCGAGGCGAGCATTGGTCCTGAGAAGGTCAGCAGTCGGCACTTTGCCAGCAATGCACAAGACAGCGCCGTGATGTCAGAAAAGCCGACAAAAATTTTGGGATTGCGTGCCACGGTATCATAATCAATCAAGGAGAGTAGGCGTGGCGAGCCGTATCCACCGCGCAGACAAAAAATGGCGGCAACTTGCTTATCGGCGAACATTCTGTTGAGGTCAGCGGCACGCTCACGGTCGGTGCCAGCAAGATAGCCATAGACTTTGCGAACGGCCTTGCCGAACTTGATACGATAGCCTAAACTTTCAAGATATGTGGCGGCGCGTTCCAAATGGTCTTCCGGAAACACTGGACTGGCAGGCGCCACAATGCCAATAACATCGCCCTTACGCAGTCGTTTCGGCTTTAGGATGTTCAAGCGTAGAGAACAGGTTAGGCGTTTCGAACATCTTCAGCAATGACAATTGCCCGATTGTTATTCATTTCGACAAACCCACCTGAAATGGTAAAGGTCTGCGAAGGCTGATTCGGCAAATCCACGCGCAAGGTGCCGGCTTGCAATGCGGCGAGAATGGGGGCATGGTTCTGCAAAATCTGAAAACTGCCAACCACACCGGGCAAAGTCAGGCAAACGGCTTCACCTTCGAAGACAGATTTGACAGGTGTAACGATTTCAACTTGAAAAGCCATGTTTAGTAGCTTGGTAAGGTTTTGGCTTTTGCGACGGCTTCTTCAATGGTGCCAACAAGACGGAAAGCCGCTTCAGGCAAGTGGTCGTGTCGCCCTTCCAAAATTTCCTTAAAGCCGCGAATGGTATCTTCAATTTTGACATATTTTCCTTCCAGACCAGTGAACTGTGTGGCGACAAAGAACGGCTGTGAAAGGAACTGCTGAATGCGGCGAGCACGGGCGACGATGGTTTTATCCTCATCAGAGAGCTCATCCATGCCCAAAATGGCGATGATGTCTTGCAGGTCTTTGTAGCGTTGCAAAATTTGCTTGACCCCTTGTGCGACTTCATAGTGCTCTTGTCCGACGATATTGGGGTCAAGAATTTTAGAAGTTGAATCCAGTGGGTCGACGGCAGGATAGATGCCCATTTCTGCAATTTGACGAGACAGCACCGTGGTGGCATCAAGGTGAGCGAATGTGGTCGCAGGTGCTGGGTCAGTCAGGTCATCTGCGGGCACATAGATGGCTTGCACAGATGTAATGGAGCCTTTTTGCGTGGAGACAATGCGGTCTTGCAAGGCTCCCATTTCAGTTGCCAGCGTGGGCTGATAGCCGACCGCGCTGGGCATGCGTCCCAGTAGGGCGGAAACCTCGGAGCCAGCTTGTGTGAAACGAAAGATGTTATCGATGAAAAGCAAAACATCGCGATTTTCCTCATCACGGAAATACTCGGCGATAGCCAGTCCCGTGAGAGCCACACGAGCGCGTGCGCCGGGCGGCTCATTCATTTGTCCAAAAACCAGAGCGGCATTTTTGATAACACCAGATTCTTCCATTTCGAGCATCAAATCGTTGCCTTCGCGGGTGCGTTCGCCAACGCCGGCAAAGACCGAGTAACCACTGTGAAATTTGGCAATGTTGTTGATGAGTTCTTGAATGATAACGGTCTTCCCAACGCCAGCGCCGCCAAACAGACCAGTTTTTCCACCTTTCGTGTAAGGCTCGAGCAGGTCAATGACTTTAATGCCGGTCTCAAGCATTTCCGCTTTGGTAGAAAGCTGCTCGAAGGAGGGAGGATGACGATGAATCGGATATTTCTTGGCACTCTTAATGGGAGGTTTTCCGTCAATAGGTTCGCCCACCACATTGATGAGACGACCCAATACGGCTTCACCGACGGGCGTCTGAATCGGCGCCCCTGTGTTAATCACCTTCGTGCCACGGGTGAGCCCCTCAGAGACATCCATGGCAATCGTGCGAACCCGCTCTTCACCAAGATGTTGCTGAACCTCAAGGATGACTTCGCTGCCATCTGGACGCTTAACCTTCAAAGCCGTCATAATGCTGGGAAGGTCGCCGTCAGGAAAATCGACGTCAATGACAGGACCGATAATTTGAGCAATAACGCCTTCTTGCATGTAAAGTAAGCAATTAGTGTTGGATAGAAACTTGCAGCGCAAAGCTGGACGCTGACCTTACTTATGAGCCACCTGCGGGACTCGAACCCGCGACCTGCTATTTACGAAACAGCTGCTCTACCGACTGAGCTAAAGTGGCAACGATAAAAGAGTTTGAAGTGCTAATATACAATCTTGTCTTTTGTTTCTCAAAGCCAAAACATGCCTTTGCAGGAGACGGTTGCGCTCAAAGAACGGATAACCAAGCTACTTTGAGTGTGCGCTGTCACGAATTGGTGTAACATGCTAAAGACCTGTTGGTGCAAAGACAAAGTCATACCCGATGTAAGTTTCGACGCAAAACATAGAATCTCGACAACCTAACTCAACCACAAATGGAGAGGAAACAACTTGGCAATATCATTCGCGGCTCTCTGCTCGATGGGCTTGATATGAAACTCTTAGAGACCGTGCCGCTGGAGAGCATCAAAGCCGGGAAATTTCTGGTGATAGAAGGTCAGCAGTATGATTTTTTTTCAATTATCACCGACATGCACTTAGCAACAACAAACGAGCGCGTGTTGATTAGCCCACCGAACTTTCATCATGAGCTAATGCATCAAGTCGTGAGCGGCACCATGGCCTATAGCGTGGTATCCTTGCGCCCCATGCTCATGCGGGATAAGCAACAAAGCGACCCCGTCTTGGAGCCCGTAAAGACCATTCCAACACACTTTGCGCGTGTAACGGAAGCGACAGACGAAGATGTGGCAACCGTATTTGGCAGCGAAACACTCAACGAAGCAAAGGGACGCAAATACTTCTACATTGGCACCCCGCTCGATATGTCGCAACCTGTCTGCATCGACATGGAGCGCTTTGCCGAACGAAGTAGCGCCGTCTTTGGTCGCACAGGAACTGGGAAGACCTTTATCACTCGGTTGCTACTGGCTGGACTTATCAAGACTGATGCGGCAGTAAATCTCGTCTTCGATATGCATAATGAATACGGGACAAAAGGTACAAAAGAAGGCAAAGAAGGTGCTGTCAAAGGACTTCAGCCCCTTTTTGCGGCACAAGATAAAGTCAAAATTTACTCGCTTGACCCAGAGGGCACGCGCAAACGTGAAGCACGCTGCGACCGAGAAGTGCGACTGAGCACCGACCAAATTGAACCCGAAGACATCTTGCTGCTACAAGAAGAACTGCGGCTCAACCCAACAGCGGCAGAATACACGAGCATTCTCAAAAGTGAGTTTGGCAGCAATTGGCTGGCAGAGTTTATGGAACGAATGAAAGATAGAGACGCCATGCAAAGACTTGCCGATGAAAAAAACTTGCTGGTTTCCTCCATGCAAGCACTCTGGAGAAGAATGGAGAGATTAAAAAGAGAGTGCGGATTCTTGGATTTTGAGCCTAACCCTAACAAACTCAATATCATCAAAGAACTTATCAATGATTTGCAGCGCGGTCATAGTGTGGTCATAGAGTTTGGCAAATACGACAACATGATAAGTTATTTGCTGGTCGCCAATATCATCACTCGCCATGTAGAAGAAGCCTACAAAGATGCGACGGATAACTACATGCGCACGCTCAATCCACTCGATAAGCCAAAGCAATTGGTCATCACCATAGAGGAGGCACACAAGTTTCTCAATCCAAGTGCAGCCTCGCAAACGTCATTTGGAAAAATTGCCAGAGAACTGCGAAAGTATTTTGTCTCGCTCTTGCTGGTAGACCAGCGTCCGTCTGGCATTGATGATGAAGTGCTAAGCCAGATTGGCACGAAAATTATTGCCGCACTCTCTGATGAAAAGGACATCAATGCAGTGCTTAGTGGCGTGAGCAATGCTGGTGGCATGCGTAGCATTTTGGCAAGTTTAGACACGCGTCAGCAAGCCTTGATAATCGGACACGCGGTGCCAATGCCTGTGGTGATTCGCACAAGAGATTACAACGCTGAATTTTACAAAGCGATGGGCTTCTTGGAAGGAGCAGAAAAACAGAGCAAGGTAAGCAAAAACATCGAAGCCATGTTTTCCTAGTCAGAGCAAGAAGGCAACAGTCTGCCATGCTAAACAAAACGCCGTGAAGCATTTATCCCTCCAATTGGTCATGCTGAGCGAAGCGAAGCATCCACACTCCCCGATTTGTCATGCTGAGCGAAGCGAAGCATCCATAAGTGGATTCCTCACTAGCGTTCGGAATGACACTGCCCTTGTCATGCTGAACGAAGCGAAGCATCCATGCGCTGGATTCCTCGCTGACGCTCGGAATGACACGAAAAAGCGCTTGGAATGACACTTTCAGTTTTGTCATTCTGAACGGAGTGTTGCGTAGTGAAGCATCCATGAGTGGATTACTTTGCAAGAACGGGAAAATGTCAATCCGTGCGCAATCCGTCTCATCCGTGTGTTCCGTGTGCTATTGTTGTATGGATTCCTCACTGCGTTCGGAATGACAGAAAAAAGTACTCGCAATGACACGAAAAAGCGCTTGGAATGACAGAGAAGAAATGCTCGGAATGACAAGGAAAAAGCGTGCATGCCATGACCAAAAGTGTGCGGCACGACATCACGCTGTCATGCTGAACGAAGCGCAGCGCAGTGAAGCATCCATGCGCTGGATTCCTCGCTCTGGCTCGGAATGACAAGGATAAAGTGCTCGGAATGACATCTTCACTCTTGTCATGCTGAGCGCAGCGAAGCATCCATGAGGTGGATTCCTCGCTGGTGCTTGGAATGACAGTTTCGGTTTTTGTCATGCTGAGCGAAGCGAAGCATCCATGATTGGATTCCTCACTGCGTTCGGAATGACATCTTCACTCTTGTCGTGCTGAACGAAGCGAAGCATTCACAGTCTTCAATCTTGGCGAGCGCCTTTTCCAGAACACGAAACAAGTTTTGGTATTCGCTCTTCGCTATTAGCTTTTTTTGAATTTTTCAGCCGAGTTTTTAGTTTTTGCAAACGCAACTTTATCAACAACAACAAACCTACAGCGAGGCTCATGGCATCAAATTTTACAACACAGGCAAAATACCGTGTATTTATTGCATGGCTTTTAGGGTTTACCTTTAGTCTGATACCCATACTTTCAGAAGCCCAAGAATACGGCACTATCACGGGCAAAGTCACGGATGCAAAGTTTGGCGAACCGTTGCCCTTTGTGCGCATTCAAGTGCTTGACTCTAAGCTGGGCACGGTGTCGCAAACCGACGGGCGATACAGTTTTCGTGTGCCGCCGGGTGAGTACACGCTGCGTGTGTCCAGCATCGGTTTTTCGCCAGTTACCGAAAAAGTAAAAGTTGGAGCTGGGGAAACGGTTACCAAAGATTTTGTGCTCACCGAAACTTTTGTTCAAGCGCAAGAGCTTGTGGTAACTGGCACGCGCCGCAGTGACCGCACGGTTACGGAATCGCCGGCGCCGATTGACATCATCACGGCTAAAGAGATTCGTCAGATGGGACAGGTGGAGACCAATCAAATTCTGCAGTTTCTCGTACCGTCCTATAACTTCCCGCGTCCCTCTATCACTGACGGCACAGACCACATTCGTCCGGCGACCTTGCGCGGCATGGGTCCAGACCAAGTGTTAGTGCTACTCAATGGCAAGCGGCGGCACACAGCTGCCCTTGTGAATGTCAATGGCTCAATTGGTCGCGGTGCTGCCGCCGTTGACCTGAATGCCATTCCTGCCAGTGCAATTGAACGCATTGAAATTTTGCGTGATGGCGCGGCGGCACAATATGGCTCTGACGCTATCTCTGGAGTCATTAACATTATCTTGAAAAAGGATGCGCCAACCAATGTTTCGGCGCAATTTGGACAGAACATTGAAGGAGATGGACGAGTCTTGCAAGCCGACCTTTCACACAGTTTCAGACTTGGCGACAATGGGTTTCTCAACATCAGCGGCGAATTGCGCGACAGAGGCTTTACAAATCGCTCTGGTCGTGATGAGCGCCAGCTCTACCCACTGGTTAATGGTAACCTTGACCCGCGAGAAACTTCTGCAAATCGTATCAACCATCGCTTCGGGGATGCGGCCACCACAGA
>Ga0197142_1004355_pt1 | contig 11484 bp, 9 predicted proteins | sample GBS60_MetaG_FD_148614 | JGI IMG/M metagenome (GOLD analysis project Ga0197142, IMG submission 148614) | Sediment microbial communities from Great Boiling Springs, Gerlach, Nevada, United States - GBS 60_MetaG | ecosystem: Environmental > Aquatic > Thermal springs > Hot (42-90C) > Sediment... | reverse complement strand
GTTCTGATGGTGTTGCACCAGCGAATGCATTTTCCTGCGGAAGGTACCCCCGATGACCGACTTTATGTTGCCACCCGTTGGGGAAGGGCTGATTGAAGTAGAACTTCTGCGTTGGTTGGTTCAACCTGGGGATCAAGTCCGTCCCGGTCAGGGTTTAGCCGAAGTGATGTCGGACAAGGCCACTATGGAAATACCGGCTCCCTTCGCCGGAAAGATTGTAGAGCTGTGCGCTCCGGAGGGTCGGAAAGTCCGTGTGGGTGAGCGGCTCCTCCGCTACGCTTCGACTGAGAGTGCTCCCAGCAAGCCTGCTGAAACTGCTCCAACTTCTTCTGGAGAGGAGGGAGTTGCCCCAATCTCGGCTGAACTCTCAAGAGAATCCCCAGGTTCAGAGATAATGACGGAATCGGTGTCCAGAGCTACTCCCGAGCCGGTTCACGCTTCCCCAGCTGGTAATGGAACTCAGACTTCTGGACTGACCAACACGGGCGGCCGAAGGCAATCGGTACCACCGGCTGCTCCTTCGGTGCGTCTTCTGGCTCGCAAGCTGGGACTGGATTTATCACGCATTCGTGGCTCTGGTCCCGGCGGCCGTATCCTCATCGAGGACCTGACCCCCTACTTGCGTCGACCTTCCGAGAGGGTCACCTCTATCGAAAGGGATCGTCCCGCGAGACACTCCCCGACCGAAGCCGAACTTTTCGACTTAGGTACACCAGGCACACGCCTTCCCTTGGTCGGTTTGCGCAAACGCATCGCGGAACATCTGGTCGCTGCCAAACGACACATACCCCATTACTCCTACATGGATGAGTGCGATGTTACAGAGTTGGTGCGGTTGCGGGAACAATTGCAGGAGGCGTCCACGCAAGCCGGTGTCAAACTGACCTATTTGCCGTTTCTGGTCAAAGCGGCAGTAGCTGCCTTACGGGAAGTCCCGATTGTCAACAGTACGTTCGACGAAGCTGCGGCGGAAATTACCATTCATGATCATTACCACATTGGGATCGCCGTTGCTACTGCAGCAGGACTGATCGTGCCGGTCATCAAGGATGCGGATCAAAAAGACATCTGGACTATCGCTCAGGATATCGAACGCCTCAGCCAGCAGGCCCGTAGCGGACGCATTCCTTGGAGCGATCTGCAGGGGGGGACTTTTACGATTACTTCTATTGGAAACATCGGAGGTCTGATGGCCACTCCGATTATCAATCATCCCCAGGTGGCAATCTTAGGGGTGGGCAAGATAGTCAAGCGGCCGGTTTATGATGAGCACGACCGCCTTCGGCCCGCGCATATCGTGTACTTGTCCTTCTCTTTCGACCACCGTGTAATCGATGGAGCTGTAGGAGTCGTCTTTGGGAATGCGGTACGCCGACATTTGCAGAAGCCCGCGCTGCTGTTGGTTTCTCCACCACAAGCGGTCAAAGCGACCTCACCGTGAAATTCCGATCCCAGAAGGATTCGCCGTGTCGCCTCACGTTCCGCAAGGGGAAGCACGCTGATTCGGTGATTATCGCGGCCGCAGGCGTGTTTGAACTGAGGAAAGTCATCCCCTCTCTGTCAATGGTCGTACCGATCGCGGAGGCGGTCCTTTGTATAGAGCACGAGGGCGGATGAGGCGATTGTTATCCATCTGTTCGATGATATGAGCGGCCCAACCGGCAACGCGTGCCATAGCGAAAATGGGAGTATATAACGGCACGTCCAGGCGCATGGCGTGATACAGGCGGCCAGCGGGCCAGTCGAGATTGGGATACATATTCTTTTGTTGGGCCATGACCTGTTCGATGACCTCCGCCGTTTCTTCCCAATGAAGATCTCCGGACTTTTCCGCCATTTGGCGTGCATACTTTTTGAGAATCTGAGCGCGAACATCCCCGCTCTTGTACACACGATGACCGAATCCCATGATCCGTTCCTTGCGAGCCAGAGCCGCCTGGACCCACGCTGCCGCTGTGTCTGGTCCTCCGGCTGCACGGAGCAGATCCATCACTTTTTCATTCGCTCCGCCATGCAGTGGGCCTTTGAGTGCTCCGATGGCTCCCGTGATCCCGGCGTGCATATCCGCAAGGGTGGAAACAATGACCCGGGCCGTGAACGTACTGGCATTGAATTCATGCTCGGCGTAGAGGATCAACGAAACATCCAGAGCCTTGACTTCTTCCGGAGCAGGCTCAGTACCGCGGAGCATGTAAAGGAAGTTAGCGGCTTGACCCAAGTCCTGTCGGGCGGGTATCGGTAGCAGTCCTTGGGAGAGCCGATAGTGATCCACAATTGCCACTGGTATCTGTCCCAGGAGTCGTTCGGCTTTCCATACGTTGGCATCATGAGAATTATCCGTCCCATTCTGGTCGAAATGACTCAGAGCAGAGACAGCTGTCCGAAGGGCATCCAAGGGTGGCGTCCACTTAGGCAGAGCCGCGAGAAAGTCTCGTAGGGGTGGAGGCAGCCGACGGGCCGCAGCGATACGCGTCTGAAAGGCATGCAGTTCACCGGCAGTAGGCAACTCCCCGTAGAGCAATAAGTAGGCGACTTCCTCATAGCAGCAGTGTTCAGCTAGCTCAGCTACGGAGTAACCTCGGTAGCGTAGCCCCTCCTCCACAGAGCATATAGTTGTTTCACCTGCGATGACACCTTCTAACCCTGGTGAGTATTGACTCCCACTGTTGGTCATCGGTGATGTCCTCATCTACGAGCGTAGGGAGAACGCATGGTATTTGCGACTTACGGAGCTTCCTGTATCCATCCTTACTGATCTATGAGTTTGCACCGTGTTTGGAGAACAAATCATCCTCGGAAAGAAGCGGGACCGAAATACTGCCGGTCGCGTTCCTCGTAACCTGTATAATCCAGCAGATCGTACAGCTCAGCTCGGGTGTACATCTGGGGCAACAATTCACATTGATGACCCTGAGTCTGCAAATGCCGCAAGGTGATTTCCGCTGCTCGCAAGGCCATTCGGAAAGCCGTCAAGGGATAGAGAATCAGGCGGTAACCCATCTGTTCCAACTCTGTCCGGTGGAGCAGGGGACTACGGCCGAATTCCGTCATGTTAGCCAGCAGAGGACCTTCAACTTCCTGGCGCAGTCTGGCAAACTCCTCAGCACTTTCTAGAGCTTCCGGGAAGATCACGTCGGCCCCTGCTTGCTTGTACAGTTGAGCACGGCGGATCGTCTCCTCCAACCCACGGACACTTCGAGCATCGGTGCGGGCAATGATTACCAGATTCGGGTCACGTCGGGCAGCGACCGCGGCGCGGATCTTTGTCACCATTTCTTCCGCCGATAGGAGCGTTTTCCCGGATAGGTGACCGCAACGCTTCGGCAATTCTTGGTCTTCCAGATGCAACCCCGCAACACCTGCGGCTTCCAGTAGTCGCACTGTGCGTTCTACATTGACTGTGCTGCCAAAGCCTGTGTCCGCGTCACAAATGAGCGGTAGTGAGGTAGCTTGACAGATCGCTTGGGCTTGCTGGACCACTTCCGATAAAGTGATCAAACCGATGTCGGGCAATCCCAGACTCGCAGACAACCCTCCCCCTGAAAGATACACCGCATGGAAACCCATCCGTTCCGCCATCTTTGCCACCAGGGGGCAAAACACCCCCGGAACAGCGATAGCGCGGGATTCCCAGGCTTGACGTAACCGGAGTCCTGGGCTTGCGAGATTACTCATGACCGCACCACTATTCCCCAGACTTGGACCCGTTACACTCCCGCGGAATCAGAAATCTCCATCACAACCCACACGTCTATCATCTTACGCTTAGAAGCGCTTGAAGCGAAGTTATCTCTGCACTGTCTGCGAAAAAGAGACGCTGTTTTTGCCCGCCTCCATCCCAATACCCCCCTCTTGGAAGGTGCGTATCAGGCTGATTACTTTGGCTGGGCGGCAGTTGGGAAAGTTTCTTTTCGCTAATGGATTCATATGCTTTAGGCGCGATGCAATGCGGAGAATTGCGTGGGTGTAGAAAACGCCCTGATGACCAGCCTTTTGCTTTCCCTCTTCCCTTGACTTTTGGAGATGGATTTTTAGAATCTCTTGTACCTGCACCCATACGCGGATATGGCGGGTTGCCGAGAAGAAAGCTCACCCTCTTCTTTCGGCATCATGCGACCCTATCCAGGCGCGTATAGCTCAGTTGGCTAGAGCGCAGCTCTGATAAAGCTGAGGTCCCTGGTTCGAGTCCAGGTACGCGCACATTCGGGTCGATCCGCCCGCTAGGTGATCAGCGAGGGGGAAGTAGCTCAACTGGTAGAGCGCCTGCTTTGCACGCAGGAGGTCAGGGGTTCGAGTCCCCTCTTCTCCACGTGGCATCCATCCTTCTTTGAAGCTGCTTTGCAAAATCACAAAAACCCCGTTCGATTCTAGAAATCGTGGCCTTGAATCCTCACAGGGCGACTGATTCCCGAATCCAGTGTGACTTGGTCTAAGAACACTCTCCTAAGACAAATCTCTCGGGATAGGCTTGATGTGTTCTTTGGAAACCGCCAAGACCGGCGTAACTGAATCAGTTGTACGGGTCCATTTTCGGCTTGGCCCTTTGGAGTTCATATACATTGTGGTCAGATTATGCAACGATTGCACGATCAATGTCCCGACTGCACGCCGGAGAAAGTGGGTTTACACTCGAGAGCGGCAGAGTTGGCATCATTGATGTTTGAAATCCAATTCACACCCTGATTTGTACAACCACTTATTCGTTAGACCACCCTCCAAGTAGAAAACAATTGCCCGTAATGTTGTGTATGGCATACATCGCAATTGATGTACAGAATATCATGATTCATTAGGAGCGACAGTTCTTCCCAGGGCAATGTCGAATTCACTCAACAGAGGCACCAACATCGCAGCAATCGCCAATCCGAAGGCACCTGCAACGGCAAGGAAGGGCAAGAGGGGTTCTGTAGATTCCTGAGTGCCGGGCTTGCCGATGAGCACGGTTACGACGGCGTAAAACATCGCCAACGGGCACGCCACGCTGGCTAAGCTCAATGCCGCCGAGGGACGATCGGCGCTGAAGACGTACAAAAGCCCTCCAATCCCCACCGTCAAAAAGGCGACGAAGCTCAACCACTGATTGGCAAAGCTACCACCATTGATGATGATCAAATAGATAGCGATCAACGTGCCGACGGAGAGGAAAAAAACTGTACCTAATGTTTGGACAATGGCTTGCCGACTGCTCGGAATCCGTAGTGCCACGTGTATTCCCAAAACCACGACGAAAGCAAAGAGGATCAGAATCGCTCCGGAGATTGCCAAGAAGGGACCAAAATTCAACTCTAAAACCGTGCGCCAGCCATGGTTGGCGGGAAGAGGTGCCAAGGCTCCGACGGTTGCATAATAGAGGGTCAGCAACAGCGGTGGAATGATGTACTCTTTGCAGTTGTAAAGTGCCCCGAGGATTTTGCCGAAGACGAACTCATAGGGCGAAATATCGGTGACCAACAGAATGTCCAGCGTACCTCCATCGCGTTCGGAGGTGATGGCAGTGACAGCCTGAGCAGCCACGAGGAGCAAGCTGAGGATGGTCAAAGGAACAAGGCCGTAAGCAGCGGCAAAAGCGGGTCGGCCTCCCGGCCGTTCCAACTCGGTGTAAGCAAAGTAAAGGATGAGCAACAATACTACAGCAAAAGCAAATTTGACCAGTAAAGGACGTCGTCCATAAGCGAGTGTACAAATCTCTCGCCATAAAATCGGATTATGCCAGACATGACGAACCGGACCGGGGGCAGCATGGGCTTGGGCCCTTTTTTCTAGTTCTTGAGATTCGTCCAACTCCCGGACCGCTTCAGGTGCTTCCCGAGGCACAATCGGTTCCCCACTTGGATTCCAACGACGTAGTCCCCTGATCCCCAAAGCATTCAGCGTTACAGTCCAAACCAGCATAACCGCAGCAAAACCGTAGGCAGGAGAAAAACCATTCCGTCCGGTTGCCGGTGGAGCCAACACCGTTTGCAAGGCCGCAAAAGGGTCCAACCATGCTTGGATATGCTCTATTGCTGCCTCTGATTGTCCTAGCGTTGCCAATACTCCGATGATCTGGACTAACCCCAAGTAGAGAGCGACGAATAAGAGTGACAAAGCCAATGCTTGAAAGGTTCTTTCACGCCACAACGCCACCAAGGCTCCCAGTGAACCGGAAGCAATGGCCGTTGCAGCCAGGATTACCAGCGTTTCAAGCACTTGTTCTGGTGCTATGCCGCCTAGCAAAAGAAACAACATCAGAACCGGAGCGGTAATCGCCAGTTGTATGGTGATGGGCAGTAATGCCCCAAGCATTTTTCCCAGTACGATTTCATAATCTCTCAAATCCGTCATCAGCAGCAAAACGAAAGTCCGACGATCCTTCTCCTGAGCTACAGCACCTGCTGCAGAAAGAGTGGCAAAAAAGAGGGTTACTAACAACAGAACGTAAGACACGATCTGGTAAAGTAACAGTCCAAAGGCGGCTGTCTCGCCTAACGAGGCTTCACGGGTAAAACCGATGCTGGCTTGCCACGTTGTGATCCCGAGCACCAGCAACAGACCGATCAGGGCGACGCGGCTTGCATAGTGGCCGCTTCGACGAGGAACGGTTACCAATTCACGCTGAAAGATAGGTCCCAACACGCTACTCTATTCCTCCCCGTTGGTTTCAAAACTCGAATCCCGATCGATGTCCTGCGGGTGATTCAGTCAACCCCTGGTGTCTAGTTGGAGACTACAATAGATCTTCATGAAAGTCATTCTTTTCTTACTGCGGGGGTGCCATACGGGCTGGCTAGGCCCTTATGGCAACGAATGGGTTGGTACTCCTCATTGCGACCGCTTGGCTCAGGAAGGGATCGTCTGGGATCGTTACTTTGCCGATCTAGTGGATCCCTTACACCAGAGACAACGGCTGGTATCCCTCGTCCGCATGCTGCGAAGCGAGGGGGTCGTTACAGCACTCGTCCGTACTCACGACCAGACTCACGATTTCCCTGCTTCATTTTACGAACCGTGGGAACATCTGTTCGATGCTCGACCCAAGGTTGGTCATTCCCCCCTGCGAACCTTCGTAGAGGGTTGGCCGGCCATCCTGGATCAATTAGCAAGCTCTCCGCGTCTCTTCCTTTGCATCGACCTGGCCCGATTATTACCCCCTTGGGATGTACCCCAAGAAGTCTTCACTGCCTACTTGGACTTAGAAGAAATATCGGCCGCAGAAGTCCTGCATGAGACCGAACGAGCCTCTGCAAAAGAAGGGAATCATGCTCCTCATCCCCCATCTCCGGAGGGTGACGAACCCGTAGAAACTGAAGTTGTTCCACCCTGTACCGAACCGGCACTGGGAGCATTCGATATCACCGATGATGCGGCTTGGCAGTGGCTCCATGCTTCTTTCGCTGCTGTTGTTACTACATGGGATGCTGAAATGGGCGAAGTCTGGAATCATCTGCGTCAGCATCCGCTTCAGCAGGACGCCCTTTGGATTCTCACCTCCGATCTAGGCTTTCCTTTGGGGGAACATGGCCGTGTCGGCTGGGACCGACCGTGGCTGTACGAAGAGGTGGTCCATATCCCCTTGATCATCCGCTTGCCAGACGGGCGGCACGGAGGACGTCGCATTCCAATACTGACACAATCAGCAGACTTGCTCGCTACACTTGCAGATGGCTTTCTGGGGGTGGGGCCAACGACCCTGGAAGGGCAATCACTGATCCCCTTGATCCAGGGCAAACCACACCTGCGACGACAAGAGGTCATCAGTTTCTGGGAGATGGACCAGGCCGCTGAGGTGGCGCTCCGCACAGACTCATGGTCTTTTCTGTTACCTCTCAAGATCCCACCGGGAGAAGAACGCACGCCCCAATTGTATGCCAAGCCGGAAGATCGCTGGGAAGTCAATGACCTCCGTCCTCGCCAATTGGCGCAATCGGATCTTTATGAAACTCGCTTGCGAGAGTGGGTTCAGAAACATAGACCTGACTGGACATGAATACGATTATGTCGCATTTTGACATCGGCAAATCGTGAACTAAAATTACAATAAAATACATGACCTTTCGATGGCATCATATTTGCTATTACGCTGAGGAATGGTAAATATGGTATTATCACAACGTAATATATGGGAACTATTTATAGTATCATTTATGATTCTGTTCCTGGAGCTGGCATGTATCCGCTGGTTTCCGGCTCATGTCTTGTTTTTGACCTTTTTTGTTAACTTGATACTGCTGGCATTTTTTGTCGGTGTATCTATCGGATGCCTGCTGGCCAGATCGCCTGATGGGAGCCAATATTGCCGGCGCGTTACTGGGTGGTCTTAGCGAAAACACCTCTGTGATCTGGGGATTTTCAGGATTGCTCATAGTGGCATGCGGATTCTATGTTCTCTCTATGTTGGGAGGTTCGAGTCGTAACAAATTATCTTAAATGCAGTTAAAGATATATTGTTAATGGTAATAATTCAGGATGATACACTGTTTTAGGATTTTTGTGCAAACTTGTGCACATTATTGATTATCGCTAGGTGTCTGTTTTTCGCTGGCAGAAAGTCGGGCATCCTCATTGTATTTGCTCAAAAAACGTTGCATGAGGCTATCGGGGACCCAACGGCTGAGTTTGACCATCAGGTGCACGTGCCAAGGGAAGTTATAAACTTTCTTGCCCCTTTGAATGGCACGCAGAATTCGTCGGGCGGCCTCGGGAGCGTCAAGTAAGCCGGGCATGTAGAAGGTGTTGTGCTCGGTCATCGGCGTTTTGATGAAACCGGGGCAAACGGTAGTCACACGCACACCTGTCCCGTGGAGGTGAATGCGCAGGCCGTCTAGATAGACATTGACCGCTGCTTTGCTGGCACAATAGGCAGATTCGCCGGGTAAACCCCGATAACCCGCTAGGCTGGAGATGGCCACGAGGTGTCCTCGACGGCGAGAGAGCATGTCTGGAATGGCGGCAGAAAGGGTATAAACAACACCGAGCAGATTGGTACGGATCATTTCCTCTACATCGTCAAGATTCACGGCTGGTTCTATCAGAGTGGGTCGGCCTACCCCTGCATTGGCTATGACGAGGTCGGGGGGACCGAGTTGGTCCCGTACATAGCGGTAGGCTTGCTCGGCTTGGTCCCGTTGTCCTACATCTGCCGGAACAACCAGACTTTGGCCACCGGAGTTTGCAATCTGTCGCGCCAACTCTTCCAGGCGGTCTTTACGTCGTGCCACAAGGCCAACCTGCCAGCCCTGCAGGGCGAGTTGGCGGGCCAATTCCCACCCGATACCGCTGGAAGCCCCGGTAATTAAAGCTACGCATGGAGGGTTTGACATCGCGTGCACGACCGTAAGTCACCTGCTTGCCTCAGGAACGGCGTTCACTTTTCCGTTCCGATAATAACGATCAACCCGCCTGTCAGTTTAGCTCGGCAAGGCATTGCCGCAGATAACGGACACCATATTCGATGTCTCGGAATCGCTCCTCTTGTGTACCCACTTCCCGTTCGATCAGCAGAGGTCCCGTGTAACCCAACTCACGAAGTTTGCGAACGATAGCTCGGGTATTGGTCTGTCCCTGACCGAGAGGAACCTCCGTTCCCCATGTCCCGGGAACTTTGGGCCGACACGCATCTTTCATGTGCACACTGCGGAGGTAGGGAGCAATGAGGTCTAAGGCCGCAAGAGGATCATCCTTATCGTAGAGCAGCATATTGGCGGGATCGAAGTTTACCTTGAGGTTGGGGCATTGCAATTCATCCAACGTGCGACGGAGCAGAGCCGCCGTTTCCTGACCCGTTTCCAATGCGACGGTGATCCCGGCCTCTCGTGCCAGGTCGGCCACTTGGGCGAGGGTGTCCAGAAAGGATTTACGACCAGGGTCGCCCACTTCGGGGATAAAACCCGCGTGGAGCATCAGATCGGATAGTCCCAACTCGCGGGTGCGGGCTAGACCCCAGCGAAAGCGTTCCAGACGCTCCGGTCGTAAAGCCGGATCACCAAATCCGCCGGTTTTTTCTATAGTCTGGGGTGTGGTGTAATCTTCTCCCGGAAAGCCCAGCATGGTGCCCCACATGCGGAAACCAGCTGCCCGGGCAACTGCTGGCATGTTATCCCCTTCCACCCAGCTCGCATGATGCGGATCGCCACAGGCAATTTGTACCAGATCTATCCCCAGTCGATCCAGGAAACTTTTCAGCTCGGGAATGCTCGTGACTTGTAATGACCAGCTACACACGCCGATGGCCAACGGTTCGATGCTCATAACCTGTTCCTCGTTTGGTGCAACGCTTTCCGCGCAACGCAAGAAGATTTTACCTCACGTAGCAACAGAAAGCGAGATGCCGGAAATAGCGACACGCTGTCGGCTCTTCCCACTGTCGGAAAAGCCTGTCGGGATCCTCGCTCGTTGCCGGGATTTATCGTAGGAAGCACTCCGAACCGAGCGGGGGTGATTTCCCGGTGCTACTCACATTTTTCCCCCTGGTTTTGCTGGCAAAATGTCATCCCGAAGAAGGCAGAACGACCATTGGCACGCGCGATGCTTCACCCCGATATGCCGCCCACGATGCACAAAGACTGCCGCTGGTTCATGAACATGAATTGATTTTCCCGATCATGCTCCGCATTCGCCCAAGGAGCGCGGCGTGAGGTTGAGGGCAACTGATGCCCGGGCACCAGTTGTCCTCCCCCGCCAGAAAATACCCTTCCTGCTTCCTTAGACCCAAGGTGGATAATCACTCCGGGCTGAGCGGCCCCAACATTATGCCTCAGGTGGAGACTGTTGCTGCGCCTTTGGGATTCCTCAGGCGGAAGCAATCGTATTTGACTGCTCATGCGGAAACAATCGTTTTTGACTATAAGCTATGTCTCGATGAATTGGGACCGTATGCCATGTCACAATGACTATAGTTGGGATAAACTGCGCGCCCGATGAAGAGACCCATTGAGAAGAGACCACAGAGCGAAGCCGGAAACGCCGGCTTTATCTCTTGGCAAGACATTATAAGCTCCGATAATGCCAGACGAAGGCCAAAATGGGAGGGTTGGTGGTACTTGTCTCACCTGGATTCCAAGGGGTTTCGTAGCGGAGGGATAACCATGAGCCGCACCATGAGCTGGAATCGTCGAGATATGTTACGCACAATCCTTGGGGTCACAGCCGGGTGGTGCGGGGCGGGCAGTACAGCTCTGGGAGCACCCGGGATTCTGCGGAGTCCCACCGCGGCCAACAAACTGAACCTTGCGATCATTGGTGTGAACAATCGTGGCGCCGCCAATCTAGCTGCCGTGGCTCAGGAAAACATAGTTGCCCTTTGTGATGTGGATGAGGAATGGTCGGCTCAACAACGGGCTCGATTCCCTCAGGCGGCCTTTTTCACAGATTACCGTCGCATGTTCGATCAACTCCATCACAAGATCGACGCGGTGGTCATTAGCACTCCCGACCATCACCATGCTCTTCCAGCAGCGATAGCTTTATCTCTGGGCAAGCATGTGTATTGCGAAAAACCACTGACCC
>Ga0197142_1004354_pt1 | contig 11485 bp, 6 predicted proteins | sample GBS60_MetaG_FD_148614 | JGI IMG/M metagenome (GOLD analysis project Ga0197142, IMG submission 148614) | Sediment microbial communities from Great Boiling Springs, Gerlach, Nevada, United States - GBS 60_MetaG | ecosystem: Environmental > Aquatic > Thermal springs > Hot (42-90C) > Sediment... | reverse complement strand
AACTGTGGCAACTCACGCGGTGCAATGACACGTTCAACGGCTTCGCCACGCTCATAGCGCAGGCATTCTTCAAAAGTCAGAGGGTCCAGGCACCAGCGTTTCAGCGTTATTGGCATATTTACCCTCCTACCACCGCCGTCGCATCGGAATACTCCGTTGCCAACCCGGCGTGCTTCATCTTGTCCAGCAGCGCGGCGCGGTTGCGCTCAAAGTATTCCCCGTTGACGCGCTGCCGCTCCAGCAGCCCCGCCTCTCGCGCCTCACGGACTCCCACGATCAGGCCGTAGCGCCGGTAGAGCCGTTGCAGAAATTCGTCGTAGGTCATCCCACTGCCCGGTGGGATGTTGGCCAGGGTGAGCGCCTTGAGCAAGTTGTCGCCCAGCACAAAGCGCGCGCCCGGCCCCTTGCGGGGGGCTGCCAACCCCACCGCTTTGGCCAGTTTGCGGTGCACGCCTTTGAAGTTCTTGTCAAAGTCCTGCTGCAGGACCTCTATCAGCGCCTCAGCGTAGCCCTCAGCCAGGGCAGCGCGGTCGGGATTCGTGCCCAACTGCCGGATGAGCGCGTCCACGCGGCGAGCAAAGGCATTCTGGGTGGCTCTGGAGAGCCGGGACAGGTCAAAGTGGGCGCGGGCTTCGGAATCCAGCGCCTTGTAGGGGTCGGCATCTGCCGGCAAGGCCTGGACCCACGCGGCAACCTGTGACCGGATGTACGTCTCGGCCTGGCGAACGATGTTGGCTTCCTGTTCCCGAAAGGCGGCCATAGCGATTGCACGCACAACGCTGCCATCGGCCCCCTCCAGCGCATCTACCGGCAGGCAGGGGCGGCACGATTCCAGACAACTGCCGTCGTTGTGGCACGCGGACAAAGCCTCCGGGTGTGCGCGGTGGTAGAGGTACAGCGTCAGGTGAAAGCCGATCAGGTGGGCCAGCAGGTCCAGCGTCTCCAGCGGGTCCAGGTCGGCCTGCAGGAAGGTCGCCACATCTTCGGCGATGAGGACATAGAGCGGGCAATCGGGGTCGGGAATCCAGCCCAGGCGGCCGGTGGGGCGGCTGTTTCCCCGCTGCCCGACCTGTTGTTGCCAGGCCCCGTCAATGATGGCGGCCAGTTCGCCCAAGGCTGCGTTGGGTTCGGTCAGCAGGGTGCGCAGGCGGTCGGCGATGGCCCGACGCTGCGCGGGGTCGTTCCGCGTGCCGGCGGAGAGGATCAGGTAATAGATCTCGCCGCCGCGGGCGAAAAAGTTGCGGGCGTCAAAGGCAATCCCCTCGTCCAACTGATGCGGGGGCAGGCCGTCGGCGGAGCGCCGTCCCACGAATTTGGTCGCCCCTTTGCGAAGGCCCTCCCAGAAGAGCAGGTTTTCGTGAGCCGGGAAGAGCGACTTGGCGAACCAGGAACGGCTCTCTTCTACCGCCGAAAGGGAACGCAATAGAGCGCGGGCCAGTGTCAGGGGATCGTCGTCTGGTCCAGGGTTTCCATCACACAGTTTACGAAGCGCTTCATCCAGCCGCTTGCGCGCGGCGTCGTCAAAGGGATGGCGGGTCTTTTCCCAATCGTCGTAAAAGACAAAGCGGCGCAGGCCCAGGCGGGTGAAGCGGGTATAGTCCAGGCGGTCCGTCGCCTCGCTGGTGTTGATGCCCTGCCCCAGCGCGTAGTCAAATCCGGCCAGGACGTTGAGGAACTCCAGCAGGTACTCCATCCAGTGTTGGCCCACCCGCAGGCGATGGCCCCAAATCCAGGCAGCGACGGGGTAGCCTTCGCGTTGGTCTTCCAGGTAGCCGTACCGTTCCATCGCGTCCCTCCCGTGACTCAGATGCGGATCCGCCCGCCGGGGTCAACCCAGAGGGTGCGAAAGGTGTAGCGGTTGCGGTCGGCGGCGAAAAAGTCAATCCGCCCGGATGGTGGTTCTACGGCAAAGCGCGCCAGCAGGTCGTCTTTGAGTTGGCGGATGCTCAGTTCGCACTCCTCGGCCAGGATGTCCGGCGTGCTGCCTCGTGCCCGCCGCATCAGGTACTCAAAGCGCAGCAGGTCCACCGGCCAGGGCAGCGGGTCCGCTTTTACCCCCGGCGGCGGATAGATGACCAGGCGCAGCGTCGTCAGGTCGCGGTCAAAGGCCTCGGTCTGCGCGGGGGCGGGCTGGAGCGCGATGCCATCGGCGGGGATTTTGAGACGGACCAGCGGCACCGGCTGTTCCACGGCGTGGGCGTACTGCGAGGTGACGTAGAGGGCATCGGCGTTGGTCAGGTAGAGGCCGGAGAAGGCGCGGTTGAGTCCCAAGATGATCTCGCCGCGATAGTGCGCCAGCAGCGCCGGGTCGCCGTCCACCAGACGAAAGTACTCCGGCAGGTGCTGGAAGGGGAAGAGCCGGTCAGCAGCGGCCGTCTCCTGCCACTCAAAGAAGAGTTTGCGGCGACAGTGCGGCAGCCACTGCATCAGGGGGTGCTCTTCCTCCGGGCGGGGTGAGGCTGCGCCGCCGTAGAGATAGGCTGCCCGCTCCTGCCCGAAGCGCCGCCCGCCCAGGTCCAGCGCGGGCGCAAAGAGCCGATTGTGTTCGGCCTGCGCCGCCGGGTCGGCAGGCCGGCCGTTGATGATGAAATCGTCCACTTCAAAGACCGACATCTGCCCCACGTTGAGCCGGCGCAGGTGGCGGATGACCACGGCCTTGCGGCGAAAGTGCTCATCGGCGGCCTCGCCCCAGACATTTTCGTAGTAGACGTAGCGCTGTGGCTCCCAGTGGAGCGGCGGCTGGCCCTGGATGCGGTTGCAATCCAGTCCGCCGGTGACGGTGTAGGCCAGGTGGATGAGCATATCGCGGATGGTGACGTGGATGCCCAGATGTTCCAGCACCTGGTAGAGCCGTTGCACACGCCGGGCGATGGACGGCTCAGCCAGGCGCCTGGCGTTGAAGTAGATCGGGCAGGCCTCCCTGGCCGGGCAGGGGACACACGCTTCCCAGCGCGCCGGGTCGGTGAGCCAGGCCAGCGCCGGGGGGACGTAGGTGGAGGTGGTGACCTGGTTGAGGTTGAGGACGATGAGGCGGTCATTGCTGAGGTCCGGCCCCTCCCGCAACTGGCGGTCTATCTCCCGGTACAGGTCCTCCAGACGTTCCCGTTGCAGGACGGCGCGCAGGCGGCCCTCGTTGGCGGCGATGAGGAAAACGAATCGGGGCTGCGTTTCCTGTTGACTCAGCGCCAGTTCCCGTAGCAGGTTAGCCCCGGCCTCTTCCGCCATCTCCGAAAGGTCCTTGACCACGCGCAGGGTGACCCCATCCCGCTCAATCGGCCAGTCCAGATGGTTGGCCCAATCCACCACTGCCTGGCCGGTGAAGGCGGCGACAATCTGGCGGCAGAGGTAGGTCTTGCCGTCGCCGGCGTTGCCGGTGAGGATGACCGAGGGCGGGCGCGAGCGCGCAAAGCAGGCGCGGACGAAAGCCTCCGTGCGCGTCTCCAGGCGCAGCGGCGCGCCGCCCGGCGGCGGGGTCTGACCGATGAACTCGTCAAAGGCCGCCTCGTGGTCGGGCGAGGCGGTGGTGTAGCGGTTGAGGTAGGGGACGAAGGGGTTATGGGGCATCTGTGAGCCTCCAATTGCGTATTGCGTGTTCCGTTTACGGCCACCAGCGGGCGACGTCCTGGATGGCGCACAACATCGCCACCCCTTCGTAGCCGAGGCTGCTCAGTCGGCAATCTGTTTAGTCACCCAGCGACGGAACAATTCCACAGTGTAGCGCCATTGGCCAGCCTCCTCATGTAGCACATCGTGATGTTGCAGTTCCTTCAGCGCAGCGCGTACTGAGGCAGGAGACATGCCGCTTGTGGCAATGATTTGTTCCAGGGACAATCCCTGGGGATAGGGTGCCAGAAGGCGCAAGAGTGCCTGTTGACCAGGCGCGCCCTGTCCCGCTTGACCCCATACCCCAGCAAAATAGTAGCGCGCTTGAGTGTAGAAATCCTCTTGGGTGATGACAGCCTCTACATCTTTGACCTGAAAAATTGGCTCTTGTGGTTTGCCTTGCTCAAAGGTCAAATCGTTGTAACGGTTAACCAGTCTGTGCCCAATCCATTGTGTCAGATAGGGCTGTCCAGCGGTCAACTCCCAAATATACTGTAATGCTTCAGGAGTGTAATCCAGCGAGAAATCGGGATCCAGCGGATTGGCCAGCAACTGAAAGACGGCTTCACGGCTGAGGAAACTGACACGTACCGGTACCGTTGTGGCAAAGAAGGGCTGGAAGTAATCCGCGTTCATTTCTTCCAGAGTATGCAACCCGGCAAAGATAAAAGCAATGCGTTCATACTTCTGAATGTAGCCGCGCAGTATTTCCAAAATATCTGGCGGCAAAGCGCTCTTACGAATCCAGTCTTCCAGTTTCTCGAATTCGTCCAATGCAATCAACAGGCCATCATTCCCTAGCTCATGGCTTACCTTATCCATAAATTGCTCAAAGGCGCGATAGGGGTGGGCATCAAAGGCATCCACCTCTACGGGGAAAATACCCAGACCGTTTTCTTGCAGAACTCTCTGAATCTCATCGGCCAGTTTTAAGAGGAAGTCTGCTTCCCTACCTTGCAGTTCACCCAACATGAGCAGGTTCACATAGGCCAGATGGAGATCTGCCCCCAAATGAGCGTTCAGGTTGCGCAAGATAGAGGTCTTGCCCATACGCCGATGACCGTAAAGCGCTACTGAAGGCAAACTACGCGCTTCACGCCAGAATTCCTCCAGCCGGCGCAGGATGTCCTCGCGACCAACTAAACCCGCTCCGATCACCGGATCGCCGATGATATACGGGTTGCGTACTGGCTTTGTGGTCTCTGTCTGCCCGAATTCCCTTGCCATCACGAGCAAGGCATCTCGCCAAGCCGTAGCGATGGTGACAATGAGTGCCCGCTCTGTTTCCGGCAGCGCAGTTTCGCTTTGCAGAACAGCAGACACTTCGCCCAGGGCACGGTTAAGCGCTAAGGAGCGGGCGGTGCGCGAAACGCTGCGTTGAGCGGCCAAAGCGTCCAGAGCAGCGCGTCTAAAATGACCAACTGCATCCCAGGCCGCTTTATGCAGCAGGTCTTCTTTTTCTGGCGGCAAGGTGACCTGCAAGAAATCTTCATCTTGCCCAAGGGCAGCTAGACCGGAGAACTCTTTGATGCTTTGCGCCCGTTCCAGAGTCGCCGCGAGACAGTAGAAGGCTTCGCCATGCGGGAGAGCACGCACCTCCGCAAAGGCTTGAGCTGCTTTGTCTGCCTCTTTGCCGTAGAGATACCAGAAGCCAGCACTGGCTGCACGGGGAAGTGAGCTCTTACTACCTTTCCAAAAACTTTCCAGATTGTAGGCTTTGCGTATTAATTCCCAGCCGTAGGGAGTGCTGATAAGTTCTGCTATAGCGGCTATTGGATCGGACTTTCGTTCCAATACCGCCTTAATGGCTTGGACAACAGGAACAAATTGGATGCTATAAGTCAATATCTGGTTGATATTCTGAAGGCCGGCGGACCAGTCCAGTTCCAGCCAAGACACCAGTCGCTGTCTCAGACCAGGCAGAGGTAGAGGGGTTACGTGGCATAAAGGCCTATAGCCCTGTTTTTCTCGGGACCACATCAGGACGGCAAAAGGAGCGAATACCAAATAGCCAAGCGGGCGCAAGGAGGCAACAATTGCCGCGATAATCGCTGCCCCGCTCGTTATGCCAGTAGTTATACCGCCCATTGTGCCATTGGCAACATTACCTGTTGTATTCCCTGCCAGGTCTGCGATGATGCCTGCAACAGCGCCCAGGCCAGCACCCATTACAATAGCTACTATGATGCCTAACGTTGCCCAGAATACACTTGCTGTAATACCAATTTCAGTGTCAAGGAAGAGCACAAATCCAATCACAATACTAATTGTTACCCCTGCGGCAATGCTTGCTATACTACCTGCTATGCCTCCTCTTGAGATACCTATCACCAAACCTATTACAATACCCGCCACCATGCTCACAATTATTGTGTTACCCTGTACTTTGGGAAACTTATCACTGCTTACGCTGTCCATTATCCCTCTTGTCAAACCAATCGCTATCCCAACCGCTACAGCCAATACGATACCACCTATTGTACCAACTGTTATTGAGGCTACCACGAGTTCAACCACAACTCCTAATATACTGCCCGTTACAGCACCTGCTATGCCACCTGCTACACGGCGCGTAAATTTCACCATGCTGTCGGGGCCTGTGCTGAGCCCTATGCCAATTATTCCGCCAAATATTGTGCCAAGCGCGATGCCATACCACGACACGGGGACATAACTCCATTCAACCACGGCAACTAGCAGGAAAGATATAAAGATGACCAGGAGAAACCCCATTAATGCCAATGTCCGCCGGTACTTCGAATCGTCAAATGTCTCCACATACCAGCGCAGGGCCTGGGGGAAGAAAAAGACCCAATAGAGCAGGCGCAGATAATCCAGAGGATTCCAGGGCCACAGAGGACGTTTGAGTTTTGGAGCCAGGTCAAGCAAAGGGACAGAAGTATTCATCCTGCACCTCCGAGTTTACGCTGATACAGGTCAAAGGCCAGGCGCATCAGGCGCTGTGGATGGCCGCCGCTTTGTGCCACCAAGTGTTCTACTTCTTCAGGAGCAAAACGCACTAAGGAACGCGATAATCTTTCCTCAAGAAAGGCACGAGCGGTGGCTGGATCCCAAGGACGCACATCCACCTGATAGCAAAGCCCAGCCAGCGGCGAAGTATTGCCCTCACTATCGGGGAAAAGACGATCGAGGGGTGTACGGGCTACCAGTGCCAGCTTGAGCGGGGCCGAATGACCTTCTGCCAGCCCGCGCAGTTCGGCGCGCAAGTCACGGCTGAAACCTTCCCAGGTCATCTTTTCGATTTGATCCAGCAAAAGCAGAAAGCGCTGGCCGCGCAGCGAACGTTCCAGTCGCAAGCCGCGCGCTGTTGGCACGCCGAGGGCTTCACAGAGCGCCTCGTAGTAGTCATTCTCATCGCGCAAAGGTTGCATATCCAGGAAAATCGGTTTTCGTCCCAGAACGGGTCCGGCGCGCTCTGCCAGGAGGGTGAGGAGGGAAGACTTGCCCACCCCATTCTCACCGACGAAAACCACCCCACCACTGACTGCCAGGTACTCCAACGCCTGACGGAGTTCTGTTTGACGGTCAAAGATGAGTTTCGGGTCGGTAATGCGGCCACTCAAAGGCCTGAAGGGATTTCTTTTAACAGCTTCGTCAGGAGGGAAGGGAACTTCCACCTCCTTCAAGTCGCGAAACAACTGCTGGACGATTTCGGCAGCTGTGCCCCCAAGCGTTATGATAACGGGGTTATCCCCTGTCACAATGATGGCGCCGTCAGCGCTACCGCCAATGGCCACGGCGCGCTCGCCGGTGGCCAGAACGATCTGTCCCGCCTGCAGCGCGCGGCGCAGGGCCTCCAGGTCAGCGGGAGTGTGGGTTCCGTCCCTCAACCGTTGCAGGGCCTGCTGCAGGTCCGGCGGGATCATTTCTTCTCAGCCCCTTTCCACCCGATTCCGGTCGCCGGTGATAATGGTGCTCCCGATCACGTCCCCACCGATGGCCACGGAGTGGCTGCCGCTGGCGGTGACGGTCACTCCGGCGGCCCCGGCCTCACCCCACAGGCGGGCAACTTCTCTCTGCAAAGTGCTGTCCTCTTGCAGGGCGCGGGCGATCTCTTCCCGCAGGGCCTCGCGCAGGGCCTGGTTATCTGGCAGAGCGGCGGCGGTCTGCGCCACCTGCTCCACGCTCTTCTTGCGGCGCAGTTTGTCCCACAGGGCTTTTGCCTTATCCCACGCCTCGCCGCCGATCTTTTTGCCAACATCCTCAGCCGCCTTGTCGCCGATCTTGAGCAGGTAGGGCAGGAGCGGCATCAGAAACGTGGCAATCTTTTGCGCCAGTTCCACGATGTTCGGATCCATTGTGACCTCCTGAGAGTTTACCCCATCAGGGCCGTCATCAGCGCGGCGATGTGTTCCTCGCGGTTGAACCACCCCACACTCACCCGCACCGCGCCGCCGCTTTCCAGCGTCCCCAGCCAGCGGTGGGCCCACGGGGCGCAGTGCAGGCCGGCACGGACGGCGATGCCGCGCGCACCCAGTGCGGCCTCCAGGGCCTGCGGGGAAATGCCCTCCACGGTGAACGCCACAATGCCGCAACCCGGCGGCGCGTAGACCGTCACGTCGGGCAGGGTCGCCAGTTGCTCACGCAGGGTCCGCGCCAGGTGTAGCGTGTGGGCCACGATCGCCTCGCGTCCGATGGTCTGTAGCCATTCCAGCGCGGCCCTCAACCCGGCGATGGCCCAGATGTTGGGGCTCCCCGGTTCATAAGCCGAGGGCAGTTCGTCGGGCATCGTCACGCGCTCGGAAAAGGTGCCGGTGCCGCCAAACAGGATCGGCACGGGGCGCCAGTCCGAAGCCAGCACCAGGCCGGCCACGCCGTAGGGCCCGTAGAGCGATTTGTGGCCGGAGAAGACCAGCGCATCTATCAGGCCGTCGCCCAGGGGTAGTGGGAAGAGGCCGGCTGTCTGTGCGCCGTCTACCACGACAACAGCGCGTGGGTTGGCCCGTTTTGCCCGTTGGGCGATCTCTGCCACCGGCGGCATCAGCCCACAGACATTGCTGGCCTGCGTGACGCAAACCAGCGCCGGCGGGTCCGCCTGGAACATCGCGGCCAGTCGGGCCAGGTCGCAGGTGTAGGTGCGCCGGTCAAAGGGGATCTCCTGCACGTGTACCGCGCGCGTCTGGCGCAGATGCTCCACCGGGCGCAGGACCGAGTTGTGCTCAAAGGGCGTCACGTACACCGCGTCACCGGGCTGCAGGTCGGCGCCCAGGATGGCCATATTCAGGGCGATGGTCGCCGATGGGGTGAAAATCACCCGCTCCGGCGTAGGCGCGTCCAGCCAGTCCGCCAGCAGCGCGCGGGTCTCTTCCAGCAGTTGCGCGCACTTTTCAGCCAGGGGGTTCGCGCCGCGCCCGGCGTTCCCACCCCAGGCCCGGTAAAAGGCATCAGCGGCGTGATACACCGCCTCCGGCTTGGGGAAAGTCGTGGCGGCGTTATCCAGATAGATCAGGCCCGGTTCAGACATCCTCTTTCCCCAGGACGGATTCCAACAACAGGACGGCCAGTTGGCGCTTCTCGTCGGCAGAAAGCAGCCGGCCGGTGGTCTTCAGCGTGCTCCGAAAGTTCTGCAGAATCCGCTGCCCGGTCTCCGAAAGGGGCACCTGTCGGAAACGGTATACGGACGATTGCCCGTCGGCGCGGACCTGAACTTCCAGGATACTTTCGGTCGCGGCCGCCAGCCCGGCAATCTCTGCTTCGGCTGCCGCCCTGGCCTCCTGGAGCACGCGGTAAAAGTGCTCTTCCCCACTGTCGGACCAGTCGCGCGGCGCCAGGTTGACCAGGCGCCGGGCCAGCAGGTCCAACAGGGAATCCCCGTCCGTTGCGCTGCGGGCAATGTCCACCAAAGCCTGGGCCCGCGCGTCCCCCAGCAGGGGCGAGGCACTGCCCGGCCCCGCTCCCAAACGACTTGCCCACTGTTTCAGTGCCTCCAGCGCGCTGCCCGGCGACACGTCGTCCTGAGCAAACTGTCCGGCAGTCCAGCGCTCCATACGGCGCAGCAGGTCCAGATAGGCGGTTTCCAACTCGCCTTTCAGCGCGTCCAGCCGCGCCGCCATGGCTTCCAGATCGGTTTCCGTCCCTCCCAGCAGGGCGGGTAAATGGTGGAACAGCACGGGCGCAGGGTCTTTGACGGCGGCCTCAATCAGGCGGCGGAACTGCAGCGCATCGGGCGACAGCCGTTGGGTTGTCTGGGCAAAGCGGGGCAGGCTGCGCAGCCAGCGCATCATTCCGGTACTGATGACTTGAAGGGGCTGGCGCTGGCGTTCCTCCGGTGGCAATCCGGCGCAGAAGCGCTCTTCCAGCAGTGCCCACAGGCGGTGCACTCGCGCATCATCCGGCCCCAACTCCAGGGTGTAGGCCTGAGGATTGCGGCACAGGTCGGTCAGGACGGCGCCGGTGACCGGGAAGACGGCCTTGCCATTCCGCCGCACGGTGACGACCGCCCAATGGGGTCGCAGGGCGGCGGCGATCAGCAGGGGCAATATGCCCCGGCGCAGGCCGAAGGGTGGCGATTGCAGGGCGTCTATCAGTTCGGCGAAGGACTGCGGAGATTGACGGGCGCACTCTAGGAAGGATGCGATCACCCCCCATGCGGCCGCCAGGGCAGGTTGGGTGGGGGCGCCGATAACCCACTGGCCCCCTTCTTCCTGGCGTAGGATGCCCGAGGCGCGCAGAACGGTGTGCAGGATCAGCCAGTCCGGACCGAAGCCGGTGATGCCCAACTGCTCATCGGGTGGCCGGGTGAGGAGCGCATCCACCACCTGCTCGGCGGCTTTGATTTGCATCGTGGTGGGATGGTGGCGGTTGATCAGGTCATTGTGCAGTTCCGGCGTATGGGGGAAAACGGTGTCGCAGATATGGGAGACCAGTCGTGTAACCTCCCCGGGGCTGCTCACCGAATACCGTCGCCCCTGCCAGTACCATTCGGCATCCGCCTGCCAGGGGTCGGTCAGAGGAGCCAGTGCGTTTGCCAGAAGGGCGGTGGTGTCCTCAATAAAGAAGTCCAACTCTTCCACGATTTGGGGGTCCTGCTCCCGAAAGGTTGGATCGTTTTTCAGGTCCGAGAGCGCGGCCAGTTCGCGCAACAGTTCTTCAATGGTAGTCAAGGGATGGGCAGGGACGACAAACACCACCCGCGTTGATGTCTCGGCGCAGGCCCGGTTCCGGGCCCGCGCCAGTTCCACCCCGTCACGAGCCAGCAGGTAGACGATCAGGCCGTCTGCGTAATCCAGGCCTTTGAGGATGGTCTCCCAATCTACGGCTCCGATCTCTTCCGGGTAGCGGTACCAACTCCAGAAGAACCGTGTCGTGCCCGTGCGGATGTTATGCTGACGGGCCCGGTAGATGGGTGGAGGCAGGACCTGTTCCAGCAGACGGCGCAACTGGAGTGGCGAGGGGGGGCGGCGTTCCAGTGCCTGGCGAATGGCCGCTTCAATGTCCACATCACTGCCCGGCCTCAGTTCCCAGGTACGGTCCAGGCGGGAGTACCGCAGGACTTTGCGCCGCAGCAGCGTATGGGCGGCCTGCGCCACGGTCTCTGGGTCTGTCTGAAGAGCAAAAGCCAGAGTTGCCGTTGTGGGACGCTCGCCGATGGTCTGAAGCACTGCCAGGGACTTGATCAGGCGGTGGGTCAGACCTTCGTCGTCCTGTGTTTTCCGGAGCGCGTGTTCAGCGGCGGCCCATATAGGATGGACCCCGCCCGGTCCAGTGTCGGTGCGCATGGCGTCCGCGAAGTAGTCGTAGAGCGCCTCCGGACCGATCCAGCCGTCTTTGCCGTCTGAAGCCATTCGGTCTAACAGATCGGACAGGGCCAGCGGGTCGTCGGCAGTTAGAAACGTGAACAGAGTGCGTTCATTCTGCGCCA
>Ga0197142_1004353_pt1 | contig 11485 bp, 11 predicted proteins | sample GBS60_MetaG_FD_148614 | JGI IMG/M metagenome (GOLD analysis project Ga0197142, IMG submission 148614) | Sediment microbial communities from Great Boiling Springs, Gerlach, Nevada, United States - GBS 60_MetaG | ecosystem: Environmental > Aquatic > Thermal springs > Hot (42-90C) > Sediment... | reverse complement strand
CCCTTCCGCCTGACCCCGGCCGGGGAGGCCCTGCTTCGGGAGGGAAGGCGGCTTCTAGAGGAGGTGGAGGCCCTGAAGGAACGGGTGCGCCGGGCAGGGGGGGAGGGCCTGCGCTTTGGGGTGCCGGAGAACCTCCTTCCGGACCTCATGCCCCTCCTGGACCACCTGCGCCGGGGCCTGGGGGAGGCGGTGGAGGTCCTGGAGATGCACACCCCCGAGCAGGTGAAGGCCCTGAAGGAGGAGCGCCTGGACTATGGCCTGGCGGGGCTGAAGGTGGCGGACCCCGCCATCGGGGAGGAGCCCCTTTTTAAGGTGCCCATCGTGGTCCTCCTCCCCGAAAGCCACCCCCTGGCGGGAAGGGAGCGGGTCCCCCTAAGGGCCCTAAAGGAGGAGCCCTTCCTCCTCCTTTCCCGGGAGACCCTTCCCCCCCTGCACGAGGCCTTCCTGGAGGTCTTCCACCGGGCGGGCATCGCGCCCAAGGTGGTGCGGGAGGTGGGGCGCTTCTCCCAGGCGGTGAGCCTGGTGGCGGCGGGGGTGGGCGTCCACCTCACCCTGGCCCCCTACCGGGTCTTCCCCCACCCGGGCACCGTCTTGCGGTCTTTGGAAGAGGAAGCCGCCTTGCAGGTCTCCCTCATCTACCGCAAGGAGCCCCCGCCCCCTAGGCTTAAAGAGGTGCGGGCCCTCCTCCAGGCCTGGGCCCCTTAGGCCTGGAGGCCCTGAACCTCCCCCTCGCCCCAGGCCAGCTCCACCAGGCCGATCACCTCCTCCACGGGGACCCCGTAGTCCCGGGAAAGGCGGGTGATCTCGTGGCCCAGGCGGCGCAGGTGGGCAAGCTGGGAGGGGTCGGCGTCCTTGGCCAGGTCCAGAAGCCAGGAGAGGAGCACCTGGGCCTCTTCGTCGGTGAGGCCGTCCGTCAGGGCCTCGTCTTCCAGAAGGAGGTGGGCGGGGTCTTCCCTCATCGCCTCTTTAGTATCTCCTCTTGGCCCACGAAGCCCAGCCTCCTGGCCAGGGCCTCCAGGTGCTCGGGGTCTTTGGCGGCGGCCACCAGGGCCTCGAGGCGGGCCAAGGCGGCCTCCTTCTTCCGGATCTCCGCCTCGAGGCGGGCCCCTTCCTGGGCGAGCCTCTGGGCCCGCACCCCCTCCTGGCCCAAGAGGAAGAGGGCGTGGGCCAGGCCCAGGGCGAAGAGGAGATGGAGAAAGCGGTAAACGGGGCGTTCCAAGGCGAACCCAGTATACCACTCCCGCCCCCTTGAAAAACAAGGGCATTCCAAAATAAAATGAACTGGGCCGGGAGAACGGGTACAGAAAACCGATAAAATCGGGCAAAAGCTTTATTTTATCTCCAGAATGCCCCTGAGGATGTTGCATTTGCACATCCCCTGTGTATACTGGAACTGAAAGGAAGGAGGAGCTATGCCAAGGACCAAGGAAAAGGAAAACTACCGGGCGCGGCTAAAGGCGGTGGGCCTGCGGCACACCCTGCCCAGGGAGCGGATCCTCAGCTTCCTAGACAAGAAAAACGTCCACCCCACCCCCGAGGAGCTCTACCAGGGCCTGAAGAAGCGGGGCTACGACATCGGCCTCTCCACCGTCTACCTGAACCTCCACGTCCTCCGGGACCACGGCCTCATCTACGAGTTCCGGGACCCCAAGGGCTCCACCCGCTACGACGGCTACACCGAGCCCCACATCCACCTGGTCTGCACCTCCTGCGGCAAGGTGGAGGACTTCCTCCTCAAGAACCTTCCCGAGCTGGACCTCTCCCCCGCCATGCAGATGGCGGCGGAGCGGTCGGGCTGGGCGTTGGAGGGCTTCCGGCTGGAGTTCCGGGGGAAGTGCCCCAACTGCCAGAAGTAGCTTGAAAGAGGAGGGGCCCGGGGTTTCCCGGGCCCTTTTCCTTATCCCAGAGCCTGGGCCACCTCCAAGATGGTCCGCACCCCGAAGCCCGTGCCCCCTTCGGGCCCCAGGTCGTGGTCCTTCTTGGTGAAGGCGGGCCCGGCGATGTCCAGGTGCACCAGGGGCACGCGGACGAACTCCGAGAGGAAAAGGGCGGCGGTGATGGCCCCCCCGCTTCGGTCCCCCACGTTCTTCAGGTCGGCCACGGGGCTTCTCAGCTTCCTGCGGTAGGCCCTCTCCAGGGGCATGGGCCAGACCTTCTCCCCCGCCCTCCCGGCGGCCTCCTGGACCAGGCTTCCCCAGGCGGGCTCGGTGGCGAAGAGGGCCGCCACCTCCTCCCCCAGGGCCACCACACTGGCCCCCGTGAGGGTGGAAAGCTCCAGGATGCGCTCCGCCCCCTGCCTTTCCGCGTAGGCGAGGGCGTCCGCCAGGGTGAGGCGGCCCTCGGCGTCGGTGTTCATCACCTCCACGGTCTTGCCGGAAAGGGTCCTGAGCACGTCCCCCACCCGGTAGGCCCGGCCGGAGATCAGGTTCTCGCAGGCGGCGATGTAGCCCCTTATCTCCACGGGAAGGCCCAAAAGGGCGGCGCTCTTCAGGGCCCCGAGGACCGCCGCCGCCCCCGCCATGTCGCTCTTCATGGTGGCCATGCCCTCCGTGGGCTTTAGGGAGTAGCCCCCGGAGTCAAAGGTGAGGCCCTTCCCCACCAGGTCCAGCCGGGCCTTGGCCCCGGGAGGGGCGTAGCGGAGCTCTATGAAGCGGGGGGGGTTGGCCGAGCCCTGGGCCACGGCCAGGAAGGCCCCCATGCCCAAGGCGGCGATGGCCTCCTCCTCCAGGACCTCCACCTCCACGCCCAGCTCCCGTAGCTCCATGGCCCTTTCCGCCAGGGCGAGGGGGGTGAGGAGGTTCGGGGGCTCGTTCACCAGGTCCCGGGCCCAATAAACCCCTTCCGCCACCTTCCTGGCCCTTTCCAGGACCCCCTCCGGCACCCCGGGGAGGCGGAGGGTGAGGGCCTTTTCCTCCCTCTCGGACTTGTGGCCCTGGAAGCGGTAGGCCCCAAGGAGAAGCCCCTCCGCCAGGGCGTGGGCCTCCTCCAGGGGCTCCACCAGGACCTCGGGGAAGCGGAGCCTCTGGAGGGCCTGGGCGAGCCTCCCCCCGCTACTCCTGGCCTCCTCCCCCAGGCCGAAGAGGAGGACCTGGCCCTCCGGGGTGGCCACCAGGAGGCTTTCCCCCTCCTTTAGAGGAGCCCCCTCCAGGGCCCGCCTCAGGGCCCCTCCCAGACGGGCGTCCAGGGCCTCCCCCTGGGGGAGAAGCCTCCCTTCCTTCACCCAGGCCACCTTGAGGGGGGCCTCGCCTTGGGCCAGGGGAACCTCGGTGCTAAGAAGCGTGATCACGCCCTGGGTTATACCACGCCCCGGCGTGGCAGAATGGGAAGGATGCGGCTTCTTCTTCTGGCCAAGCAGGCGGCTCTTGGGGGGGCGGCGGCCTTCGAGGGGGTCATGATGAAGGCCCCCTGGGCCTGGGCCCTGGCGGTGCGCCTCCCCAGCGGGCAGATCCACGTGGAGCGCCACGAGGAAAAGGCCCTTTCTGAGCGCTACCCCTGGGCCAAGCTTCCCCTCCTCCGGGGGGTGGTGGCCCTCTTGGATGCCCTTTCCGTGAGCTACCGGGCCCTGGCCCGGAGCGCGGAGCTGGTGGAAGGCGGGGAGGAGATGCCCAAGGGGGCCCTATGGGGCACCATCCTCTTCAGCCTCCTCCTGGGCATCGCCCTCTTCATCGTGCTTCCCGGCTTCCTGGCTGGCCTCCTCATAGACCCCGCCCGCTTCCCCGTGCTCTACAACCTGTTGGCGGGCCTCCTCAAGGTGGGGATCCTGGTGGGCTACCTCCTCTTCATCGGGCGCATGCCGGAGATCCGCCGCTTCTTCATGTACCACGGGGCGGAGCACAAGGCCATCCACGCTTTTGAAAAGGGCCTGCCCCTCACCGTGGAAAACGTCATGGCCCAGCCCCGCTTCCACCCCCGGTGCGGCACCACCTTCATCGCCTTCGTCATCGTGGTCTCGGTGCTGGTCTACAGCCTCATCCCCGCCCCGGAGGTCCTCTGGTGGCGGCTTCTGGCCCGGGTCCTCTTCCTGCCCCTGGTAGCGGCCTTGGCCTTTGAGCTCCTCTACTTCTCCGCCCGGCACAACGACCCCCTCTCCCGCCTCTTAAGGGAGCTCGGCTTCCGCTTCCAGGCCCTCACCGTGGCCGAACCCACGCCGGACATGGTGGAGGTGGCCATCAAGAGCACGGAGGCGGCGGTGGGGGAGAAGGTGGTGGCATGAAGCGAAGCGTCCTGGTGGCCATGTCCGGAGGGGTGGACTCCTCCGTGGCCGCCCACCTGCTGAAGGAGGCGGGCTACGAGGTGGTGGGGGCCATGATGCGCTTCTGGCCCGACCTGCCCCCCCCTAGCCTGGAAGGGGGCAGGCCCCGGGCGTGGGAGAGCTGCTGCACCCCGGACGCCGCCTACGAGGCGAGGAGGGTGGCGGACCTCCTGGGCATCCCCTTCTACCTCCTGGACTACCGGGAGGTCTTTGAGGAGGCCATCATCGCCCCCTTCCTCGAGGACTACGCCCGGGGCCGCACCCCCAACCCCTGCGCCCGGTGCAACACCTTCGTCAAGTTCGGCGCCCTTCTGAAGCAGGCGAGGCGCCTGGGCCTGGACCACGTGGCCACCGGCCACTACGTGCGGCGTGAGGGCGTGGCCCTTCTGCGGGGCCTGGACCGGGAGAAGGACCAGAGCTACTTCCTCTGGGGCACCCCCAAGGAGGCCCTACCCCACCTCCTCTTCCCCGTGGGCCACCTCACCAAAAAGGAGGTGCGGCAGATCGCCCAAGAGGCGGGCCTCCCCACCGCCAAGAAGCCGGAAAGCCAGAACCTCTGCTTCGTGGCTGGGGACCTGAAGGGCTTCCTGAAGCAGCGCCTAAGCCCCAGGCCCGGCCCCCTGGTGGACATCCTCACGGGTGAGGTGGTGGGGGAACACCAGGGGGCGAGCCTCTACACCCTGGGCCAGCGGAAGGGCCTGGGCCTCTGGAAGACCCACCTGGAGCGCTACGTGGTGGGCTTGGACGTGGAGCGGAACGTGGTCTACGTGGGACCCAAGGAGGCCGCCCTTTGGGGGGGAATGGAGGCCGAGGGAGAAAACCTCCTGGCCGAGCTTCCCGAGGAGGTGGAGGTCCAGGTGCGCTACCGCACGCCCCCGGTGAGGGCGGTGGTGGAGTCCCTGAACCCCCTGCGCCTCCGCTTTCAGGAGCCCGTCTTCGCCGTGACCCCGGGCCAGAGCGCCGCCTTCTACCAGGGGGAAAGGCTCCTTGGGGGGGCGGTGATCCAAAAGGGGCTTTACAACCTGGCGGGCTTTGACATGGCTCTGACGGAAGGGGTCTTGACATTATCCTGACAAAAGGCTGCCAAGCTTAACCCTGGGAGGTTTAGGTATGGGCAAGAAACTGGCAGTAGGGCTTTTGATGGCGGTGCTGGCGAGCCTGGGGATGGCCCAGATCCGGGCGGACGGGTCCTCCACGGTCTACCCCATCACCCAGGCGGTGGCGGAGGAGTTCACCCAGCGGAACCCGGGGGTCAAGATCGCCGTGGCCTTCTCCGGCACCGGGGGTGGGTTCAAGAAGTTCTGCCGCGGGGAAACCGACATCCAAAACGCCAGCCGCCCCATCAAGAAGTCGGAGCTGGAGGAGTGCGAGAAAAACGGGATCAAGTTCATTGAGATCCCCGTGGCCTACGACGCCCTTTCCGTCATCGTAAACCCCAGGAACACCTGGGCCAGCTGCCTCAAGACGAGCGAGGTCAAGGCCATCTGGGAGCCCAACTCCAAGATCACCCAGTGGACGGATGTGCGCAAGGAGTGGCCCAAGGCCCGTGTCGTCCTCTTTGGGGCGGGCACGGACTCCGGCACCTTTGACTACTTCACCGAGGCCATCATGGGCAAGTCGGGGGCCATCCGCAAGGACTACCAGCCCACGGAGGACGACAACGTGACCATCCGGGGTGTTTCTGCGGGCCTTTACGCCATGGGCTTCCTGGGACTCGCCTACGTGGAGGAGAACAAGGGCAAGGTGAAGCCCGTGGCCATTGACAACGGCAAGGGGTGCGTCCTCCCCTCCCGGGAAACCGTGCTGGATGGCTCCTACCAGCCCCTCTCCCGCCCCCTCTTCATCTACGTGAACGTGAAGAGCCTGGAGCGGAAGGAGGTCCAGGACTTTGTGGACTTCTACCTCTCCCCCCAGGCCCGGCGGGCCATCCGTAGCACGGGGTACATTGAGCTCCCCGCCGAGGCCTACGCCATCGGCCAGGAGCTGGTGAAGCGGAAGAAGACGGGCACCTTCTTCATGGACCTGCCCATCGGCACCCCCCTCTCCAAGTTTGTGGAAGACCTTAGGAAGGAGCTGAGGTAAGCTAGCCGAGGGTGGGGGTGGGGGGTAAGCCCCCACCCCCCTTAGAATGGACGACGGCATGGAGCTTTTACGCCAAGCCCCTTCCCGCAACCCCAAGGAGGTCCTCACCTTCGCCCTCCTGGTTCTCCTCAGCGCCGTGACCCTCCTCACCACCTTGGGGGTCATCCTGAGCCTGTTGGGGGAGGTGGTGGAGTTCTTCCGGCGCGTGCCCCTCAAGGAGTTCCTCTTGGCCCCGGAGTGGACCCCCCTCTTCGCCGAGCCCCGCTATGGCATCGCCCCCCTCATCACCGGCACCCTCCTGGTCACGGCCATCGCCCTCACGGTGGCTATCCCCCTGGGGCTCGCCCTGACCATCTACATTTCCGAGGTGGCCCCCCACGGGGTGCGGGCCCGGGTCATGGGGGTTATGGAGCTCTTTGAGGGTATCCCCACGGTGGTCCTGGGGTACTTCGCCCTCCTCACCGTCACCCCCTTCCTGCAGCAGTTCATCCCCGGCCTGCAGATCTTCAACCCCCTTTCCGCGGGGCTGGTGATGGGCTTCGCCATCATCCCCTACGTCTCCAACGTGGCCGCGGACGCCATGCAGTCCGTGCCCCGGGCCATCCGGGAGGCGGCCTACGCCCTGGGGGCCAGGCCCTACGAGGTGGCCCTGAGGGTGGTCTTCCCCGCCGCCATCTCCGGCATCATCGCCGCCATCATCCTGGCCACCAGCCGGGCCATCGGGGAGACCATGATCGTGGCCATCGCCGCCGGGCAGCGCCCCGCCCTCACCCTGGACCCCCGGGAGACCATCGCCACCATGACCAGCTTCATCGTTCAGGCGGCCACGGGGGACCAGCCCGCGGGCTCCACGGCCTCCCTGGCCCTCTTCGCCGTGGGGGCCACGCTGTTCCTCATGACCCTGGCCCTCAACATCCTGGCCCAGTACGTGGTGGAACGCTACCGGGAGCGGTATGAGTGAGCCCCTCTTGTCCAAGACCCAAAGCGGCGACCCCTGGAAGGCCAGGATAGACCGGGTCTTCGCCCGCGCCCTGGTCCTTCCCCTCCTCCTGGCCCTGGCCCTTTTGGCCTGGCTCCTCCTGGACACCTTCCACCGGAGCTTCTCCGTGCAGGTGGTGCGCTCGGATGTGGGCCTTTCCCAGACCTTTCCCCTCGCCGCCCCCTGGCAGGAGGCCCTAAAGGCCGCCCTCCTCCAGGAGGGGTACACCGAGGAGGAGGCGGAGGCCCTGCTGAAGGACCCCAAGGAGCTCCGGGCGCTTCTCAACCAAAACCGGGTGGAGCTCATGTGGAACACCCACGAGGGGCCCCTCCGCTACGTGGTCACGGGCTCCTATGACGAGCGGGTTCAGGACCTCCCCCTCCTCCAGGGCCTAAGGCGGTGGGAGGAGCTCAAGGCGGGCCTGGGGGAAGGGGAGCGCCTGGTCTTAAACCCCTGGCTGGACCAGACCTTCCTCACCCGCTTCCCCTCCCGAAACCCCCTGATCGCGGGGATGGGGGTGGCCGTGGCGGGCACGGTCTGGGTGCTCACCTTGGCCCTCCTCATCGCCATTCCCGTGGGGGTGGGCACGGCCATCCTCCTGGAGGAGTACCTGCGGGAAGGGAGGTTGAACCGCCTCCTCGAGGTCAACCTCCGCAACCTGGCCGGGGTGCCCTCCATCGTCTACGGGCTTTTGGGCCTGGCCTTTTTCGTGCGGGAGATGGGCCTCGGCCCCACGGTCCTGGCCGCCGCCTTCACCCTGGCCCTCCTGGGCATCCCCGTGATCACGGTGACCGCCCGGGAGGCCCTTAGGGCCGTGCCCGAGTCCCAGCGGCAGGCGGCCTTCGCCCTGGGGGCCACCCGCAGGCAGGTGGTCTTCCAGGTGGTCCTCCCCGCCGCCCTCCCCGGGGTGGTGACCGGGGTTATCCTCTCCGCCGCCCGCCTCATCGGTGAGGCGGCGCCCCTTCTCCTAGTGGGGGCCGCCGCCTACGTGCCCTTCTACCCCTCGGGACCCCTTTCCGAGTACACGGTGATCCCGGTGCAGATCTACCTCTGGATCAGCCAGCCCCAGCCCGAGTTCGCCCGGGTGGCCGCCGCGGGCATCCTGGTGATGCTCCTGGTCCTCTCCGGCCTTTACCTGGCCGCCCTGTACCTTAGGAACCGCTTCAGGAGGGAATGGTGAAGTTAGATCTGCTGCAGAACCACGAAACCGTGCGCACCGCGCCCGTTCCCGAGTCCGAGGCCCTGGTGGACGTGCGCCACCTCAACCTCTTTTACGGGAACAAGCAGGCCCTCTTTGACATCAGCGTGCGCTTTCCCAAGAACCAGGTGACCGCCATCATCGGCCCCTCGGGGTGCGGCAAGAGCACCCTCTTGCGCTCCCTCAACCGCATGAACGACCTCATCCCCGGGGTGCGTGTGACGGGGGAGGTCCTCTACGAGGGGGTAAACGTCTATGATCCCCAGGTGGACCCCGTGGCGGTGCGCCGGCACATCGGCATGGTCTTCCAAAAGCCCAACCCCTTTCCCAAGACCATCTTTGAGAACGTGGCCTTCGGCCTGCGCCTTATGGGGCTAAAGGGGAGCGAGCTGGAGGACCGGGTGGTGGAGGCCCTGAGGAGGGCGGCCCTTTGGGATGAGGTCAAGGACGTTTTCAAGAAACAAAGCGGCCTCCGGCTCTCGGGAGGGCAAATGCAAAGGCTTTGCATCGCCCGGGCTATCGCCGTGGAGCCGCCGCTCCTCCTCATGGACGAGCCCACGAGCGCCCTGGACCCCATCGCCACCCAGCACATCGAGGACCTAATCCTGGAGCTCAAAAGCCGCTACACCGTGGTCATCGTCACCCACAACATGCAGCAGGCCGCCCGGGTTTCCGACCGCACCCACTTCATGCACCTGGGGGTGCTGGTGGAGGAGGGGCCCACGGAGGAGATCTTCACCAAGCCCAAGCACCCCTACACGGAGGCCTACATCACGGGCCGGTTCGGGTAGACTCTTGGGCATGCCGCCCCTCGGCCTCCTCTTCCTGACCCTCCTCAACAGCGTCCTGGGGCTTTCCATCCTCTTTCCCATCCTGGGGCCTCTGGGCCGGGAGCTGGGCCTAAGCGAGGTCCAGGTGGGCCTCTTCTCCACAGCCTACGCCCTGATGCAGTTCCTGCTTTCCCCCTATTGGGGCAGGCGGAGCGAAAGGGGCAGGAAGCCCATCCTCCTCCTGGGCATCCTGGGCTTCGCCCTGAGCTTCTTTCTCTTCGGCCTCTTCGCCTTCCTGGGGCAAAAAGGTCTCCTGTCCCCGAGCCTCCTCTTTCCCCTTCTCCTCCTCACCCGCCTCTTGGGTGGGGCCTTCAGCTCCGCCACCCTGCCCACGGCCCAGGCCTACGTGGCCGACGTGACGGGCCGGGAAAACCGCACCGCGGGGATGGCCCTCCTGGGGGCGGCCTTCGGCCTGGCGGTGATCCTGGGGCCGGCCCTGGGAGCGGGCCTGGCCGCCCTTTTCGGCCTCCTGGCCCCCGTCTTCTTCTCCGCGGGGCTCGCCCTCCTAAACGCCCTCTTCGTCCACCTGGTCCTGCCCGAGTCCAGGACGGGCGCTCCTCGGGAAGTGAGGCGGCTTTCCCCCCTGGACCCCAGGGTCTTCCCCCTGCTCCTTTTGGGCTTTACCCTGAACCTTTCCGGCGTGGCCCTGGAGCAGACGGTCGCCTTCTACTTCCAAGACCGCCTGGGGCTTTCCGGGGTGGCCACGGCCAAGGCGGTGGGAACGGCCCTGGTCCTCTACGGGCTGGTGGCGGTCTTCATCCAGGGGTTTCTGGTGCGCAGGCTCTCCTGGCCCCCCAGGACCCTCCTCCTCCTGGGGATTCCCCTGGGCATCCTGGGCTTTTTGACCCTGGTCCTGGCCCAAAGCTTTTTCGCCCTCACCCTGGCCCTGGCCCTGCAGGGGGCGGGGGTGGCCCTGGCGGGCCCCGGGGTGACGGCGGCCCTCTCCCTGGCGGTGGGGGAAGGGGAGCAGGGCCTGGTGGCGGGGCTCAACAGCTCGGCCCAGGCCCTGGGGCGGATGCTGGGCCCCCTTTTGGGCACAGGGCTTTACCGCCTGGCCCCGGAGGCCCCCTACCTCCTGGGGGCCATGCTCCTTTTCCTCACCCTCCTCTTCCTCCCCGCCCTTTTCCGTAAGGTCCAGCTCTGATGCGGCTCCTCGCCTTCCGGCAACGCAACTTTCGCAACCTGGCCTTTTCGGAGTTCCTGCCCCCCAAGGGCCTCTTCGCCCTGGTGGGGGGGAACGCCCAGGGGAAGACCAGCCTCCTCCTCGCCATCCACCTGGCCCTGGGGGGAGAGGTGCGCGGGACCCTCGAGGACCTGATCCGCTTCGGGGAGAAGGAGGCCTGGCTCCAGGCGGAGGTGGAAACGGAGCTGGGGGTCTACCGGGTGGAGCAGAGGCTGGGCCTCGAGGGGCGGGAGATTCGCTTAAACGAGCGCCCCGTGGGCCTCAGGGCCCTCTACGAGCTCCCGGGATCGGTCCTCATCCTTCCCGAGGACGTGGAGGTGGTCTTAGGCCCCAAGGAGGAGAGGCGGGGGTTTTTGGACCGCCTCCTCGCCCGCTTCTCCCGGCGCTACGCCGCCCTCCTTTCCGCCTACGAGAAGGCCCTCCGCCAGCGAAACGCCCTCTTGAAGGCGGGGGGAAACGGCCTTTCCGTCTGGGACCAGGAGCTCGCCCGCTACGGGGAGGAGATCCTGGCCCTGAGGCGGCGCTTCCTCAGGCGCTTTTTGCCCATCTTCCAAAGCGTCCACCAGGCCTTGGCCCCGGGGGAGGCGGGCCTCAGGCTGGAGGAGAGCGCCCCGGGGGGGATTTTGGAGGCGTTAAAGGCCAAGCGGGAGGAGGAGCGCCTCAGGGGCCAGACCCTGGTGGGCCCCCACCGGGACGACCTGGTCTTCCTCCTCTCGGGCCGGCCCGCCCACCGCTTCGCCAGCCGGGGGGAGGCCAAGGCCCTGGCCCTGGCCCTGCGCCTGGCGGAGCACCGCCTCCTCGCCGAGCACCACGGGGAGCCTCCCCTTCTCCTGGTGGACGAGTGGAGCGAGGAGCTGGACGAGGCCCGGCGAAGCGCCCTCCTGGCCTACGCCAAGGGGCTTCCCCAGGCCATCCTGGCGGGGCTTACGGCCCCAGAAGGGGTGTTGGTATGCTGGGTGCA
>Ga0197142_1004352_pt1 | contig 11488 bp, 6 predicted proteins | sample GBS60_MetaG_FD_148614 | JGI IMG/M metagenome (GOLD analysis project Ga0197142, IMG submission 148614) | Sediment microbial communities from Great Boiling Springs, Gerlach, Nevada, United States - GBS 60_MetaG | ecosystem: Environmental > Aquatic > Thermal springs > Hot (42-90C) > Sediment... | reverse complement strand
ACGTAGACGTGCTTGCCGGCTTTGAGCGCCGCAATCGTCTGGCTGTGATGCAGATGCTCGGGAGTGGCGATAATCACCGCGTCCACTTCCGGATCGGCCAGGATGTCGCGGTACTCGCGTGTGGTTTTGGGCGTGTTGCCGCCCATGGTCTGCACGCGATCCTTGCCGCGTGCGATTCGGCCGTCGTAGGCGTCGCACACCCAGGTCACCTGGAAGGGCGGGGAAACGCCCTTGTACAGCCTCTCAAGCAGGTAATAGCCGCGGCCCCCGGCGCCGATGAGGCCGATATTGAGCCGCTCGTTGGCGCCCAGGGCGCGCAAAACCGTCGGCGCAGCCGCGATGACGGGCGCCGAGCCGTGGAGGAAGCTGCGGCGGGAAACGGGATCGTTCATGGTTTGACTCCTCGCGCGTGCTATGAACCCATCATGATAACAGCCGGCACCGCCGTCCCGGAGCGGAAGCGGGAGAGATGCCAGCGGTTGGGTTCGTTGGGATCGGGTGCACCCGAACGGAGCGGCGCCACAATGGCGCCGAGTCCCCAACGCGACTCGGTGACCCGTTCGGGGAGGGCCGGCTGCACGTTCGCGGGGTGCGGACCTCGCTTCGGGGGTCGCGACCTCGCCCGGCGCTATGGATCCAGCGAGTTGCGACGGAACCGGTTCGCCCGTCCGTACCGCCGCCGGGCAGTTAACAGGATCGGCTTAACCGTAATTAACGGTTAAAGCACGACTTCTCAAAACCAGCTCTAAATGTATAATCGCTCAGATGTTCGAGCCTAGGACGTAGGAGTTGGCCGGCTCGGGCATCGCCGGTCCGGCAGGGGTCTGCGGATCGTAAATGAATCAAGGGAGGCAGGCAAGCATGAAGGCAACTTTCTATCCCATAGTGATCTTTGCCTGGCTGTTAGGGCTGGTTTCAGCCAACGGCCAGGAGTTTCGGGGAACCATCACGGGCCGCGTGGTGGACAGCTCGCAGGCGGCCGTGCCCGGCGCGCAAGTCGAGGTGCGGAACGTGGCCACCAACGAAGTTACGCGGGCGGTTACCGACGGGCAAGGCACTTACACCGTTCCCTTCCTCCGTCCGGGCACTTACGCGGTCACTGTCGAACATCCCGGTTTCAAAAAATTCACTCGTGAAGACATCATCCTGAACGTCGGCGCCGCGGTCACCGTGAACATCACGTTGGAGGTGGGTGTGCTGAGCGAGCAAGTCACGGTCACCGGCGAGGCGCCTTTGCTCGAGACCGCCAAGGCCGACCGCGGCGGCGTGGTGGATCGGCAGCGGGTTCACGAGCTGCCTCTGAACGCGCGCAATCCTTTCATGCTGGGAGCGATCGTGGCGGGCGTCAAGTACACGGGCGCGATCATCTGGCAGCGTCCTTTTGACAACGGCGCTATCGCCGAATGGTCGGTGAACGGAAGCCAGCACCAAAGTTCGGAATTCCTGTTGGACGGCGCCCCTAACAACAGTCAGGCGGGAGTCAACAACATCGCGTACGTGCCGCCGGTGGACGCCGTGCAGGAATTCAAGGTTCACACCAATATCTATGACGCGCAGTTTGGCAAAACCGGCGGAGGCATCGTCAACGTTTCCCTGAAGAGCGGCAGTAACCGACTGCATGGGTCGGTCTATGAGTTCGCGCGACGCACCGGCTGGGACGCCAACACGTTCCAGAACAACGCGGTGGGCCGGCCCCGCACCGAGCACCTGCTCGATCAGTACGGGATCCAGTTGGACGGCCCGGTCTGGCTGCCCAAGATCTTCGACGGTCGCAACCGGCTGTTCTTCATGACCAATTACGAGCGCTACCGGGAGAAAACCCCCTTCCCGGTGACGGAATCGGTCCCGGCGCCCGAGTTCCTGGATGGCGATTTCAGCAAGCTGGTGGACGCCAACGGGCGGCAGATCGTGATCTTCGATCCCAGCACCGGGCGTCAGGAGGGCGCCGATTGGGTGCGCGATCCCTTCCCGGGCAATCGCATTCCGGCCGGCCGAATCAATCCGGTCGCGCGGAAGATTCTGTCGTATTTCCCCAAGCCGAATATCACGACGCCCGGCAGCAACTATTCCCAGAATAACCTGTTCTTGCCTGAAAACGTGGGCTACGACGCCTTTTACAACTTTGTGTTGAAATTCGACGCCAACCACGGTGATCGGCACCGCACGTTCTACCGGTATGCGGCCAACCGGCGTGATGAAGATACTCAGGAGACCGGCGCGGTTCTGAAGGGACCGGGCCAGGGAGGCGAGCACCCCTCGCAGCGGGTCAATGATCACCTGACTGCGGACTGGGTGGCGACCTTGCGTCCCACTCTGCTGCTCAACTTCCGTGTTTCGTTCAACCGCTACGTGCACTGGTCCATGAGCCGGGACAACGAGGGATTCGATCTGACCACGCTGGGGTTCCCCGCCTCCCTGGTCAGTCAGATCCCCGGCGGGCCGAATTTCGGGCGCTACGAGTTCGCCGAGTACAGCTACCTGGGCAATTACGGTTACGGTAACTGGACCAACACATGGGCCTTCCATCCCACCGCCACCAAGATGGCGGCTGGGCACACCATAAAGTTCGGCGCCGACCTGCGGTGGGTCCAGTACGCCGTCAAGAACCGGGGCAATCCCCTGTACTTTTCCAGCGGTCGCGTCTTCACCCAGAGATGGTTCAACCGGGGGGACGCTTTGAGCGGAAATTCCATCGCCGGCTTCCTGCTCGGTCACCCTCAATCGGGGTACTCGGACCACAACGCGTTTCCGATTTACATGCATCGTTACGCAGCACCCTACATCCAGGACGACTGGAAGGTCACCCGTCGCCTGACCCTGAATCTGGGGTTGCGCTGGGACTTTAACATGCCGCCCGACGAACGCTTCAATCGGTTGAATCGCGGCTTCGATTTCAACGCGATCAACCCGGTGGACGCTCTGGTGGACCGGAACCGGTTCCCGGATCTGCCCAAGCTCAGAGGCGGTCTGCTGTTTGCCGGCGTGGGCGGCGTACCGCGCACGGCGGCCGATCTGGACAAGGACAATATTCAGCCCAGGATCGGTGTGGCGTACCAGTTGCTGGACAAATTGGTCTTCCGGGGCGGATGGGGCCGGATTTTCGTCAACCCCGGCAATCAGTACCTCCAAGGAGTAGGTTTCAGCACCCGCACCAATTTCATCGCCTCCGGGGACTCCAACCGCACGCCCCTGAACTCCCTGAGCAACCCCTATCCCGAGGGGCTTCAGCGCCCGGCGGGGGCTGCGGCCGGGCTGGCCACGTTTCTCGGGCAGGGCCTGAGCTACGTCCGGTCCGACTTCCAGATCCCGCACGTCAATCAGTTCTCCGCGGGCTTCGAGTTCGAGCTGCCCGGCGGCCAGATGTTCGAAGTCACTTACGTGGGCAGCCGCACCCGCAATCTTCAGATGAGCAGCGCCCGAAACGAGATGGATCTGGCCTTCCGGCAGAAATGCAATTACATGGAGGGTGGACGGTCCTCGTATTGCGACCAGCAACTGCCGAACCCGTTCCAGGGCATCCGCGCGTTTGAAGGATCGGGTCACTTCACGCGCGCGACGCTTTCCCGCTCCGCGCTGGCTCGCCCGATGCCCCACTTTGGCGCCATTACCGACGTCACCAGCAACGACGGCGCCATGTGGTTCGACTCCTTGCAAGTTACTCACCAGTTGCGCCGGAGGGGCGCCAACATCCTCACCACTTACACGCTCTCCAAGCACATCGAGCAGTCGGGCCAACTGGACGTGCAACGGGGCGTGTTGCAGCGCAGCCTTTACTTCACCGATACTCCGCACCGCCTCACGGTAGCCTCGGTCTACGAGCTGCCCGTCGGCAAGGGCCGCAAGCTGCTGAACGTGTCGCATCCGCTTTGGAGCCGGCTGGTGAGCGGCTGGCAGGCGACCACGCTGTTCACCTTGCAATCCGGCCGCCCGGCCAGCCTGCCCGGCGGCGTGCGCTATCTGCGGGACGCCCGGATCAAGGATGTGGACTGGTCGGCGCACCAGGTCCGCGGCATCCGTCCGTGCATTGCTCGTTTGAACGAGGACGGTACGATCACGCCGCAATCGTTCAGCCTGGCCTACGGCTGCGGTAGCGACATCTCCACCTACAACTTCCTGATCCTTCCCCCGTACGCCCCGCGGGAGACGCCGTTCCGGTCGAACAATATCCGGATTCACGGCCTGATCAACATGGATATGTCGCTCAGCAAGACCACGGCAATTAACGAGCGACTGCGGGTGCAGTTCCGGGCCGAGGCCTTCAATGCCTTCAACACCAACTCGATGTACCGGCAACAGTTCAACACCAACGTTAACAGCGCGGCGTTCGGCACGATCATCCGCAGCACCGTGAGAGCCTGGAACGCCAACTTCCCGCGGCACATCCAGTTGGCCGTGAAGTTACTCTGGTAAACTCTTGGGAGCCGCAGGAGGAAGTCGGAGTTCGTGGAGCAGTTCGATGCGGTGGGCGGCGCTGGCAGGTCTGCTTTGCGCGGGGACCGCGCCGGCGCCGCCTTCGGCGGTCCGGATTGAAGCGCCCAACATCACCGTCGAATTCGACCGGCTGCTGCACAGCCGGGTGGTGGCGCGCTTCGATAGCCGGCAGATCGCGCTAACGGAGTTCGGGCCCTCGGAGTACTTGCAAGCGGGGGGCCGGGAGATTCAGGACTTCAGCCTGCGGAATGTCCGGCGGCGAGCGTTCCGCGATGCGCTCGGCGCCGGACGGCAGGTGATCGTCACCGGAGAAGCTCCCGGCCTCAGAAAGGTGATCACAGCCGCCGTCTACGACGAGTTCCCGCGCCAGGTTTTCTTCGAGGTCGAATACGTCAATACGGGACCGACCGAGTTGGTAGTAGAAAGTTGGACGAACCATCACTACCGGCTGCTGCCCGGCCCCGCGGACGCTGAGCCGCCTTTGTGGTCTTTCCAGCCCGGCTCCTACAGCAAGCGGCCTGACTGGGTGCTCCCGGTCCGCCCCGGCTTCAAGCAGGAAAACTACCTGGGCATGAACGCCACCGATTACGGCGGCGGCACGCCGGTGGTGGACGTCTGGCGCCGGGACGCAGGCCTGGCGGTCGGTCACATCGAGACCGTGCCCAGGCTGGTGTCGTTGCCGGTCGAGGTGGACAGCGACGGGCGCGCCGGCCTGAGCGTGCGCCAAAAAGTCGTCCAGGCGCTCAAACCAGGAGGCCGCCTGAAGACCTGGCGGACCTTCGTCGCCGTGCATGAGGGCGATCATTTCCGGCCCCTGCGCGATTACAGCCGTGCGATGCAAAAGCAGGGCTTCCGGTTCCGCCCGGCCCACGAAAGCGCCTTCTTGCCGATGTGGTGCGGCTGGGGATATGGTCGCGAATTCACTCCCGCCCAGATTTACGGCGCCTTGCCCATGGTGAAAAAGCTGGGCTTCGGCTGGGTCACCGTGGATGACGGCTGGCAGACCGCCGAGGGCGACTGGTTCCTGATCAAGGAAAAGTTCCCGGGCGGCGATCGGGATATGCGCACCATGGTGGACCGGCTTCACGCCGAGGGGTTCCGCGCGCAGTTGTGGTGGGCGCCGCTGGCGGCGGATCCCGACACCGAGCTACTGAAGCAGCACCGTGACATGTTGTTGCTGAACGCGGACGGTTCGCCGCAGCGAATCACGTGGTGGAACTCGTGGTACTTGTGCCCGGCGCATCCCGGCGTCATCGAGCACCACCGCAAACTCGTGGAAAAATTTTTCCGGGAGTGGGATTACGACGGTTTGAAGCTCGACGGGCAGCACTTGAACGGCGTGCCGCCCTGTTACAATCCGGCGCACAAGCACGCCCGGCCGGAGGAGTCGGTCGAGGCCCTGCCGAAGTTTTTCCGGATGATTTACGAAACTGCGCTTACAATCAAACCGGATGCATTGGTCGAGTTATGCCCCTGCGGCACCGCGTACGCGTTTCACTATCTGCCCTACCTGAACATGAGCGTGGCCTCCGACCCGCGCGGCTCCTGGCAGATCCGGCTCAAGGGCAAGACGCTGAAAGCGCTGCACGGCGACGGGGTGGCGTTCTTCGGAGACCACGTCGAACTGAGCGACAAGGCCGACGATTTCGCCTCGACCATGGGGATCGGCGGCGTGGTGGGCACGGAGTTCCGCTGGCCGCCGGGTTCCGGAGGGCAACGTAAAAGTCGAAGCGATCTGACGCCGGAACGAGAAAAGCATTTTGAAAAATGGCTGAGCCTGTACCGCGAAAAGATGCTGTCGCGGGGGGAATATCTGGGCGAGCTGTACGACATCGGCTTTGACCGTCCGGAGGCTCACGTTATCCGAAAGGGCGAGGTGATGTATTTCGCCTTTTATGCGCCCGAATACCGGGGTCGCATCGAACTGAGGGGGTTATCGGCCCGGCCTTACCACGTGAGTGACTACGTGAACGGCCGGGATCTGGGAACGGTGCGCGGGCCGAGCGCCGTGTTAGAGGTCGAGTTCCAGCGACATCTGTTGCTGGAGGTCCGGCCCCGGTGAGGGCGCCCCGACGGGCGGAACTCCCAGAAGGTCGGCCAGCTCGGCGAGCGAGCTCACGAGCAGATCGGGAGGATCCTCGGTCAGCGTCTCCGGCTGAAAGCCGTAAGTAACTCCGCAGGCCCGGATGCCGGCGTTGCGCGCCGTGCGGACGTCCACGCCGCTGTCGCCCACCAGCAGGGTATGCTCGGGCTCCACGCCTGCTTCCCGGCACAGCGTTTCCACGCCGACGGGATGCGGTTTCTTGTGTTCGAAGCTGTTGCCGCCGTACACGGCGAAAAAGTAGCGGGCCAGATCCAGTCCTTCCAGAATCGCGCGGCTGATCCGCACCGGCTTGTTGGTCAGGACCGCCATTTTGATGCCGGCGCCGGCGAAACGCCGGAGCGCCTCGGGCACGCCGGCATAGGGCCGGGTGAAGTCCAGCTTGTGCTCGCTGTAGTAAGTCAGGAAGTACTCGAGAGCCTGCCGGATCTGGTCTTCCGAAGCCTCCGGACCCAGAGCCCGCCGGATGAGGACCGGAGCCCCGTCGCCGACGTAGGAGGCGATGAGGTCGGCGTCCAAAGGAGGCAGGTTCATGTAAGTGCGGGTCGCGTTGACCGCATTGGCCAGGTCCTGGCGCGAGTCAATCAAAGTTCCGTCCAGATCGAAGATGAGTAACTCGACGGGCGGCAACAAAGCTCGGATCTGCGCTGACATCGGGTTTACGGAGTCAAACTTTGGTTCTTTCGTAATCGAAAGGCTCGTTGACCAGATGGAAAAGCGGCTCGCCCTCGCGCTGGAGGTAGTAAGTCTTCAGGGGCGTGCGGGGAAAATCCGTAAGTTTGCGGGGGACGGCTCGCCCCCCTTCCTCCCACTCATAAACCGGAATCTCCCACGGATTGAAGGTATCGCTCAGGCCGCGCTCCTTGGCGATGCGGAACAGGTGCACGTTGCCGGGTTCATGGCCGGCCAGCCAGGTTCCGATGATATCCAGCCGGAACTTGTCCAGGCTGAACATGACCAGGTTGGTCAGATAATCGTTGCCGATTTCGAAGCCGTTGCCGTCGCGGCCGTAAATGCCTTCGATGATGGCCAGACCGGTGCGCATGACGCTCATGTGGTCGCAGGTCTTCTGGGCCCAAATTTCCTGCTCGATCGGCCCCAGGGGAGCGCGGCTGTCGTAGCGCGAATAACCGAGTCGCCGGTGATTCTCGAAGTAACGCTTGACGCGTTCTTCGGCGTCCGGGCAGATCTCCGGTTTCATGTAGTCGGGCACGCCGGTGACCATGCGCCATCCCTGGCAGAAACGGACGAAAGGCATCACCACCAGACCCTGTTCGTTCTTGACCGAGAGGGTCATGCACATGCCGTGGGCTTTCCACTTGGCGACGTTGAACAGCCAGGTGTCCGGCTCGTTGACGGGCGCATAGTGCGGGATCCGCTTGAAGATGACGGGATCGGGCACGCGGCTCCAGGTCATTTCAAAGCCTTCGCGGAAGTGTCGCGGGCGCCGGTCCGGGTCGTTGATTTCCACGCCGTGGCGATCGTGAATGTCGGCGAAACCGCGCCAGTTCAGCGAGTGCCGGTGGTTGGCCTCCGCGAAGTAAAACTTGCGCAGGCCCAGCTCGCGCAAGCCGATGATCAAGCCTTCGTAAAAATCCGGATCCGTAGCCGCGCCCCACAGCTCGACTTCCGGGCGGCGGGGACTGCGCACCGGGGTCGGATTGGGCTTGAGCACGATGCGGTGGGTCAAAGGGATCCCGGGCCGGTCGCGAAGCTGGAAGATTTCGCGCGCCAGTTGCAGGCCCTCGCGGCGCTTGGCGTCGGCGTCCGTTTTGTCCGGCACGCGAGTGCGGCGGATGAACACGGCCTTGGGGTGGGCCTCGATGAACGGGTGCAGTCCGAAGTAAGCGGGCCTGCCGGCCAGAGGAGCGGCGCCGGTGACGGCGAGGAACTCCCTCCGAGTCCAGTTCATAGTCTCATGATAGCCGAGGTATGCTTCCGACGGCTGCCGGCGTTTACAATGAGAAGAATGCTGGATACCATTGTCGAGTTTCATCGCATCCAAAAACTGCCGCCTTATGTGTTCAGCGTGGTCAACGAGATGAAGGCGCGGCTGCGCGCGGCGCAACTGGATGTGGTGGATCTGGGCATGGGGAACCCGGACGGGGCCACGCCCAAAGTCGTGGTCAACAAGCTGATCGAGGCCGCGCGCAACCCGCGCAACCACCGCTACTCGGTTTCGCGCGGCATCGCCAGGCTGCGGGAGGAAATCTGCAAGCGTTACAAGGCGAACTACGGCGTGGAACTGGACCCGGAACGCGAGGCGATCGTGACCATGGGAGCCAAGGATGCGCTGGCTCACCTGCTGTTCGCGGTGGTGGGTCCGGGCGACGTGGTGGCCACGCCCAGTCCCTGCTATCCCATCCATCAGTACGGCGTGCTGATGGCCGAAGGGCAGGCGGCCCTGTTAGCCATGCCCAGCCCGGAGGAGTTCCTCGGCCGGCTGGAGGAGATCTGCCGGCACGGCCCGCGTCCCCGGCTGATCCTGGTGTCGTTTCCGCACAATCCCACCACGCAGTGCGTGGAGCTGGACTTCTTCCGAAAGCTGGTGGCGCTGGCCCGGGAGCACGACGCCATGGTGGTGCATGATTTCGCTTACGCGGACATCTGTTTCGACGGCTACCGGGCGCCCAGCATCTTGCAGGTCGAGGGCGCCAGGGAAGTGGCGGTGGAAATCTTTTCCATGTCCAAGTCTTACAACATGGCCGGCTGGCGCGTGGGTTTTTGCCTGGGGAATGCGCGCATGATCGCGGCGCTGGCGCGCATCAAGAGCTACCTCGATTACGGCGTGTTTCAACCCATCCAGATCGCCGCCATCATTGCCTTGCGCGACTGCGAGGAAGAAACGCGACGCATCGCCATGACGTACCAGAAGCGGCGGGACGTGCTGGTGGCCGGCCTCCGGCGGGCCGGCTGGCCGGTGGAGCCGCCGCGCGCCTCCATGTTCGTCTGGGCGCCCGTGCCCGAGCCGTACCGCGGCATGGGCTCGCTCGAATTTGCCAAGCTCTTGCTGGAGAGGGCGCTGGTGGCGGTGTCGCCGGGTATCGGATTCGGGCCGCTGGGCGAGGGCTACGTGCGGTTCGCGCTGGTGGAGAACGAGCATCGCATTCGTCAGGCCACGCGCTCCATCCGGCGGTTTATCCAGGGGGGAGCTGACGGGGGCGCCGGTTTGCCCCAGCCGGCTTTATAATCCGGCAGTGGTGAGAGGTCAAGCTGCTTGTCAGCCCGAGCTGATCCAGCTCGGGTGCGTGCGCGCGGCGGACCTGGAGGAATTGCTGGCGGAGGAAACGCGCGCCTGGCAACGCGATCTCGAATGGGATTTTTTGCCCACCGCGCAACTGGTGCGGCGCTATGTGGACATGGAGTCGCTGGCGGGGTTTGCCCTGGCGAGCGGCGGCCGGGTGGTCGGATACGCCTACTTCGTTTCCGAGGAGCACAAAGGGCTGGTGGGCGATCTCTACGTCATGGAGGCCTTCCGCCGGGAGGACAGCGAGGGGCGGCTGTTAGGGGCGGTGCTGCACGCTTTGCGGCGTCAATGTCGCGTGCGCCGCGTGGAATCACAACTGATGCTGCTGGAGGCGGGCCTGGAACGGCCCTTGCCCGAACCCGCGCGGCTGCGAAGGTACGAGCGGCAGCTCATGGTGATCGAGCGTCAGAGGACCGCGCAGCTTGCGCCGCGCAGTGTCGGCAAGGTGGTCTTCCAACCGTGGGATCCCGGCTTCCAGGACGAGGCGGCGTATGTCATCGCCGCCGCCTACCGCGGTCACATTGACGGAGACATCAACGACCAGTACCGATCCGTCGGGGGCGCACGGCGCTTCCTTCGCAACATCATCCAGTTCCCCGGTTGCGGAACGTTTTTCGGGCCCGCCTCCTGGCTGGCGGTGGATGCCGATTCGTCCCGGCTGTGCGGCGTGTGTCTGGCCAGCCTGGTGGCGGCCGAGGTCGGCCATATCACCCAGATTTGCGTGGTTCCGGAAGCCAGGGGCCGGGGTTTGGGCTACGAGCTTCTGCGGCGTTCGCTGACCACGCTGGCCCGGGCAGGCGCAGACAAGGTGAGTCTCACGGTGACCACGGCCAACCGCCATGCCGTCGCCCTGTACGAATCAGTGGGCTTCACCGTCCGGCGCCGGTTCGCGGCCCTGGTCTGGGAGGGTTTGTAGCCGGGCCGGCCTCGGCGTGAAAGCACCCCTTTTAGGTGGTGCTATCCTCCCCGAAAGAGTTTACACTGGTAGCGAGGCATGCCCATGAGCACACCCGAGCGCCTTCGCCACCTGGCCTGGTTCCTGGGTCCCAAGGCCGAGAACGCCGACGTCATGGAAAACCTGTTGCTTCAGGCCCTGCGGGACTACATCCATTGGCGCAAGAATTACTTCCCCGGCGATCCCATCCTGGTGACGCGGACCTTGCAACGCGAATTCGGCGCCGAGCACGACCTGCTGCGGGAGCGGCTGGACGAACTGTTGGCCCAGCTCCGGCGGAACTTCCCTTTCTATAGCCCGCGCTACATGGGGCACATGCTGTCCGACACCACCCTGGCGGCGACTCTGGGCTTCATGACCGGCCTCATGTTCAATCCCAACAACGTAACCCCGGAGGCAGCGCCGGTCACCACCGAGCTGGAGATCGAGGCCACCAACGCTGTGCTGAGCATGCTCGGTTATGAGCCGCCGCCGGAGCCGCCGCCGCCCGGCGAGGACGTCCGGCGCTATTACGAACGCGCCGGGCGCCGGGAATATGGCTGGGCGCACATCACCTCGGGCGGCACCATCGCCAACATCGAGGCCCTCTGGATTGCGCGCCAGGTCCGTTACTTCCCGCTTTCCGTGCGCGAGGTCGCGCGCGAGCACGGCCTCGAGATCACCGTGCAGCTTCCCGACGGCACGCGCTCGGACATCCGCCACGTGGACCCGTACCAGTTGCTGCTCATCAAGCCGCGCGAGGCGATTTTCCTGC
>Ga0197142_1004351_pt1 | contig 11488 bp, 10 predicted proteins | sample GBS60_MetaG_FD_148614 | JGI IMG/M metagenome (GOLD analysis project Ga0197142, IMG submission 148614) | Sediment microbial communities from Great Boiling Springs, Gerlach, Nevada, United States - GBS 60_MetaG | ecosystem: Environmental > Aquatic > Thermal springs > Hot (42-90C) > Sediment... | reverse complement strand
CCAGGGTTCGCCTTCAACAATGCTTCAACCGCATCCAGATCGTTGTAGGGCGCCGTCAATGTGCCGGCAGCCGTCGCCGCTGTGACCCCAGGACTGTCGGGCAGACCCAGCGTTGCCACGCCAGAACCTGCCTGTACGAGAAATCCATCGAAGTGCCCGTGGTAGCACCCGGCGAACTTGATGACTTTGTCGCGGCGGGTTGCGGCGCGCGCCAGGCGCAGCGCGCTCATCGCCGCCTCCGTGCCCGACGATACGAAACGCACCATTTCGACCGCTGGCATCGCCTGGGTGATCAGACGCGCCAGTTCGCTCTCCAGTTCGGTCGGTGCGCCGAATGACGTACCACGTGCTGCCTGTTCCGCAATTGCGGCAACCACATCGGGGTGGGCATGCCCTGCGATCAGCGGTCCCCACGAGAGAACGTAATCAATGTAGCGGTTGCCATCGACATCGAAGATCAGGGCGCCTTCGCCACGCGCGATAAATCTGGGTGTTCCGCCGACCGCGCGAAAGGCGCGCACCGGGCTGTTGACGCCGCCGGGAAAGAGCGACTGCGCTTCGGCAAATAGTGATTCTGAACGGGTTGTCTTCATAGTTGTGACCAGGCAATCATAGGGGTTGCGAGAACCGAGAACCGAGAACCGAGAACCGAGAACCAGGAACTGAGAACCGAGAACTGAGAACCGAGAACCAGGAACTGAGAACCGAGAACCAGGAACCAGGAACCGTTCAACCTTCAACCCGCAACCTTCAACCTTCAACCTTCAACCTTCAACCCTCTCGCCTCACTCTGTAGCAATCCAGCGCGCGGCGTCTTTGGCGAAGTAGGTGATAATCATATCCGCGCCAGCCCGTCGAATGGCGATCAGGCTTTCGAGTGCGGCGCGACGCTCGTCGAGCCAGCCGAGTTGCGCTGCCGCTTTGATCATGGCATACTCGCCGCTCACCTGGTACGCTGCCAGCGGCAGGTGGTAGCGCTGACGCACGGCGCTGATGATGTCGAGATAGGCGCCAGCCGGTTTGACCATGATCATGTCGGCGCCTTCGGCAACATCGAGATCCACTTCGCGCAACGCCTCACGCCCGTTTGCCGGGTCCATCTGGTAGGCGCGCCGGTCGCCGAATGCCGGAGTGGACTCGGCCGCTTCGCGGAAGGGACCGTAAAAGGCGGAGGCGAATTTGGCGGCATACGAAAGGATCGCCACCTGGGTATGACCGGCAGCATCGAGGGCGGAGCGAATGGCAGCGACCTGCCCATCCATCATCGCGCTGGGAGCAACGATGTCGGCGCCAGCGTCGGCATACGCAACCGCACAGCGCGCCAGGATGTCGAGCGTGGGATCGTTGAGCACATCGCCGCTGCCGGGCGTTTCTGCCAGAATGCCGCAGTGACCGTGGCTGGTGTATTCACAGACGCATACATCTGCAATCACGGTCAGTTGCGGGGCGCGTTGTTTGATCGCGCGGATCGCCTGCGGCACCGGTCCTTCTGGATCCCATCCGCTGCTACCGATCGGATCTTTGTGCGCTGGAATGCCGAAGAGCAGCACCGCCGGTATCTGGAGTTCGGCAATCTCGTTGATTTCGAGATCGAGTTGATCGACAGACAACTGGGCATGACCCGGCATCGAGCGGATCGGGCGCACAATGCCGCTGCCGGCGGCAACGAAGAGTGGCGCAATCAAATGGTCGACGCTGAGCGTCGTTTCGCGCACCATGCGACGCAGCGCTGGTGTGCGGCGCAATCGCCGCGGACGCTGGATCAGCATACGATCCTCCTTCGACCTTTAACCTTTTTCTGCCAGCCCATCATACAACGCCTGAAGCACGCCTCCGGTATCTGGCGTTGGCGCCTGCGCTGCAACCGGTAACCCTTCATCCCGCAACGCCCGCGCCGTTGTCGGTCCGATAGCGATCAGCGCAACGCCAGTCAGCAGCGCCCGCGCAACCGAACGGTCGATGCCGAACTGTTCCATGCCATCGAGCAGGTAGCGCAGCGTCGATGGGCTGCTGAACAGAATTGCATCGAGCGCACGCCCGCAGAGCAGCGTGATCAACTCACGCGCCCCTGGACCAGGAACCGTTCGATAGGCGATGACCATATCCGCCACAGCCCCACGCGCGCGAAGACCGGCAGCCAGTGTGTCGCGCGCAATGTCGGCAACAGGCAGGAGAAAGCGTTTGCCCGCGACATCGTGCAGCGCCGCCAGCAACCCCTCCGCATTCTGTTCGGCGGGGATCAGATCGACCCGCCCGCCACGCGCTTCGATTGATGCAGCGGTTGCTTTGCCGACCGCTGCCACGCGCACGTGCGCAGGCGGGGGCAGCGCCCCCTGTTCTGCGAGCGCATCAACCGCAGCCGCGCTGGTGAAAACAATCCAGTCGTACCGATCAAGCCGTCGCAACGCTGCTTCGAGCGGCGCTGGATCTTCTGGCGGAGCATAGGCAATGGTTGGGCAGATCGACACCTCCGCGCCTTCCGCGCGCAACGCCGACGCCAGACCTTCGGCGCGTTCGGCGGCGCGGGTGACCGCAATCCGTTTGCCCTGCAATCGACCAACGGCTTTCATAGTCCTTTGTTATCCTGCAAGCAATGCCCGCCCGCCCTGGTCGAGCAACTCGTCCGCCAGCGCACAACCCAGACCAACCGGATCAGACGCTGAGCCACGCTGCATCCCGCGCACCATCCGCCCGTCGCGCGCGCCGATCATCCCGCGCAGCAGCAATTCATCGCCTTCGAGATGCGCCAGCGCTCCGACCGGCACCTGACAGCCGCCGCCAATGCGCGCCAGAAATGCGCGTTCGGCGGTAATGGCGATGCGCGCCGCCTGATCGTCCAGCGGTGCAAGGAGGCGGAGCACCTCCTCATCGTCGGCGCGCGCCTCGACGCCGATCACCCCCTGCCCCACCGCCGGAATCAGCACGTCCGGTTCGATCAACTCGGAGATCGCACCGTCGAGACCAAGGCGCTTCAAGCCGGCTGCGGCAAGCACAATCGCATCGTACTGCCCTTCACGCAACTTTCGCAACCGTGTATCAACATTCCCGCGCAGATCGACCAGCGTGAGATCGGGTCGCAGGGCGCGCAACTGACAGGCGCGCCGCAGGCTGCTGGTTCCGACACGCGCGCCGGAAGGGAGGGCAGCCAGCGTCATACCCGGTTGCGCCACCAGCGCATCGCGCGGATCGGCGCGTCGCGGGCATGCCGCAAGCGTCATATCGGGCGGCAACACCGATGGCAGATCTTTGGCGCTGTGAACTGCCAGATCGATTCTGCCGGCACGCATCGCTTCCTCGATCTCGACGACGAACAACCCCTTGTCGCCAATCGCATTGAGTGGACGATCAAGAATGATGTCGCCGCGTGTTGTAATATGCTCGACAGCGACCGTCAATCCGGGATGCGCCGACTGCAAGGCGTCGCGGACCATATACGTCTGCACCAGTGCAAGTTTACTGGCGCGCGTGCCGATAATCAGAGTCTGTTTCATACGCGCTGCCGGAGTGCATCACGAACCAGCGACACCAGCACGTCCACGAATTCATCATCGGCGTTCGGCATACGTATGCGCCGGAGTTCCATCCCCAACTCCGCCGCCTTATCCTGCGCTTCACGGTCGATGTCCCACAACACTTCGAGATGGTCGGCAACGAACCCGAACGGCGCGCTGATGACGGCACGCACCCCTTCGCTGTGGAGTTCTTCCAGATAATCGAGGATGTCGGGACCGAGCCACGGTTCGCCGGTCATCCCGGCGCTCTGATAGCAGAGGCGCCAGTCGGTCAGACCAAGCAAACCGGCGATGCCTGCCGCGCTCTCGCGCAGTTCATCGGGGTACGGGTCGTTCCATGACAGAATGCGCTCTGGCAGACTGTGCGCGCTAAAGAGCACCAGCGCCTGGTCATGCAAGTCGGGCGGCAGTTCGGCGCGCGCTGCAACAATCCGATCCGCAATCAGGCGGCGAAATCCCGGATGGTCGTGCCAGCGTTCGATGAATGTGATCTGGAGCGGTTGTTCGAGCGTTGCATTCGCCTCATCGACATACCGGCGATAGCCGCCGATGCTCATGCGAGAATAGTGCGGCGCCAGCACAAGCGCAACCACGTCGCACACCCCATCAGCAGCGATGTGCGGCATCGTTTCGGCAATGAACGGATGCCAGTGCTTCATACCGACATAGACGCGGTAGCGTCCCGGCGCTTCAGCATCCAGCCGCGCCTGCAATTTGTCGGCAGTCGCAAAGGTCAGGTCTTTCAACGGCGTACGCCCGCCGACCAGGCGGTAGCGCTCGCGCAGATTCGCTACCGCTTCGGGTGACGGCTTACGTCCTCCACGGATGTGGGTGAAATACGGCTCGACATCGTCGAGGCTCTCCGGCGTGCCATACGCCAGCAGAAAAACGCCCACAGGCGGTGATGTGTGTGTCATAGGTTATTCCGCTGAATACTCATGAACGAACTCAGCCAGACGACGCACCGTATCGACCGGCGTCTCCGGCACAATCCCGTGACCCAGGTTGAAAATGTGCCCCGGACGACCGGCGGCGCGGTCGAGAATATCGGCGGCGCGGCGGCGCACTTCGGGCCACGGCGCCAGCAGCGTATGCGGATCGAGGTTGCCCTGAATGGCGACACCGGGACCAACCTGCGCCCAGCCATCATCGAGGTGAATACGCCAGTCGAGACCAATCACGTCAGCATCGGTCTGACGCAGCAACCCCAGCATGCCCGACAGTCCAACGCCGAAATAGATGATCGGCGGCGGGGGAACGATGCCGCAACCGGCGCGCACTGCAATGATGCACTTTTGCACAAACGGCAAAACATAGTCGGCATAGTCGCCGGGCGCCAGCGCCCCCGCCCAACTATCGAAGATCTGCACCGCATCCGCGCCCGCCTCAATCTGTGCAATCAGATAGGCGCTCACCTGCGCCGTCAGACGTTCCATCAACTCGCGCCATGCCTGCGGTTCGGCGTACATCAGCGCCTTGGTAAGCCGGTGATCACGCGATGAACCGCCTTCAATCGCATATGCTGCCAGCGTGAACGGCGCCCCGCTGAAACCGATCAGCGGTGCACGTCCTTCCAGGTCACGTTTCACCAGGCGGATCGCCTGGATCGTGTACGCCACCGTCTCACGCGGATCGGGAGTGCGGAGTGCCGCAACATCGGCGGGCGAACGCACCGGGTTGTGGATGACCGGACCTTCTCCCTGTTCATACGTCAGGTGCAGCCCCATGCCTTCGAGCAGCGGCAGAATATCGGCGAAAATAATCGCAGCGTCAACCGAAAAGGCGCGGATCGGTTGCATGGTGATTTCCGCCGCCAGTTCAGGCGTTTTCACCATCTCCAGAAAGCCGTAACGCTCGCGGATCGCGCGATACTCCGGCATATAGCGCCCCGCCTGACGCATAAACCAGACCGGCGTGGCATCCACAGGCTGACGACGACACGCCGCCAGAAAACGTGAATGTGTCATAGGTTCATCCAATCAGCGCCAGCGCTTCGCGCAGGGGTCGGTGAATAGCGGTGATGATCGGCGTATCGCGCAGCGTGTAACGGCGCGCTTCGGTCGCGCGCAGGTCGGTGACTAACTGGCTGAAGCGCGGCAGGTCTTCGGTTTCGTAAGCCACCACGAATTCCTGATCATCAAGACCGGTGGCGTAGAGCAGCACCTGCCGGATATCGGCATACTCATGACCGACGCGCATATGTTCATTCATCATTCCCTGACGCGCATCGCGGCTCATCAGATACCAGTCCGTCGTTTTGCTGAACGGATAGACGATCAGATAGGTCTGGCGATCATTCAGATCAATCGCCTGTTCCTGACTGGTCGGACGGCGGGTGTACACCGAGGGGCGGGTATAGCCGAAGAGCTGGTAGGAAATCTCGCTGTAACAGCCGATGCCACTGGTCAGCAGGCGCGCCGTCATCTCCTGCATCGGTTTTGGGTCAATGCCGCGCCGCCAGAGGAGGAGATCGGCGCCGATCTTCAAGCCGATGCCACTGTATGCCCAGGTCGTTATCGACGAGGAATACTCATCGACGACGGCGGCAAAGGCTTCACGTCCATCGGCGCGCGCGCCCTGCGGCAGACGACGCCAGGCAGGATCGACCTTGAAAGCGGTAAACTGAACAAACCAGGGAGTTGCGGACGTGGTTGGGTGATCCTGATCGGTCATACGTTTGTGCTTCCTCTCCAGGCTATTGCTTATGTCATGTTAGCCGACGTATAGACTGCGGTATCATCGATATTGAACAACCGGCGCACAGCGGTCAGCAGTTCGCCGCTGGCTTCCGGATCGCGCAGCGCCACAATCGGCTCGTGCAGCAACTTATTGATAATCGCCGTGCTCAGCGCAATGACGGTTTCGCGCTGCTGCGGCGACAGTTCCGGGCAGCGCGCCAGCGCCCGCCGGATCTCGGCGTCGCGGATATCTTCGGCGCGCTTGCGCAAAGCGCGAATGGTGGGAACCGCCTGTTGCACCGCCCACCACTCCATAAACTTCGCAACCTCGCCCTCGATGATCGTCTCAGCGCGTTCAGCTTCCGCAGCGCGCAGCGCGCGATTCGTGCGACAGATCGGCTCAAGCGCATCAACGTCATGGAGATAGACGCCGGGAATTTCTGCGACTCCCTGATCGATATCCCGCGGGACTGCCAGATCGAAGAGGAGCAGCGGCGTCGAGCGCCCTGCTGCGGCGCGTTCCACCATCTGCCGTGACAGAACGATGCCGGGCGCCGAGGTGCAGCTGACAACGATGTCGCTTGCCGCCAGCGCATCCTCCAGATCGCTCCACGGACGCCGGGCGACGCCATAGCGCTGCGCCAGCGCGTCGGCACGCGCCTCCGTCCGATTGACGATGGTAATGGCGGAGCATCCCTCAGCAAGCAGATGTTTTAGAGTGAGTTCGGCAATGTGTCCGGCGCCGATCACCAGCGCACGTCCCCGCTTCAGAAGATCGGGGTACTGGCGCATTGCGTCGATCGCCACCGACACCACCGACACGTGACCGGTCGCGATGCCGGTGTGCGTGCGCGCACGCTTGCCAGCCGCCAGCGCGCCGTGAAGCACCCGATGGAGCACCGGACCGATCGCGCCCGCAGCGTGCGCAATTGCCAGCGCCTCCTTCACCTGCCCGACGATCTGATCCTCACCCAGCACCATCGAATCAAGACCGGCTGCCAGTCGATAGAGGTGGCGCACGACCGCTTCGTTGTGATAGACGTACAGCGACGGGGCGAACAGCGCCTGATCAACGCCACGCTGTTCGACGAGAAACGTTTTCAGCGCCTCATCGCCTGCCACACCATTGTGCGTCACTGCGCACACCTCGACCCGATTGCATGTCGAGAGGATGATCCCTTCATCGACATACCGGCGCAATGCCAGGAGTGCGTCGGGCAACTCATAGAGGTTGAACGCCAGCCGCTCACGCACGGTCACCGGCGTATTGCGCTGATGCACACCGATCAGGGTAATCTGCATACCTGACCACCTCATCTACTGCTGCTCATATCCGGTGATCGCTCCCAGCAGCACTGCATCCATAAAACGGTCAATCCGCGCATGGAGAGCGACCGCCTGATCAAGGTCATTCGGTTGGGCAATGCCGGGCACCGGCATCGCCAGACGCGCAAACGAGTTGCGAAAGAACAGGAATGCCTGCACCGTGTCGTGCATACTGACGCCTGCCTCGCGGGTCTCACGTCCATACCCGACGCCAATCGCGCGCGCTTCGTTGAGAAACCGCTCGTCCTCTTCCTGACGGTTGATGTACTGGATGAGCAAGCCCAGGAGACGCTGCCCCAGACCACGCATCCGTTCAGCATTGGAATGCGTCATCAGGCGCGAGTGCCAGTCGGCGCGCGCCATGGCGTGGGCGTCGAAGCGCAGCAACGAGAGCGGCGCCAGCGGCGGGGTGTGATCACGCGACTGCGCCTCTTCCATCGTCTTCAGCAGCCCTGTCCGTGAGAAGCGGCGATGACCGCCAAGGGTGCGCTTCATCGGCACTTTCCCGGCGTCCCCCCAGCGGCGCAGCGTCGCTGCCGCTACACCGACGAGCGCGCTCGCTTCTGCGAGCGAAAGCCATTCGTTGTCGGTTGATTCAGTGCTCATCATCACAATAATGTTACAATTTTCACAATGATTACGCAAGTTGAGAAACCTTAACTTTTCGCCGGTTGGACAGACGTCACCAGCGCCAGCGCCCGACGTGCAGCGTCCCGCCCCTGTTTGATACAGTCGGGCACGCCGACGCCGCGGTACGCTGCGCCAGCAAGCAACAATCCATCTGGACAACGCGCTTCGAGCGCGGCGATGCGATCGAGATGCCCGACATCGTACTGCGGGTTGCCATTGTGCCAGCGATAGACGCGCGTCAGCACAGGGGCGGCGGTGATACCCAGGATAGCGCGCAGATCGGACTGCGCCAGGCGCACCAGGTCGTCATCGTCCCGCGCGAGCAGTTCCGGGCGGCGCGATCCGCCAGCGAAGCAGCGCAGCAGCAGATAATCGTCGGGGGCGCGGTGGCGGAACTTCACCGATGAGAGGGTGCAGGCGTTGATCCAGGTCTGTTCGCTGCGCGGGATCACCAACCCATACCCATCGAGCGGCGTGCCAACTTCACTACGTCGGTAGACCATCGAGATCGTCGCCGTCGAAACGTACCGGATGGCGCGCAGAGCGCTCGCCAGATCCGGGAACGCTTCGTCCACCAGATCGGCAGCAGTGTAGGATGGGGTCGCCAGAATGACGGCATCAGCCTCCAGCAGCGCGCCATCGTCCAGATACAGGCGGTAGGGTCGGGCAGCCGTCGGGTCGTGCTTCAGCGTCGTCACCTGGCGACCGGTGAGGATCCGCGCCGTCAGATGCTGCTCCAGGCGGTCGATCAATGCGCCCATCCCGCCGCGCAGGGTCATAAACGGAGATTGATGCGCGGCAGATGACGGGGGCGCCGTGCGACGCGCGGCAAGCATACCGCGGATCAGGCTGCCGTGTCGTTTCTCTAACTCGCGGAAGCGCGGGAAGGTCGCCATAATGCTCTGGCGTTCGCACTCGGCGCTGTGGATGCCGGAGAGGATCGGTTCCGCCAGACGGTCGAGCGCCTCGTGTCCCAGGCGACGACGAATGAAGTCGGCGAGGGTTTCATCGCCATCGTCGCGGCGCGCTGGAACGAACAGATCGAGCGCCATGCGCAGTTTGCCGGGCAGCGAAATCAGCGGAGAGAACGCAAAAGGGGCGATACGCGTCGGAACGATCAGCAGCATGCCTTCAGGGAGCGGTTGCGGTCGTCCACGTATCAGCACCCATGTTGTGCGGCGCATCGGCGAGGCGACCATCAACTCATCACCCAACCCGATTTCACGCGCCAGATCGGCGGCCCATGGTTTCTGCGCCATGAAGGAGTCGGGACCTCCCTCGATGATGAAGGGTCCGTTCCGTTCGGTCACCACTTTGCCGCCTAAACGCGCCTCGCGCTCGATCAGCGTGACGGCGACTGGCGCAGCGCCGTCGCGCACTGCGCGACCCAGTTCATACGCCGCGCTCATTCCGCTGATCCCGCCGCCAACCACCACAATGTGGGGTTGATCATGCGAGAACGGCATCGCCGTCGATGTGGCATACATCGCAGTCATGGACGCACCAAATTCTTTCAAATCTGTCAAATTCGCGCTTACTATAGTAGATTTGAAAGGTTGCGTCAAGGTTTACAAAAGCGGCACATTGCATATGCAAGGGGTGAACGTGGGGTAGGAGAGCGGCGCTCCATCCGGCGCGCGGGACGTGAGACGGCTCACTTTTGCCAGGAGCGTTTGTGGCGCCCTGACGTCCTTTTTCTTCTGCCCCTCATCCCCCACCCCCCTTCTCCCACAAGTGGAGAAGGGGGAGTATGAGTGTCCTGATGCCTGAAACAGGAGATGGCACGCAGGGGCTTTCAAAAAATCTACCCCCATGAGACATCTCCTACGCATGGGAGATGGGAATGTGGGCGTCCTGATGCCTGAAACGGGAGATGTTAAGCAATACGACAATTACAGGCGCCTATCCTGGCATTTCTCAATCAAATCATTATTAAGATAACCCTTTTTATGAAAAAACTGTCACTTTACTCATCTATGGACATACTGGTACAATGATGCACATCAGCGAACTTCTACGACCCAGACCAGGGCACAGTTCTTTTGTCAGATTCAGCCAGTTGCAGGCTGATTATCATTCGTCACCCATCCACTGCCAACTGGAACGCACGGCACAGTCGAATACGGTTTGGCAGACTGGCGATCATCCATATCTCTGTGTTTGTTCAGTCAGCCCCTCTCCTCTGTCGTGCGAGACAACCAGGAAATCTATCGACGTTGCTTCACATCGTCGCTGCCTGAAAACCAACCTGGCGGAGTCCTGATTTGGGTGTTGTTCTGAAGGAGGTGAGTCGCAGAGACGTCGAAGTTCGTATATCGCCCTCACAACGTTATCACGTCCAGCACGGTCGGCCACGCAATCTCACTGTGTACCGCATGAGACGGCAGTTCGCACAAACGACAGGAGGAGAGGGGCTATGAATCTTCGTCGCCGATACCAGCGCTTGCTGTGGACGTTCGCTGGCATCATCTGTCTACTTTTTCTGACCACCACCGCAGCGTTTGCAGTTGTCGTCACTCCCAGTGCACCCGACGGTTGGGCGCCGGCCAATGTGCGCGCCGACGCCACCGTCGCCATTACCACTGCCCAACCGCGTTCGGGCAACGGCTCGCTGGAGTTTACCACCAATACCATTACTCCTGGTCAGGACAAGGCCGATTACGAGAAGATCTGGAATCCCGCCAATTTTCCTGGCCGCACGCTGGCGGGACTGACTGCGCTCAGCTATGAGTACTACCGCGCCAGCAGCAGTACAACAGCAAACCATCTCGCGCCAGTCCTCCGCCTGTACGTGGTTGACGCCAACCCATCATCGTCGACCTTCGGGAAGTATGCGCTCCTCATCTGGGAGCCTGTTTACAACGGGGCAGCCCCGATACCGACCGATCAGTGGATCACGCAGAACATTCTGAACGGAAAGTTCTGGATGTTCGTCCCTTCAGGGCAATCCATTCCGAGCGGGGTTGTACAAAACTATAATGCCACGTTGAACGACTGGATCACCGGTTCGCCGGTCGGTCAACCGGGTGATCCGCTGCCGATCAATATCGATACCTTCTCGCTCGTTTCTGGCGTGAATGTCGGCGTCGGCTCCGGCTGGGGCGCCACGTTCCGCGGCTTCGTCGATAATGTGACGTTGCAGTGGGGCAGCGATGAGGTGCACGCCAATTTTGAGGTTGACAACCGTGGCGAGCTAACCGTCACCAAGGTTGTTGACTGGAACGGCGCTCCGCCGGCTGCGGGCCAGACCTTCGAGATCTGCATCACCGGTCCGTCGTATCCATCAGGAAACTGTCAGACGACCAGCGGCGGCGCTGTGACGTGGAACAATTTGCAGTCCGG
>Ga0197142_1004349_pt1 | contig 11490 bp, 7 predicted proteins | sample GBS60_MetaG_FD_148614 | JGI IMG/M metagenome (GOLD analysis project Ga0197142, IMG submission 148614) | Sediment microbial communities from Great Boiling Springs, Gerlach, Nevada, United States - GBS 60_MetaG | ecosystem: Environmental > Aquatic > Thermal springs > Hot (42-90C) > Sediment... | reverse complement strand
ACCCTTGACGCCACTCCGCTGCGCTCCGTGGCTGACTTACAAACCCATAGTCTCTCCGTTTGTAGTCAGGCACGCAACGAAGTGGAGTGCCGTTGACCTTTGACGCCACTCCGCTGCGCTCCGTGGCTGACTACAAACTCCCCTCTCCGTTCCCCGTTCGTAGTCAGGCACGCAACGAAGTGGAGTGCCGTTAACCCTTGACGCCACTCCGCTGCGCTCCGTGGCTGACTACAAACTCCCCTCTCCGTTCCCCGTTCGTAGTCAGGCACGCAACGAAGTGGAGTGCCGTTGACCTTTGACGCCACTCCGCTCCGCTTCGTGGCTGACTACAAACCACGCCCCATTGGTTGTTGCGACTCTCTACACCTCCACCCGCGCCAGAATATACTCCGGCGACAGGGGCCGGCCGTCCCATTTCAGGATGCGGCGGGAGACGGTATGGCCCGTCGCCATGCGGAGCAGGTCGGCGAACTGGCCGGAGTAGTTGTTCTCCACCGCCACCGTTTCGCCCGCCAGCAGCGCCTCCACGCCCTGGGGGACGGGCCAGATGTCGGTGAAGTGGAGCATCCGGGCCCGAACCCCCTGACCGTTCAGCCGGTCCACCGCCTCCCGCAGCGGTCCGTAGGTGGACCCCCAGGCGATGAAGGTCAGGTCGGGGTCGGCGACGCCGTGGGCGGTGGGGGGCCGCATCTCGGAGCGGGCCGTCTCCAACTTCCGCATCCGCTTCTCCTGCATCCGGCGGCGGTTCTCCGCGTCCTCGTAGATGTGGCCGTACTCGTCGTGCTCGTCGCTGGAGGAGGCGTAGACGGCCTTCGGGTGGCCCGGAATCGCCCGCGGGGAAATCCCGCTCTCGGTGAACGCGTGCCGCCTGTACTCGCCCTCCAGACGGTCCAGGTCCGCCTCCGTCAGCAACTCGCCCCGGTCTATGACCACGGCGTCAAAGTCCAGGTCCTCGGGGGCCACGTCCCGGACGGAGGTGGCCAGGAAGTGGTCGGAGAGGACGATGACCGGGCACTGATAGCGTTCGGCGAAGTTGAAGGCCCGCCAGCCAGCCTCAAAGGCCTGCTCCACCGTCCCCGGGGCCAGGATGATGCGCGGGAACTCGCCCTGAGAGGCGTGGAGGACGAAGAGGAGGTCGCCCTGTTCCGTGCGGGTCGCCAGGCCGGTGGAGGGGCCGGGCCGCTGGGCCTCGTAGACGACGACGGGGACCTCCGTCATCCCGGCCAGGCCCAGGGCTTCCACCATCAGGGAGAAGCCACCGCCGGAGGTGGGGGCCATCGCCCGCACCCCGGCGTACCCGGCGCCAATGGCCATGCAGAGGGCGGCAATCTCGTCCTCCACCTGCAGAGTAACGACGCCGTACTCGGCGGCGTGGGCAGCCATCCACTCCAGGACGGGGCTCCCCGGCGTCATCGGGTACCCGGAGACGAAGCGACAGCCGCCCGCCAGCGCGCCCATCGCGAAGGCCTGGTTGCCGTTCAGCAGCAGCCGACGGGGCACACCGGGGACCGCTTCCATCCGGAAGGGGAAGTCGGCCTGGAAGGGCCGGGAGGCCTCTACGCCCGCCTGAATGACCCGCAGGTTGGCGTCCACCACCGCCGGCCCCTTGCGGGCAAAGTTATCCCGGGCCACGCTCTCAATGTACGTTGGGTCAAACCCGATCAGCCCGGCGGCGACGGCGAAGACCAGCGTGTTGCGCATAATGGCACTCCCGCCGGCCTCCTCCGCCAGTTTCGCCAGAGGAATGGGGAAGTATCCGACATCGGTTCGGCGGGGGATGTCGGGGAGGCCGTCTTTCTCGTCGTAGACGACGGCGCCACCAGTCACCACCGCGCCGATATGCTGCCGCACCGTCTCCTGATCCAGTGCCAGGAGCAGGTGGATCGGTTCGGTGTGGCTGTAGAGGGGACGGCGGGCGATGCGGACGGAGAAGAAGTTATGGCCGCCCCGGATGCGGGAATGGTAGTCGGGAAGGCCGAAGACGTGGAGGCCGCCGCGCACCAGGGCCTGGGAGAACCCGGCGCCGCTGGACTCCAGCCCCATCCCGGCCTCGCCGCCGATGCGAATCGTCAGATCATCTACCGTCTGCATAGAACACCCCCGATTGGTTTAACCACCAAGACACCAAGACACGAAGACACAAAAATTTTTGATCCTTCGTGTCTTTGTGTCTTCGTGGTTCCCTCTTGGTTTAACCACCAAGACACGAAGACACAAAAATTTTTGATCCTTCGTGTCTTTGTGTCTTCGTGGTTCCCTCTTGGTTTAACCACCAAGACACGAAGACACAAAAATTTTTGATCCTTCGTGTCTTTGTGTCTTCGTGGTTCCCTCACTTACTGGATGCGCACGATCACCCGGCCGCGCCGCCAGAGACCTTCCAGGTTGTAGTACGCCCGGACCTCCGGGGCGAAGATATGCACCACCACGGGCCCGTAGTCCATCAGAATCCAGCCGGATGACGGCTCCCCTTCCACGTGGAGAGGAGAAACGTCCAGTTGCTTTTCAATCTCCTCCCGGATACCGCTTTCCAGCGCCTGCAGTTGCCGGTCGCTGGTGCCGCTGCAGAGGACAAAGTAGTCGGTGAGCATGGTCAGTTCGTGGATGTCCAGGAGCAGGACGTCCTCACCTTTCTTCTCCACAATCACGTCCACAATCTGTCGGGCCAGGTCTATGGGTTCCAGGTTCCACCTCCGTACAGGTCGCAGGTAGGGGCGAGATGTTCTCACCTCACTCATTATACGTCATAATCAACCTGCCGCAACGAGAGCACCGTCGTCAGGGCGAAATCCAGCAGCAGAAGCAGGACGATCACGGCCATATCTACCACCGCGCGTGGTGTTCTTCGGCAAACCCGATGAGGTCCTGGATGGAGATGACCTCCCCATCGTCGGCGACCACCTTCCCCTGGTAGCGACCGAACATCTGGTGGACCTCGCTGAAGATGACCCCCAGGTTGGTGCGGGCGACGCGCTCTTTGAAGGGGACCATCGTCAGGTCCAGGCGGCCCTCGTCGTCCGTGAAGTGCCAGGGATGCATATAGTCGCCGGAGCGGTAGTCAAAGCGGACGGCGCCCAGTTTGTGCACCCGTCCCTCCAGCACCAGACAGTTCTCCGTGGCGGCGGAGAGGTCGCCGAACCCGCACCCCAGATTCAGACCGACCCGTCTCCCGTCGGGCAGGAAGCCGGAGGCACTGGCCCAGTTCCAGAAACTCCGGTACTCCCAGACCCCCCGCCCCCAGTCCAGGGAGCCCAGGCTCTGGTCCGGGCGCAGTTCCTCCTCCACATCCCCGTACCGCAGCCATCCCGACGCGGGCATGCAGTTGATTTTGCGGTTGTAGTAGAACCGCCGTCGGCCGATGGGGATGACGATGGTCATAGACTCGTGGTCGGGCGGGCAGTCCAGGCGAATGTCCGCCCGGATGCCCCGCCCGTTGTGGAACGACGGCCAGTCCACCTGGACGTGGCGGAATCCCGGTTCGGCGCGGAAGGTCAGGCGGACGCGCCCGTCCTCAAACCGACTCTCCCCCTCCGTACTGTTCCGGGGCAGTTGGACGCCGCGCCCCAGCGGGACGACCAGTCCCTCTTCGTGGAGGTCGCCCGTCTCCCAATCCAGGGTGTAGACGAAGATGTTACCGGCGTACCCCAGGTGGGCGATGGTGGCGGAGAAGAAGCGCCGGGGGGTGAAGAAGGCGTAGTAATCCCACCGCTTGACGCGCAGGAACTGGAGCGGGCGCAGGGGAAGAGGGTAGAAGCGAACCCGCTCCAGGTTGCAGTCCAGCAGCGGTTGGGGCGACCAGCCCACGGCGTTCAGCGTACCATCGGGGGCCAGCAGCGGGCCCGGAGTCTGAATGCGGGTTTGGGTCATCGGGTCCTCCTGTCGTAAATTCACGCCGATTGAAATCGCCCTTCCCTGGGCACTTCGTGCCGGGTGTCGGCCTTCGCCGACACACTTCGCATGTGCGTCCAGAAAGGTCGGCGAAGGCCGACCATTGGCTACAGGCCCGGGCAGGGTGACTTTAGTCAGCGCTGAATGCCGATTGAAATCGCCCTTCCCCGGGCACTTCGTGCCGGGCCTCGCCCCGAAGGGCTCTGCCCGAGGGGTGTCGGCCTTCGCCGACACGCTTCACGGGTGCGTCCAGAAGGGTCGGCGAAGGCCGACCATCGGCCACGGGCCCAGGCAGGGTGACTTCAGTCAGCACATTACGGTTCTATTCGGACTTCCAGAGGGAGCATCGGGTAGTTATCGGGGACCGGTTGTCCGTCCGGCCCCACGGCCGGGAGCCGGGTCACCGTGGCGTCGTAGAGCCCCACCGCCAGGCGGTAGGCCCCCGGCGGCACTCCCTCCAGCGGCAGGGTGACGGTCTCCGTTACCACTTCCTCAGCGACCCACCAGGAGGTCGGGTATTTCCCCCCGCGGGGCGGCGAGTCGTTCTGGGCGACCAGAGTTCCCTTCGCCGGGTCAAAGAGGTGAACGAAGCGAGTGTAGTCCCCCCGGGGGGCCGTCAGGGCCTGCCAGTAGAGGGTCAGGTGGAGTCGGTCCTTTGCCTGTTCCACGTCGTACCCCAGCAGGCGAATCTCCCCGCCGAATGTCACCGCCATCGGGTGGGGGATAGGGGGAACCGTGAACTGGCGCGGGGCGGGTTTCTCCTCGTACGGCGTCTTCAGGGGGACGGTGAACGGGCCGACCGGCCTCTCTCCAACGGCCTGCAGGGACGGGAAACGGTAGAGGACGACGTGCAGGGTGTACTCTTCGTCCTGAGGCAGGTCGGCGGGCAGGGGAAATTCGTACCGGTCGGTCACCATTTCGCCGGGACGCCAGAGGCTGGTGGGCAGGAAACCGTAGCCGGGCTGGGTGTCCATCACCTGGACTTCCTGCCCCCGGGCATCCCGCAGGCGCAGGGAGATGCCGTAGTTGGCCGCGATGGGGTAGCGGGCTCCCCAGACCAGCCGCACGTCCAGCCGGTCCGGCGCGGCCTGGGCGACGGTGGCGCCGTAGAGGCGGATTTCCGGGCCGAAGGGATGCAGGACCGCCGTCTCCGCCGGGAGCGGGGGACCGGCGGTCACCCGGACGGGGGCCAGGTAGAGCGTCCCCATCTCCGCCCCGGCGGGCGTCCGGGCGCTCAGTTCCCCCTGGGGCCCGAAGACCCGCAGGCGCAGGAGGTAGAGGCCGCGCGGGGTGTCCGCCGGGACGGTCAGCGGGCAGAGGTGGAAATTGCAGGTCACCTCCGCCAGCGGTGTCAGGTCCTGCCGTACCGACGCCGGGGAGACCAGCGCCAGCGTGACGGTGGCGGGGAAACTGGCCTCCAGTTTGACCGTCACGGTCAGGGCGTCGCCGGGGGAGGGCGTATCGTCCGGCAGGGTGTACCATAACAATTCGGCCCACCCGTCCCGACCCTCAAACCGGACCCCCTGGGGATTGGGGTGGAGGTAGGGCATCTGGATGAAGTCCATGGTCAGAGAGGCCTTCATTCCTTCCCCATCCGCCTCCGGCAAAGCCAGAGAGCCCAAAGACGACATTTTTCGTTGCGGCGGCAAAGCCGCCGCAACGAAAAATGATCTTCTTTTTAGGGCTGTGGAGGCGACCAGGGGCTCATGCAGAAGGCTATGGGCAGAAAAGCCAAAGTTGAGGGAGGGGGTGAGGGCCACCAGAATGCAGAGGGCGTAGAGCAGGGCACGGCGACGGGGGACCAGATGCCGCCCTGCCGCCACGACCGCCACCCCCAGGGCGGCGGCGAGGGAGACCCCCTCCGCCAGCGCCCGGACGGGGGTCCGCCCCAGGTAGAGGACGACGGTATGCTCGCCGGGCGGTACCTGCAGGGCCAGGTAGCCGGACCCTTCCACCGGCCCGACGTCCACCGGTTCGCCGTCCACGCGGGCCCGCCAGCCGGGCCAGTATAGGAGGGGGAAGGCGATGCCGCCCCCTTCCCCCGCCACTCGCCAGACCTGCCGGGTGGGGGCGGACTCCACCGGCTCCGCCTCCAGGCGCGCGCCGTCCAGCGGAATCGCCCGGGGCGGCGCGTCCGGTTCTATCACCGCGTCGGACGTGAAGGGGCGGGGGACGACGGCCCGATAGAGGTACTCGTGCCGGATAGTCGTCCCGATGTTGCTGGTGAACAGTTCGTAGAGGAGCAACCGCTCCCGCGTCACATCCTCCGGGCCGATGGGGAGTCGGTCGGGGCGGAGAGGGGCCAGCACGGCGACCGCCAGGATGAGGCCGCAGAGGGCCTCACCCCACCCCTGCCGCCTGCGGGGAGAGGGGGTGGGGTGAGGTATCATCCCCAGCGCGGCGGCGGCGAAGAGGGCCTGGGCGGAGAGGAAGCGCCAGGGGAACTGCACCATCGGCAACAGCGGCAGGTGGTCCCAGAGGGGTTTGCTGAGCGGGGTGATCATCAGGGTGGAGATGACCAACCCCAGCAACAGGTAAATGGGGGCTGATGGGGCAGGCGCCTGTAGGGGCAACCCTTGCGGTTGCCCCCCGTGCGGTTGCCCCCATCGGGCAGGCGCAAGGCCTGCCCCTACCGGTTGCCCCCCGTGCGGTTGCCCCCATCGGGCAGGCGCAAGGCCTGCCCCTACCGGTTGCCCCCCTTGCGGTTGCCCCCATCGGGCAGGCGCAAGGCCTGCCCCTACAATGGCAATGGTCACCAGCCGGACCAACAGCAACACTCCCCCCACCGCCGCGCCGACGGCCTGAGGGAGCCCCATCGCGAAGGGCGTGCGGCCCGGCGAGGAGAGGGAATAGTCAAAAAAGAAGCAGTCCTGCACCAGATTCCGCGCGCGGAAATGGTTGGTGTAGTGGAAATACCCCTGGGTGACGGTCCCCAGTTGGGCCAGGGGACTTTCGGCCAGGGCGGGGAGCCAGAACCAGGCAGAGAGGAGCAGTCCCAGACCCAGGGCGCTCAGGTCTCCCAGCGTCCGCCAGTCCGGGCGGCGCCGGATCAACACATACAGGAGCACGAAGGGAGTGAAGATAAACGCGGAAATGTTGTGGGTGAGCAGAAGTCCGGCATAGGCCAGGGCGATCCCGGCCCGCCGGAGCGAACGGCCTTCGGGAAGGTCCAGCGCCCAGAGGATGAGGGGGTAGAAAATGAAGGCGTAAAATTCGGAGAGGGAGTCTCCCCGGACATAGACGTTGACCAGATGGAAGGGGGCGACGGTGTAGGCGACGGCTCCCAGCCACGCGCCCCACCGGTGGGCGGTCAGGCGGCGCATCCAGCCGTACATCGCCAGCGCGGCCGCCAGGAAGCCCAGGGTCTGGGTGATTTTGATGGCGGTGAGGATGTCCAGCCCGATGACCACCAGCAGGCCCGCCAGGTAGTAGGGGAGGGCGGCGTAGTAACTGAAGAAGGGGTAGCCCAGGCCGTAGGCGGCATCGGGCATCCAGCGGACGGGGAAGACGCCGGCCCGCAGGTTGGCGGCCATCTGGTGGACGCGCTGGAGGAGGAAGGGACTATCGCCGCCGCCGCGCGTGTTGACGATGCCCGGCCCCCAGAGGGGCACGGATGCCGCCAGTGCGACCGCCAGGAGCAGAATCAGGGGGAGGATGTCGGCGCGTCGGTTGAAATTCATATGAAATTCGCGCTCATTCGTGTTTCATTCGTGGCCCAAAACGCCAGCACCTGCTCCAGGACCTCCTCGGGCGTCAGGCTGTCGGTCTCCAGGATCAGGTCGGCGTGGGCGCGGGCATGCGCCAGCCGGGCAGTCATCTCCTCCCACCAGTCCGGGGGAAGTTCCCGCTCCAGCCGCCGCTCCGCTATCTCCCGGGAGACGTCCAGGTAGACCAGGCGGTCGGGCCGGGTGATGCGCTGCCACATCGCGGGGACGCCGGAGTGCTCCTGGGCAATCTCGCGGGCGGCGATGCCGCGCGCCCGCAGGGCCCGCACCAGCGTGCTCTTTCCCGCCCCGCACGGTCCGACAACCCCGATTTGGACCATAGACCACCGACCACTGACCATTGACCACTGACCACCGACCACGGACCACCGACCACTGACCACGGACCACGGACCACCGACCACTGACCACGGACCACGGACGACGGACCGTCGTCTGTCGTCTGTGGTCTGTCGTCTGTGGTCTGTCGTCCGTCGTCTATCGTCTGTCGTCCATCCCGTTCATCCGACTCAGACAGGCCAGTGCCTCCAGCGAGGCGAAGACCACCATCTGGTCTCCCGCCTTCAGCACCCGGTCAGCGGGCGGGTGGAAATCCACACCCGTCGGGTCGGAGATGAGGATGATGGAAAGGTCCAGTTCCTGCTCCACGTCTCCCACCCGCCGCCCGACCAGCGCGGTGCCCGGGTTCACCGTCATCCGGCTGATATTCAGGAGGACATCGTTGAGGTAGAAGGAGTACTCCACGGCGGCGCGGGTGGCGGCAGCCGCCAGAGCTGGAGCCGCCAGCGCCGACGTACTGAAGGCGGCCTGGAAGCCGAATCCCTGCCGGATGCGCTCCGCCAGGTCCTGGTCAAACAGCCGCAGGACGACCTGGATGTTCGGGTTCAACAGCCGCGCCTCCAGCCCAATGTCCAGATTGGTCAGATCATCCTCGGTGGCGGCAACGATGGCGGAGGCAAAGCGGACCCCGGCCTTTTCCAGGACGTCCCGCTGGCGGGCGTTCCCCACGATGACCGGCACTTTCTCCTTTCGGATGGCGGGGATGAATCTCGCCTCGGGGTTTTTCTCCACTCCGACGACTTCATGTTGCATCTGCAGGAGGTGGAAAACGACCCGGTACCCCACCTTGCCCAGCCCGCAGACCACGATGTGGTTCCGATACATAGAAGCCACGGCCACCTCCCATGCTTCCCGCCGTTCCCGCCGGTTGAAGAGAGCGGTCCAGAACTGCACCACGCCGTTCACGACCAACACCACCCCCAGGAGGGGCCACAGGAAGAAGACGATTTGGGCTGGCCATGCCCGGGGGTACTCATGGGTGGTCTCAAAGAACATCAGTTTGACGGTGGTATCCAGGGCGTCCCCCCAGCCCAGGGGCCGGTCGGCATCGTAGGTGAACCGCAGGATGACCGTTCCGACCAGGAGCAGGACGATGAACAGCAGGAGGGAATACCGGAACTCCCGGACCAGGAGCCGGGTGTCCCGCAGATAGGCCCGAAGGGTGCGGGGATTGACGAATTTCATCTATGTTCCTGAACGATTCAGGCGCTGACTGAAGGGCCACGCCGAGGCTCGCCCGAGGCGTCGGCCTCTTTGCGCCCAGGCCTTTGGTCGGTCTTCGCCGACCCTTCTGGTGACGCACCTATGAAGCGTGTCGGCGAAGGCCGACACCGGGCACGAAGTGCCCAGGAAGGGCGATTCCAATCGGCGTGATAGTTACCCCGTACCGACCTGGACATACAGGCGACGGACCGGATCGCCGGTGTCGGGCCCGACGCGGAGGACCAGGACGCTGATGTCGTCCCGGGGGCGGTGGGCCTCCAGCGCCAGCGCGCGGGCCAGCAGGCCGTCGGCCATCTGCCGGGCATCCAGGCCCTGGGCGGCCATTTCCCCGACGACGGCGGGGATGTCCATCCGCCCGCCCCGCCCCTCTCCAGCCAGCGCCAGCCCGTCGGTGTAGACGACGACAGCCAGGCCCGGCTCCAGGGCTATCTCGGTGATGGCCGGACGGGTGCGGGGGTAAATCCCCACCGGCTGGGACGGCGCGTCCAGCAGGTTGACCTCTCCGTCTGGCCTCACCACAATCACCGGATGGGGGTTGTTGCGGGAGAGGACCAGCGTGCCGGTGGTCAGGTCCACGGAGAGAATGTTCAGGGTGGCGGAGACCCGTCCGCCCTTGTGGGTGTAGAGGAAATCGTGGGCGGCCCGGGCGGCCGCGCCGTCCCGCACCCCCTCGGCCAGTTCGGCGATGGCTTTGCGGGCCACCTGCTGGCTGATGGCCTTCGCGGCCCGCCCTGACCCCTGCCCGTCGGCCAGCACGAAGGAGAAGCCGCCCCGGGGACGCTCAATCATCTCCAGCGTGTCCCCGCTCTCCTGGCTGGCCCATTTGGCCACTTTGGCGACGGCAACCTCTATGTGCATAAAACCCCGCCGGGCCATTATAAACCGAAGCGATGTTTCCTGCAAGCACTTTGCGCTGACTGAAGTCACCCTTCCTGGGCCTGCGGCCGATGGTCGGCCTTCGCCGGCCCTTTTCTGGTGACGCACACGAGAAACGCTATGTGCAACTTGTTTTTTTCCCAGAGGTATTTGGAGCCCTTTGGGGCATTACGTCGGCTTACCCCTCCCCCCACCGGCCTCGCCGGGGCAGGTGATGAGTACTTGCGCCCCCGTCAGATTCCGGTACAATTAGGGACGACGGACGACAGACGACAGACGACAGACGACAGACCACAGACTACAGACCACAGACCACAGACCACAGACCACAGGCGACGCCCGCTTTTTGATGGAGGGAGCATGTCTTCTAACGGTTTCCGCATCACGGCGCACCCCATCCTGTCCGTGGAGCCCCGCCCCGCGTTCTCCTTCTTCTGGCAGGGCCAGGAGATGATCGCGCTGGAAGGCGAGACTATCGCCTCCGCCCTTTTCGCCAACGGCGTCCGCATTTTCGGCCACCACCATAAAGACGGCGCTCCCCAGGGCATTTTCTGCGCCAACGGCCAGTGCGCGCAGTGCACCGTCGTCGCCGACGGCCTCCCCGTCAAATCCTGCATGACGCTGGTCCGCCCCGGGATGCGGGTGGAGCCCCTGGACGGCAAGCCCGTCCTCCCCGATGTCCGCGGCGTCCCCCAGATGCGGCCCATAGAGACGGTGGGGGTGGAGTGCCTGATCATCGGCGGCGGACCGGCGGGCCTCTCCGCCGCCATTGAACTGGGCAAGGCCGGGGTCCGCACCCTCATCGTGGACGACAAGCACCGGCTGGGCGGCAAACTGGTCCTCCAGACCCACAAGTTCTTCGGATCGGTGGACGCCTGCTACGCGGGCACGCGCGGGATAGACATCGCCACCAAACTGGAAGAGGAGGTCCGCCAGTACGAGAACGTCCAGGTCTGGCTGAACTCCACCGCGCTGGCCGTCTTCTCCGACCGGAAGGTCGGCATCCTGCGGGACGGCAACCGCTACGTCCTGGTCCAGCCCCACGTCCTGCTGGTCGCCACGGGCGCGCGGGAGAAGTCCCTGGTCTTCCGGGGAAATACCCTCCCCGGGGTCTACGGCGCGGGCGCGTTCCAGACGCTGGTGAACCGGGATATGGTGCGCGCGGCCCGGCGGCTCTTCGTCGTCGGCGGGGGGAACGTGGGGCTCATCGCCGCCTACCACGCCCTCCAGGCTGGCATCCAGGTCGTCGGCCTCTGCGAGGCACTCCCCGAGTGCGGTGGCTACAAAGTCCACAAGGACAAACTGGTCCGCATGGGCGTCCCCATCTACACTTCCCACACCATCCTCAGCGCCAACGGCGAGACGGAGGTGGAGTCGGTCACCATCGCGCAGATTGACGAGCGCTGGCAGCCCATCCCCGGTACCGAGAAAACCTTCG
>Ga0197142_1004348_pt1 | contig 11491 bp, 9 predicted proteins | sample GBS60_MetaG_FD_148614 | JGI IMG/M metagenome (GOLD analysis project Ga0197142, IMG submission 148614) | Sediment microbial communities from Great Boiling Springs, Gerlach, Nevada, United States - GBS 60_MetaG | ecosystem: Environmental > Aquatic > Thermal springs > Hot (42-90C) > Sediment... | reverse complement strand
TAAAAACAACTGGCGCCGGCGGGGGTGCCGACGCCAGTACACGTGGCTTTGGGGGGCGGCCACCGTGGGTTGCGGCTCAGTCGGGCGTCGCTCCGAGCGATACGGCAAACGCGGCTCTCCGCCAACCGCCTTTGCCCAACCCGACAGGTCCATCAACCGAGTATAAGTATAGCACTCCCATGCCGCAGTGCGGCATTGAGAAACGACAATTCTGAGTTAAGCAATATAACGCACTGCGTAAAGAAATATTCACCTTCCGCGCTGGTGATAACGCACCGCGTAATGAGACCTTCACAGGCAGTTGCCAGACCATGCCTGCACCGTAATGGCGCTATGGTATGCTCAAAGGGAGCACAATGAGGTGCGAATGCAACCGAGGTGCATGCCATGCGAACCCTGATCGTCTACGCATCCTGGTTCGGGCACAATCGCGAAATCGCCAGACTCATCGCCGACCAGATCTCGTCCTGCGCTTCACACGTGATCTGCGCGCCGGTAGTTGCTGTAACTGCCAGCGATACCATTGGATGTGACCTGCTGGTGCTGGGGAGTTTCACCCACGCTCATCACGCCAGCCGGCGCATGCGGCATCTGGTCGAGACCATTCCAGAACGCCGTCTCAAGCGTATGGCAGTAGCAGTCTTTGGCACGCAAACTGTGGACGAACGACCATCCGGCGTCGATGAACTGGTCAACACGCTGACGAAGCGCGGTGTGCGACCGATTGTTCCCCCGTTGAGGGTCATCCTGCCAGCGCCGGATTTCGTACCATGGTCGAGGATAACGCCTGTGGAACGCGCCAAAATCAATGCGTTCGTACAGGCGCTGATGGATCGATTAAAACCTGAAACTCGCGCGCAACAGGAGATATTGCCGTGGTCACAGCGGTAAAGGCAGCGCAGGCTTTACCGCTCGCTCGGAAGAGCGTCGGGCATTGTGAGGCAAACGCTTCGGCCGCCGCCGCACAATACCCGGTATAACGCCCCCGCTCCCCGTCCGACATCGCTTGCGACAGACGAACGGGCATCTGAGTGCAATGAAGCGCCCCGGCACATCATAAAACAATGCTGACATCATCTGATATCACACACGTTTTGTCCCGGTACAACCTGGGACCAGTCGAAGGAATCGCAGCCGCAGGGCACGGATTTGTCAATGAGACCGCCATCGTCGTCACCAAATGCGGGCGCTTCGTGGTACGCCGCAATCATCACCGGTTTTCACTGGCTGCAATTTGCTACCGGCATCGCCTGATCGATCATCTCTGTCAGCGATCATTTCCCACGGCGCGTCTCGTTCCGAACGCTGGCGGATCGACAGTGACCATCATTGACGGGCGGATCTATGAAGTTCAGGAGTATGTTCACGGAACGGATTTCGATCCGCACCGTCCCGGCCAGATCGCGGAGGTTGGCGCAACGCTCGCCTGTTATCACCAGGCGGTCGCTGAATTTCCCCCTCCCGGGAACGAGACGCTACCACGCTATGCACCGGCGCGTATTACTGCATTGACTGAGACGCTGTATGAGCGAGACGTGATGGGCGAACTGCACGCCGATCTCGCCTGGTACGACTCCCGTGCAGCAGCACTCCGCAGTGCAATGCCCGATCAGGTCTACACGGCGTTGCCGCGGATCTTGATTCACGGCGATATGCACCCTGATAATGTGCGCTTCGCCGGCGATCGGGTCGTGGCGCTGCTCGATTTCGACCAGGTCGAACACGATGCGCGAATCGTTGATCTTGCGGATGCGCTGGTCGGGTTTACGACCAGACCGCTGCCATCTGAAGCGACGTCGTGGGGCGTCTTCCGCGGTCCGCTGGACATCGGGCAGACGATCACCCTGGTGTGCAGTTATGGGCAGATTGCGCCGTTGCTCCCCGGCGAAGTCGCTGCGTTGCCGGTGCTGATCGAGGTTCTCTGGTTGCGCAGCGAACTCGGACGTGTCATCTCGACGCCCGAGGGAGCGCCCGATTACCACGCGGCAGTGCTGGCGCAGGGGAAGCGTCTTTCGGCGTGGATGCAGCAGCACGCCAGCACACTGATCGACCACTGGAGCAACGCAACTATCGGTCGCACGGGGGCGCTGGCAGCCTGAATCGGTCAGCGGCGCACGTCGGCATCTTCGCCGCGTAGCCGCCGCCGCGCCGCTTCCTGCGCTGCGCGGAGACGTTCCAGTTCAGCAGGGGGCGCCTGTGCTTCCCCTGCTGGATCTGGACGTGATGCCGACTCAGAGCGAGACGGCGAGAACGGAACAGCAACCGACGTTGCCTGCGTCTCGAACTGCCCTGTATGTGCACTCAGACCGACCTTCCGCAGCGCGGCGACTATCATTCCGCGCTGGAGCGGCAGGCGTCGCACGGCAATGTCGAGCGGCAGCAGGATCAGCGCCAGCACAATCAGCGGCAGACCCACCTCGCGCACGACGCCGCGCGCTTCGCCGCCCTGATCGAACACCTGGCGCGGTTGCGGATCGAGCCGCCCGCCGGTGATCTGCGCCAGTTCTTCGAGAAGATTGCGGTTCCCCGCCTGGCTGCGATACTCCCCACTGAGCGGCATGACCGCCCCGCCCGTCACTGCCGCGACCAGCGCGCCCTGGCTGTCCTGCGCGGTCGCCTGAACCAGATACGCTCCAGGCGGCACGCCATCCGGAGCAGCGCGGTATTGACCAGGGCTGACTTCACGCAGCACGGTTTCGATAACCTCGCCAGAATCTGCAATGAGACGCACAGAGACGAGTAAGCCGGTCCAGGGTGCGCCATCGGGCTTCCGCACAATCGTTTCGATCGCCAGTGTGTCGCCCGATGGGTGCGTTGCAATGCTCAGAACATCATCGGTTTGCGGCGGCAGGAGCCAGTTGAAGAGGTGCGCGCCGAACTGCGGGAACCGATCCCACGCCACCCACTCCTTCGCCCATCGCCCGCTGAAATCGCTCGTCCAGGCGATTGAGCGTCCCAGACCATACTGCCACGCTGCCATCAACGTATCCCCCTCCGGGGTGACGAGCGCCACCTGCGCGGTGTCACGCGGCGTCGTCAAAACATAGCCATACAGAACGGGCGCTGCGTCAATGCTGCGGATCGCGGGATGCGGCGCGCCGCGCAACGGTGTGACAACCCCTTCAATGATCGAAGGTTGAATGATCATTTCCGCTTCATCTATCAGCAGGTCAGGAAGATCGGCGGCGCGTTCGGTCAGGAAGGTGCGCCCGCCGCCGACCGCCGCCATATCGCGGATGAACGGCACATGGCTGCCCTGCCCGACGGCAATCGAGGTCAGGGTGACGCGCTCATCGCGCAGCGCGCGCACAATGTCGAGCGCGCCTTCCTGCTGCACGGTATCATTGCCGTCGGTGATCGTGATAATATGTCGAACGGGGCGGTCACTGGCGCGAATGTACTTCGCCGCCGCTACGAGCGCATCATGGATGTTGATACCGCTTCCGCCGAGGCGCACCTGACTCATCTGTTCGATGGCTTTGTCGCGCTGCGATCCCGGAAGCGGACCGACGACGACCCCCGGACGATCATCGAATGGAAGAATGGTCAGTTCATCCTCGTCGCGCAGCAGTGATGCAATCCGTCGCGCGCCATCGAGCGCCAGCGACAGTTTGGGAATGCCATCCTCGGTCATTGCCATGCTGCCCGAAATGTCGATGACAATCACCACACTGACCGGCGGCATTGTGCGGTAGACGGGAATGTCCATGGTCACCGGCAGCGCCGCTTCGACCGGCGTATCACGCCAGCCGCCTGGACCAAACGACTGTGGTCCGCCGACCATGATCAGACCGCCGCCACGATCATGGACGTATGTAGCCAGGCGTTGCAGCGTCGATTCGGAGAAGGCGCGACGGGGGACATTCACCAGGGCAATGGCGTCGTACTGGCTCATCGCTGGCAGCGTAGCGGGCATTGCCGCTGGCGCGACGACGGCGACATCTATCTGGGCGGCGCGCAGCGCACGTTCCAGACCGGCTGCATCTTCGGGCGACTGCGCAACCAGCAACGCGCGCGGTCTGCCTCTGACGACGCTGAAGGTTTCGACCGCGTTGTTCTGTGCGCGGGTATCGCCGGGGACATCGAGACGCACGGTGTAGCGATTGAATGCAGCCGGCGCTTCGGGAAGCAGGATGGAGATCGTTTGCCGGTCAGCGCCGATATCGACCGGTATGGTTGCGACCGTTCCTCCATCAGGTCCTGTCACGATCAGGCGTCCTGTGGCAGGCGCATTGCTTTCGAGATCGACACGCAACGGCAGGCGCTGACCTTCACGCGCGGTCGATGGCAGCGTCACACTGACAATCTGCGCATCGAGACCATCGGCGACGCCACTGAGCGGCACAACATCGATAGGGATCCCCGCAACCGCCGCGCGTTGCGCAATCTCGCGGGCAGACCCCCGATTTTCGCCGCCATCAGAAAGGAGCACCAGCCGTCGATGCCCTTCGGCGGGAAGCAGCGCCATACCGAGTTGCAACGCATCGGCAATACTGGTTGCACTGCCAGACGGACGCACCGCCGGTGCGCCAAAGGTGCGTTCCGGCGACGGCATGCGTTCAACCAGCGCTTCTCGCCCGAAGACCACCACGCCAGCCTGATCGTCCGGCGGCATCGCCGCCAGCGCCTGCGCGATGAACGCCTCGGCGCGGGCGCGCTGCGACACCGCAACCGAATCCGAGCCATCGAGGAGAAAAATGGTGGTGGTGAAACCGGGCGGTTGCGCAATCTGCGCGCCTGCAAGCGCACCGACAAGCGCCAGTACCATCAGGGTGCGGAGGATCAGCGCGATCCGCCGCTGCCAGGCGGCGCCGGGCGACGGCGCGATCAACGCAACGCCCCACATCAGCGGCAGCACGATCAAAAGCCAGAGGGCATCGGGATGAATGAACGCAACATTCATGCTACGCCGATTGGCGACGCGCAGCAAGCATGTGGCGGAAACGCTGCCGCAGGTACGCCAGGCTGTTCCGCTGGTACACAAGCCATTCGACCACGACGACCAGCAACGCGGCGGCAGCCAGCCAGCGCCAGATCTCCTGGCGCCCGACCTGTTCACGGGTGACTGCCTGTTGCAAACCGCTCACCTGCGACACGCGCAACTCGCTCTCCGGGGCGATGTTCGACTCGTCCGGATCGAACAGATTGACGGCGAAGCGGCGCTGCTCGATCACCTGATCGCCGCGCACCTGCTCAACCAGGTAGGGTCCAGGCATTCCGGCGCCAGCATAGATCGCCTGCCCGTCCTGAATCTGCGCCACCTCAACGCGCCCGTCCGGTCGCACCACACGCACCGCAGTCGCTGAGGGATCAACCGCCACGATCAGCGGTTGTCCCGGCGTGATCTGCGACGCTTCAAGACCGCTGCCCGGCGCAAGATAGCCGATGATATTCGAGACCAGCAGCGGAAATGCAACCTGGAGCGGCAGATCGGAGTCCTGGAGCGCAAATGCCAGCACCACAATCCGCCGACCTTCCCGTTCTCCAGCCAGCAGCATTGGGCTGCCATCCCCCTCGACCAGCACACGCGCCCATATCCCTGGCTCGATCCGCATCGCACGCAGGACATTTACATCACTCACACTGACATTGCGCAACAGTGGCGGCGTCTGCCCCTCAATTGCGGATGGCGCCGGACGCAACAGCGGAAACTCGACGACGCCGGTCACCGAAAAGAAATCGGTTGAACGCGGCGGCGCAATAAAGAACAGATTCCCGGTCGGCAACGTTTCCGGCACGACCCGATCAAAGATCGTCACCTGTGGCGCCGGATCGACCGCACCTGACGCTGTTGTTGCGCTGGTCGCCGTAACACCGGGCAGCAGCGCGAGCGCCGTTGTGAGAAACCGGTTGCCGGGACCGACGATCTGCACATTCATGCCAGCGCCCGCCTGACTCACCGCCCAGGCGCGATCATCCGTCGGAAGGTAGTCCTCATTCGGCGCAGCGTTGAGACGCGCTTCGGCGACGCGCACCTGAGCTGGAATATCGGCGATGATGGTCTGCGAGGATCCCGGCGCATCGTCAGCGGTGAAGGTCAGTTCATACGCATTGAAGAGCGAACCGTCGAGGTACAGATCGAGCCGTCGCGTGACCGGCGCCGAACCATACCTGGTCACCTGGACGAACAGCGTTTGACCGGCAGGTCCGGGTTGCAGGGTCATCGCGCTGATCGCCATATTCTCGCCGCGTTGACCGATGGGGAAGTAGCGCACGGTCGCCGGAACCAGGATATCGGTTGGAACCTGCACATTTCCATCGGAAATGATGGCGACCTCGCTATCCGCTTCACGCGCCGACAACGCAGCAGCAAGCGCCAGCGCCTGCGAGAGATCGCTGCGACTGCCGACACTGGGGGTGATCGAACGAATCGCATCGTTCATCTGGCGGCGATCAGTGGTGGACGCAGCGACCACCTCCATCTGCCCGCCAACCGCAATAATGGTCGCGCGCCCGCCTTCAGGCAGTTGTTCAACCAGCGTCTGCGCCTGGCGCCGCGCCGCCTCCAGACGTGATGGAGCGACGTCGGTCGCCGCCATGCTCGCCGAGCGGTCAAGAATGATAATCAGGTTCCGCCCGCTGATGCCGGTCGTCAGGAAGAAGGGGCGCGCCAGCGCGATCGCCAGCAGGATCAGGATCAGCAACTGAAGGAGCAGCAACCAGTTGCGCCGCAGGCGCTGCCAGGGCGCATTCGCCTCGACATCGCGCACCATGCGTCGCCAGAGGAACGTCGAAGAGACGCGGCGTTCCTCACGACGCAGTTTCAACAGATACATCGCCACAATCAGCGGACCCACGATAAGGGCGCTGAGGAGGGCGAGCGGTGCGAGCAGCGACATACGACACCTGCGCGATCAACGAAACACGCCGCGCTGACGCAGCATCGTCAGAATGAACTCTTCGACCGGTTGCGCCGTATCGACCTGCACATACGTGATACCGCGTCCATGGCAGAAGCGCTCAATCGATTCCTGCCAGTCGCGGAGATGCTCGAGGTAGCGCTGCAACGTCTCCAGATCGGCGGTGATTTCGACCGCCTCGCCGGTTTCGGCGTCCAGCAGACGAAAATCGCCATCGAGTTGCGGGCGCAATTCCTGCGGCGCCAGAATATGGATCAGGGTTATCTCGAATGGGCGCGACCCCAGCGCGCGCAGCGCCTCCTCCCAGTGCGGATCGAGCAGGTCGGAACAGAGGATCAGCGGTCCCGGATTGATGGCAGTGCGCACATAGCGTTTGCAGGCAGCGGCAAGATCTCCCGAGCCGCCGGGTTGGAGGCGCTGAAGAAACGCGAACAACGGCAGCGCCCCGGCTTTGCCGCGCACACCGCGAAGTTGCGCGCCGGCGCCCGCCGCAAATGCCGTGACCGTCACCCGATCAAGCGTCGAAAGCGCCACATACCCAAACGCCGCCGCCAGACGGCGGGCATAGGTCAATTTATGCGGGTCGCCCCAATCCATCGACGCACTGTTATCGACCAGCAGATGGATCGTCAACTCTTCCTCCGCCACGAAGAGTTTGAGGAAGAAGCGTTCCATCCGCGCATACAGGTTCCAGTCGATCTGGCGAATATCATCGCCGTGGACATAGGGGCGAAAATCGGCGAACTCGACCGACGACCCGCGTCGCGGACTGCGCCGCTCCCCCTGGATGTCGCCGACCATTGCGCGACGCGTCAGCAGCGCCAGGCGATCCAGTTTGCGCAGAAACGCCGAATCGAACAACGGTTGTGCAGAGGAGGTTGTCACCGATGCACCATGACACACACAAGACCGACGCCAGCAGAATGGTCTGAACTCACTCTGCGCGCACGGATTCGACCACCTGCCTGACGATATCATCAGGCGAGACACCTTCCGCCTGCGCCTCGAAATTCAGGATAACGCGGTGACGGAGAGCGGGCAGCGCCGCCTGACGCAGATCGGCGAAGGCGACATTGTAGCGCCCATCGAGGAGCGCCATGATTTTGCCTGCCAGAATGAGCGCCTGCATACCGCGCGGGCTGGCGCCGTACCGCACATACTGTCTGGTAACGGCGGGCGCGTCCTTATCTTCGGGATGCGTGGCCGTGATCAGGCGCGCCGCATACGCCAGCACATGACTGGCGATAGGAACCGAGCGCGCCAAACGCTGCATCGCCAGGATTGTCGCCGCATTGGCCACCTTGCGCACCTGCGGCATACGCGCGCCGGTTGTGCGGTTGGCGATTTCAACCAGGTCCGCCGCAGTGGGGAATGGGATCAGAATCTTGAAGAAAAAGCGATCAAGTTGCGCTTCAGGCAACGGATAGGTGCCTTCCATTTCGAGCGGGTTCTGCGTCGCCAGAACGAAGAACGGACTTTCGAGACGATGGATGGTTTTGGCGACCGTCACCGTATGTTCCTGCATCGCTTCCAGCAAAGCGCTCTGGGTTTTCGGCGTTGCGCGATTGATCTCATCCGCCAGGATGAGATTGGCAAAGATCGGACCCGGCTCGAACCGAAATGTCTTATGCCCCGATCCATCCTCACTGATGAGTGTCGTACCGACAATATCCGCCGGCATGAGGTCGGGAGTAAACTGGATACGACTGAAGGAGCAGTCGATCACATCGGCGAGCGTGCGCACCAGGGTGGTTTTTGCCAGCCCCGGCACCCCTTCGAGGAGCGCGTTGCCCCCCGCCAGCAGGGTAATGACCGTCTGCCGGATCAGTTCGCGCTGACCGACAATCACCTGCGCAATTTCGGTTTCAATCGCCAGCGCACGCTGGCGGAACTCTTCAGGCGACAACACATCCTGCATCTTCTCTTCGGCTGCTGTCATACGTCCATCTTTCTCAGAGACTTACGGTGGTTGCGAAACTCCGCACCACCAGACTGATCGAAACGACAATCAGTGTCACCCACGATACTGCCGTGATTGCAAAGACAAACGCCACGATGCTGGCAGAGGGTTTCATAAATCGTCCACCGACGATGATTGCCGCGCTTCCAAGGATGACAATCAACGCAAGCACGGCGAGCAAGAACCACATCATAGGAATCTGAACCTCCTAACTCGAACGTGGAGCCAGGGAAACCGGATCACGGCTCAAGCCGTGAGAAATAGTCGCGCACGTAATCCTTCAAGTGCGGCGGAATGGCGCTTTGATCGAGCGCTTCGCCAGCCGCCCGCTGATAATCGCGCAGCACCTGCTGATACGGCGTCTGAAGCGGGCTGACCCCACCCGGCACATCCATCTGCCCCTCTTGAATCTGAGTCTGGCCCCCTTCGCCCTGCTGCCCCTGAATGCGCTCAATATCGCGCGGTTGCCCATCAGGCGTGAAGGGTTGATAGACAAGGTCGCTGCTGCCGCTGCCCGCCTCTCTGCCTGTCGCCGGATTCTGCGCGTTTTCTGACTGCTGTTGTCCTTGCTGCCCCTGCTGCCCCTGCTGTTGCCCTTGTTGGCCCTGTTGCGCCTGCTGCTGCCCTTGTTGGCCCTGTTGCGCCTGCTGTTGCCCCTGTTGGCCCTGTTGACCCTGCTGCCCCTGCTGCTGCTGACCCTGCTGCCCCTGCTGCTGCTGCCCCTGTTGCCCTTGCTGCTGCTGCCCCTGCTGCTGCCCTTGCTGCTGCTGCCCTTGCTGCTGCTGCCCTTGCTGCTGCTGCTGACCTTGTTGCGCCTGCTGTTGCCCGGATTGGGCAATCGACTGGCGTTCTTCCTGGATTTGCGCAATCGCCTGCTGCGCCGCCTGTTGCGTCGCCTGTTGCTGCTGCGCCTGTTGCACGCTTTGCGCCGCCTGGTTGAGCGCCTGTTGCGCCTGCTGGACATCATTCTGCTGCAAGGCATTCGCCGCCTGTTGCAACGCCTGAGCGGTTTGCGGCGCGCTCTGCTGCAACTGCTGCGCTTCCTGGCGCAGTTGTTGCGCCAGTTGCGCGCGTTCTTCAGCAGTCATGTTCTCGATCTGCTGCGCCAGTTGTTGCAGCGCATTCTCCGCCTGATCCAGCGTCGGGCGTGCGCTCTGCTGTTGATTCTCCAGCGCCTGAAGATTGCGGGCAAGTTGCTCCAGGGCGGCGCGTTGCGCTTCGGTGTCGGACGAGAGGCGCTGCTGGAGGCGCGCTTCCGCCGTCGAGAGATCGGCGAGCGCTTCTTCCCGATTGCCGGGATTCTGTTCCAGGCGTCGCTGCAACTCCGCCAGTTCGGCATCCAGCGCGGCGCGCTCTTCGGGGGAAAGCATCTGATTCTGCGCCAGTTCCTGGCGCAACTCTGCAATCTCCGCAGCCGCCTGTTGCGTCGCCTGACGGATGGCAGCGCGCTCCTCCAGCGCCCGGATTTGCGGGTTGGGCGTCATGATGAGCGCAAACGCGGCAACAATCAGCACAAGCGCAACCATCAGCGGTCGGTGATTGATCTGGAGCGGCACCAGGCGCGGATTGAGGGTTGCAGCAAACGCATACGCATCGCGCTGCTGCAACTCGACCAGCGGCGTGCGTTCGGCGCGCCGACCGAGTTCGAGCGCCGTCGCCAGGCGTTCGCGCGCATCGAGCAACGCATCGACCCGCTGCGCGACCCGCAGCGGCGGCAGCGGACGCAGGATCAGATGCCCGACGACCGCCAGCGCCCACAGCGCCAGCGGCGCCAGCGAGATCCAGATCAGCCCGGCGATGGGCCACAGACGCCCCGCGATCTGCATCAGCAGCGACAGAAGCGCAGCGATCCACAGCGTGCTGCTGGCGAACCAGAGCGTATCCCGCAGCCGCAGCCGCAGCGCCATCGGGCGCAACCGTTGCTGGAGTTGTTCAACTGTCACAGAAGGCGCTGACATCAGGAGGTCGCCTACTCTTCGATACGACGCCAGAATGTGCGCTCGCTGATGCGGCGCGTTCCGTTGCCGTCGTCGATGAACTCGATCACCCGTTCACTGATGATCGTGACGATATTCGTCGCTTCACGCGGCGTTGACAGCGGCGCAGCCGGAGTGACGATCCGCGCTGGCGGCGTGGAGGAAACCACCGGCGCCTGGCGCTGTTCGATCCGCCGTGCCAGCCAGGCAATGCCAGCTTCTGCCGCCAGCGCCACCGCACTGATCGCCACCGCCCGCCCGACGTCGCGCCAGCGTGCCGGAAGCGCTGCGCTCAGGCGCGCCAGCGGCTGCGGCGACAGCGGCGCCGGAAGCAGACGCTCCAGCGCTGCGCCGCATTTCCCGCAGAAGTGATGATCAAGCGGATTGCCGTGACCACATTGCGGACAAATGCGCTCCACCATTTCGATCATGCTCCTCGTTCCGCTTATCGATGCCGTAAGCAGTATAGCACACTTCGCAGCGCGCTGCCGTGATAATCGGATGAAAGGGTCGTAAGCGCGGGGATCGCATTCACTTGCGGAATGCGCCGTGTTGTGGTATTATTCCGCGTGGGCCTCTAGCTCAATTGGCAGAGCAGTTGACTCTTAATCAATTGGTTCAGGGTTCGAGTCCCTGGAGGCCCACCACCCTCCTGTATCCCCGCACACTTTAGCGCCTTTGCGTTTCCGCCGGAC